>Ga0209536_100004738_pt1 | contig 21420 bp, 14 predicted proteins | sample DeeMarSeWOR28_12_FD_187461 | JGI IMG/M metagenome (GOLD analysis project Ga0209536, IMG submission 187461) | Marine sediment microbial communities from White Oak River estuary, North Carolina - WOR-2-8_12 (SPAdes) (version 2) | ecosystem: Environmental > Aquatic > Marine > Intertidal zone >... | reverse complement strand
TCGCTCCATGTACCATCCTTCCAGCTTTTCAGCCGGGTCCGGGCAATCCAGTCGCCGGTATAAGGATTGATATTTTCATCTATCCAGGAAACAATCATGCCGTCTTGACGCTTGAGACGGTGACATTTCGTATATATTTTCAGTGTTTCAAAGTAGTCCGATCTACTAATAGCATCCTGCTCATAATTATTCAGAACATTCGCCATCCCTGTCAACGTTATCGCCGTTGACAAAGGCCAGCTCGGCCCATTCCATTGGCACTCGTGGCCCTCATACGATATCTTGAAGCCCTTGTGACGCTGTTCGGCTGTAGTGGGCCCAAACGGAGCATAAAAGCCATCGGGATCCATCAACTGTTTCCAGGCAGCCTCATATCCCATTCCGACATCGGGCAGATTGAAATACCAGGGCGTATAGCCGTGCTGCTCACGGACATCGACAAGTGAATCGGCATCCCGCGGCAGAGTCTTGAAGAATTTCGCCTCGTCATCCCAAAGTTTGGTTTGGACAAGCGTTTTGATTTTTCGTGCCTTTTTCCGGAACTGCTCTGCAATATCCCGTCGGCCCGCGAGCAAAGCAATTTTTGCGATTGCAACCGCATCGCCATACATATACGAATTTATAGTAGCGCGTTTTCCACTGCCGCCGACAGAGACTTCCATGCCGTCGCGGTCGTCGATTTGCCAGAAAAGGCCGTCCGGATCGAGTCTTTCCTTCTCCCATCCCTGGTAATTTTTAAGTAAGTCTTCCAGTAAATCCATGATATGGTTTTTATCCAAGGTCACCAAATACCTTGCCCAGAGAGCATCTGCTGCCCAGAAGCTGTAACTTCGTGGGCTGCCGCCTTTGCGAAACCAAAACACTGCGTAGTCATTGAGATATTTCGTCTCGTGCAGCCAGCGGCCTTCGTAGAAATGATGCCCCGCTGGACAGTTAATCGTGTTGTATTTGCCTGCCCATGGGACTGCCGGCAGAAATTCGGTAATCACAAATCCATGTGGTGTGTTCTTGATATGTTTTCGATAGGTCCACCATCGAAAGTAATAAGTCCGCTCAATGTCCTTGTCGGGACATTCGAGTAGTGGAATGTTAGCTTTGAGGAATTCCCATGCCTTCTCATTGGGAATGTGCTGAACATATAATTCCTCGTCGTTTTTGTTGAATGAATCAATGTAATATTTAAACGTATCTGCTTTCAACACGATTGGATTATGTACACAAAAAGCAACACTCGCATTTGTGAATAGCGTGAATAAAAATACCGAGACGACTATCTTCGTATGCACATATTTATCCTGCATTCTCACTCTCTACTAATCATAGAATGTGAAGTTCAAGTTTATTCCAGTGAGCCGATCAATTCTTTGATGTTTTCTATTTTATTTCGAGCACAGTATTTATTTATGCCGTCAATGATTTCGAGAGAACAGTCGGGCTCGATGAAATTCGCTGTACCGATACCTACTGCCGAAGCTCCGGCGAGGATAAATTCGATAGCATCCGAAGTTGTACGGATCCCGCCCATCCCCAGAATCGGGATACTGCTGGCTTTGGTCACGTCGTTATAAACCTTGTTTACCAAATAGACCGCGATTGGTTTTATTGCCGGGCCCGAAAGACCGCCAGTGCGGTTGGCCAGAATAGGCTTGCGGCTTTCAACGTCTATGACCATTGCTGTGAAGGTATTAATTAAACTCAGTGCATCAGCCCCGGCGTCAATCGCCGCTCGTGCCATGATACTGATGTCCGTTACGGCGGGAGCCAGCTTGACCATCAGGATTTTGTCGCCGGAGGCTTCTTTAATTGCTTTGGTGATTTTCGTAATTTGTGCCGGGTCGGTTCCGAAGCTGATGCCACCGTGCTCGACGTTCGGACAGCTAATATTCAACTCGAAGCCGGCAATGCTGCTTTCGTCCGCCAAACGCTCAACCACAGCTACATAATCGGCAATCGTTTCGCCCGCGATGTTCACAAAGACGGCGGGGGACATCTCCCGAATGACGGGCAGTTTTTCATCAATGAATTTGTCCAGTCCGACATTAGCCCATCCGATAGCGTTGAGCATCCCCGAATCGGTCTCGACAATCCGCGGCGGAGGATTACCTTTTCTCGGTTTCAGAGTGATACTCTTGGTAATAAATCCGCCGAGACAATTAACATCCATAAAGTCGCTTAGCTCGTCGGCGTAGCCGCAAGTCCCGGAAACCGTAAAAACCGGATTGCTCAGCTTCAATCCTGCAAAATCAACTGATATATCAACTTCATCGCTAATTTCTGTCATTCTGTTCTGTCGACCTCTTTTTTAAATTTTTCGATACCGCACTTTATCATTTCATCGTGGTCGAAGGCCAAATCATCGGGAAGCTCTTCAATATCGAACCAATGCGCTTTCGCTGCATCGTCGCCTGCGCGTATTTTGTCCTGTCCGGCGGTCACAATGCCGGTAAATGCGATTGAAATCTGCCTGCCGCGGGGGTCGCGGCCGCACCTGCCGAAAGTACGCATTTGCTCAATCTGCACGCCTGTGAGTCCGGTTTCCTCTTTAAGTTCTCTGGCTATAGCATCCTCCAATTCTTCGTCGATTTCAATGAATCCGCCCGGCACGGCCCACTTGCCTTTGTATGGCTCCTTGCCCCGATTTACCAGCAATACCTTCGTTCTGCCTTCGGACAGACTGAAAACCACCGCATCCACCGTGACCATCGGCCTGGGCCAGTCATAAATATACTTTCCTTTTTCAGCCATAGAAGACAAATCCTGATTACGCACTTTTATTGCGTATATTTTATTGTCAGTGCAATAGACACGACTGATAGGATAACACCTGGAACGAGAACATACCAGATGTTCCTGAAATTTGGTGCCGTGGCGGATTTTTCATCGTCACGATCGCACACAAGCCGGACGAGTACCGAATCGAAGCCCCGGCGGCACAACCAGCTATTAAACGGGAAAACAATAAGACCGCTGGAAATACATGAGATTGAAATTATAAGCCAGAGAATCGGATTGGCCAGTTCAAGGTTGCCCGGGAACCAGCGGTATCTCAGGAAGAAAAACACCGGAAATATTGCGGCCAGCACCAGATTCAGCGAAACAATTTCCGTAAGCAGCGATCGCCTGACGGCGAGCAGGTATTTTTTACCCCATTGCCCAGCCACAAACGGAGCACGGAATACCATAAGACCGACAACAAGGGGCACAAAATAACTGGCGGTTGCTATTACAAGCCCGCTGGCAAATGGATTAATCAGTACAAAATAAGCTACAGTTACGACAACGCCGGTAAAGTATCCGTTCAGGCAGAAAACGGTTGCGTACAGGGCACGGCGTCGATTTGTCATAGCGGCATCAGGATTCGCAGAACGCAGCGGCTGCCGGCATGAGTAATGATAAGCCACCAATCCCAACGGGCCGAGAAGGATGGTTGCTAATATCCAGACGATTCGGTGCGGCCGGGGCGGGCGGGGGCCCCGAACCAGCCAGAAAATCAATGCTACTAAAGAAACTGCTGCGAGAATGATCCAAATCCACGCAGCAGTTCTGACGCCCAGGAGGGGCTCTTTACCGGCAGGCTCTGCGAGTGTGGCCTGGATTTTAATGTAATCGGGCAGCAGTTGCTGTTGCGGAGCAATTTCTTTGGCGAGAACCGGCGTGCCCTCTTTTTTCTGGCCGGTGTATGCCTTCATAATCCTGGGCATCAGGCGGAAAGGTGCGCTGCTGGTCTGAAAAACATCAATTCCAGGAAGATAAATGTTCACGCGATGAACGATTACAGTATTCATTCGTGGCAATACGAACATATTCTGTCCGCCATAACCGCTGGCATAATAATCTCCCTTTTTCAGGCCCTGATGATCTGCTTCGATTGTCCACCACATATAGCCGTAGCCACGCCATCTCGTGCCGGTGTCCGAATAAGATCGGGTGCTATCGATCACCCAGTCGGCACTAATAATCTGCTTACCTTTCCATTGCCCCTGCTGGAGGAAGAGTTGACCGAACCTGGCCATATCACGTGTAGAAATCAGAAAAGGATAAGCCGGATGAATCGAAAAGTTCTGCTCATAGCTGTAGTTTTGTTTCTCAGGAATATAGTCCTGCATACCGATTGGCTTGGCGATGCGTCTGCTGAACGCTTCATAGATATCCTCACCAGTCTGCTCTCTGAAAATTGTTCCGAGCACGTTGAAATCCCAGTTATTGTAGTACCAGTTTTTACCGTGCTCGTAGCTGCCGCGTTTAGGGCGCGCATCGCTCATGGATTTAGCCTCGGCTGCGGCAGGGATGTAAACGCCCGAGCGGGCTTTAAGCAGATCAATCACTTGTGCTTGTTTCTCGACATCGGTCAGGGGGATCCTCTCTTCAATTCCGAATTGCTCAATGGTCATAGATGTATCGATCTCACCTTCGGCGGCATAAATCCCGTAAAGCGCGCTGAGCAGGCTCTTGCGTGTTGAATGGGAGTAGATATTGTTCGTAGTTTTGCCCCATTCGAAGACTACTTTCCCGTCCGTCACTATCATAAGTGCGGCTGTTTTCTGTTTCTCCAGGTCCTGCTCCAGCGACTTTAGCTTCTCCGAAGACCAACCCAGTTCCTCCGGAGCGGCCGTTTTATCCCAAAATTCTCCGGCTGTTTCATTACCAGTGACATCAAAGAGCCTGACACCCCACCAGTAATGATCCGGCGGCAGATCGTTCCAATTGTCGAACGAATGGGAATCATCAGACCTGTAGTGCAATCTATAACTGCCTGCGACAAGTGGGACGACTCTGTCAAACTTTCGGTTCTTCGAACTACCTCCCGCGTGCCCGGTCGAGATGATATACATCTCCCAAACCAGCTGACCCGTTTGTGCATTTTCTATCCCGGCATAATCGGTCATAATGTTTGACGTGCCTTCTCCAATGGCATAGACCCGGATGTCTGTGTCTCTTTCGAGCGTGAAATCGACGATCTCATACCGATTGTCGGTGACATTGTCGATGCTCGCAATAATCGGCATCTGGTCGAAATACTTAAATTCATCCCGTGTAAATACCTGTATATAGGCATCCATGAGATTCCGCGTATATTCGGTTCTCTTCATGCGGTAGTGCAGCAGCAGGTTCGAAATAAGTTCCCTTCTCAGTAGTGTTGTGAGCTTTTCGTCCAAGATCGGTAATAAGCCAGAAACGATTGTTTCAGAGGGATTTTCCCAGTCGATATCCGGAGCCGCCTCGGTGAACTTGTCATTAAGAGCAATACTTTTGAGGAATTCGACAGCCAGCGGGGAATTGAGAACGTCACCATTACCCAAACGGAAAGGCCTGCTCAGCTCATCGGTATTAGCAAATACAATGAAAGTTACATTGTGCTCCGGCACTTTGAGTATCAAGGCCGAGAAGTTGACTTCCCATCCGTAATGCCAGATGAGTCTTGTCTCTGCTAACTCCTGTACGAACCAGCCGAGGCCGTAGGGCAGAGTTCTGCGTGAGTTGGATACGGCTGGAGTCCAGGCCAATTCCTGCATTTCTTTGCTAATGAACTTGTTATTATCTATGGCCTTGTCATATTTTGCCATGTCGATGACGGTCGAGATCAATCCGGTCGATACGCCCAGATGGTCCGGATTGGGATATTCGCCGGGCACTGGTTCCAATGAATCACTCAGGGCGTAGGGATTAGCCAATTCATTGTTGATTCGCATAAAATTCTGCTCATCATCTACCAGACTTTTTCCCGGTTCGGAATCCCGGAGGCTTGAACGCGGCAGCTCCGGCGCGGTATCGTTCATTTGAGTGGGCTTGATTATTTGAGTTACAACAAGCTCTTGAAAGGATTGGTCGGTAACCTGCTCGATAACCTTTCCGAGAAAGCCAAAACGGTATCCGTTGTATTTATAATTGTCGCCAGGCCTTCCCTCGGATGTATGGGTCAGCAGATGCCTGATTGTAATGCCGGGATCGTCTGGGATATTGATGTCGTATTTTTTCACAGGCTCGTCCAGGTCGATTTTTCCTTCTTCAAGAAGTTTCATTATGACCTGAGAGGCGAATGTCTTCGTTAACGATGCAAGATGGTAGGGCGTCTCAGGAGTTGCTTTGACCTTGTTCTCGACATCGGCAAAGCCGAAGCCCTGTGCCCAAATAAGCTTCTGATTCATTATGATACCAGCAGACATCCCCGGGATATTCAAATACATGCGGTATTCATCCAAATGCTCGGCAAAATGTTCGAGGGCCTGTATCTGCGAGGCCATCAAATCCTCGGCGAGAATTCCTGCTGTATCTTCCTCAACACCTGCAGCAATTCCACAAAATAATGTCGCTGATATAAGAAAGTTCGTGACATTCAAGATGCGGTTTTTTCCTGTCTGCATCTTAAGCTCCGTTTTCCATGTTCAAATTTTCCAATTATACACTTGACCGGCAGGATTATAACTCAATCACCGATGTTCATCCAACGAATTACCGGCAAATGATTAATGCTGAAGCTGATTGCTAAAACGGGTTGATTGCAGCCAATTCATGCTTTACAATGTCTCGGCAATGACTGTTTTGCTGTGACTGAGTAAATAATGTCCGAGCGTTTTAAAAATATCCTAATAACAAAACCAAGCTCGCTGGGCGACATCGTACTGGCGCTGCCGGCGCTGAGGGCGTTGAGGCTGAGTTTTCCCGAAGCAAAAATAAGCTGGCTCGTCCGGCCGGAATTTGCACCGCTACTGGAAAATCATCCTCACCTTGACGAGATTATCACATTCGATCGCAAGCTGCTGGGCAAGGCGTGGTTCCATCCACGTGCATTCGGCGCCCTGATGTCACTTATCAGCAAACTTCGCCAGAGCAAATTTGATGTTATATTCGATTTTCAGGGTCTTTTCCGAACGGCTTCCTTAGCATGGCTTTCCGGCTGTAAAACGCGCTTCGGAATGGCAAACGCCAGAGAATTCGCCACGTTCTTCTACACACATAAAGTGACCCAGGAAATTGAAAACATCCACATGACGGATTTTTACCTGAAGATTATTCAGGCCGCCGGAGCCTCCGACTTCGGTGTGGAGTTTGGTTTTCCACAGAATCCTGAAGTAAAAGATTCGGTCGACAAATTATTGACAAGCCGTGGGATTAAAGAAAATTACGCTGTACTAATATCAGGCTCGGCGCATCAGGACAAATGCTGGCCGCCCGAACGTTTTGCTCAATTGGCAGAGAAGATTTCATCTCAGTATAATTTGTCCATCGTAGCCACCGGCTCGGCTTCAGAAGCGGGCATCGTCGAACGGGTGAAAGAAAAGACCGATGTCACGATAATGAGCCTAGCCGGCCAAACGTCTCTTAACCAACTCGTGGCCCTTCTCAAACGCGCCAGGTTGGTTGTAAGTAACGATACGGGCCCGGGACACATCGCCGCTGCTTTAGGCGTACCGCTTGTTATTATGTTCGGGCGGGCCAATCCGATCCGGCTTCATCCGTACCGAAGAAAGCATTGCGTTGTGGCAATCGATCCGTATGGCAGAGGCACTGCAATCAATAATTTCGAGCCGAAATATGACATTAAGAACATTACTGTCGAGCAGGTTTATCAGAAAGTAACTGAGCAGTTGAAAATGCAGCAGAATCCCCTCGGCTAAGCAATAAGCCGCAAGGCCCGGGCAGAAAGCCCTCGTGTGGCGAGCCTGCTGTTAATTCCCGGGCCGCGGTTTAATCAATTTGCCCCTTGTTTATACACTTTCTCTGCGAGCGTATCGAAAGGGCAGCTATTGTCTTAGTCCAGCAAACCCATCAATACCAGTTGAGCTTTCTGACGTACTGTTACCTGCTTTTGAAGTTTCTGCTGCTCTGCCGCCAGTTCTTTCTTGGCCTTCTCTCTGGCAGCACGAAAAGCTGTGAGCTGTTTTTCGATATCTTCCGGCTTTGCCGAATCATTATCGATTACTTTTTGCAACTGTTCTGTGGCTTTATCAAGTTCAGTCGGCTGCTCCTGAGCGCCAAACCGACCACCTGTAGGACCTCGCCTGCCACCGAACATTCCGCCGCCGGATACCTGCTGGTTGATCTGCGATACTTTCATCACGCTCGGCCCGATTTTCTTCCACTCCTCATCGCTGGCCCCAACCTGCTGCTGCATCCGCTGCTCCATCATCTGTTGCATCCGCTCCGGATCGAACTGCCTTCTCTGCGCTTGCGGACGCTCGGAGCCCGGCGCACCCTCTCTTTGTCCACGCTGTGCCGGCTGTGACAGTGTCTGGCCCACAATCAAAACGGCCAAAAGGCATGCTACCAGCCCAAAAACTACCCTTCGCCTTAACATATTTTGGTCTCCTTTGCTAAAATGTTAATAAAAATAGGCTTTTTTAGCTTGTGATAAACGATATCACTTCCGAGCAAGACGAAATGAACTCAATTTTTATTGCAAGGATTTGTAAATTTTACCGGGATTGCCACCGATAGTAAAATTGACAGGACTGACTGTGCAGTCAATTTTTTGACAAGTCCTTTTGGTTTATGTAAATTAAAGGTATGAGCTTAAAAGATTCCTTAAATGCTATAATAAACAAGAAAGTAGACGAAGAAATCCTGTGGGATGGTGTGTATAAGATTCCGTGGGATGATCCGGATTTCAGCCGGCGGATGCTGGCCGAGCATCTTTCCCAGGAGCACGATTTAGCCAGCCGTAAGGATCAAATGATACGAAAGCAGGTGCAGTGGATACATGAAAATATCCGCAATAACACTCCGGCAAAACTTCTGGACATCGGCTGCGGCCCGGGACTTTATATCGAGCAGTTTGCGTCGATGGATTATGACTGTTGCGGCATCGACTTTTCACCGGCATCTATCGAATATGCGAAGAGCCAACTCGGCGAAAAGGCTAAGTTAATACATGGCGATATCCGCTCGGTTGACTTCGGCGGCGGTTATGATCTTGCTATAATGGTCTTCGGTGAGTTCAATGTCTTTTCACCCGATGAATGCAAAAAGATTCTAAAAAAAACCTTCGAAGCACTATCACCCGACGGGAAATTGCTGCTCGAAGCTCACACATTCAAAGCGGTTGAGTGTATCGGCAGGGCACAAATAGCTGGCACAAATCCGCTCCCGGCTTGTTGGGATTATTCTCAGATAATCCGTATATCTGCCTAAACGAAAACCACTGGCTCGACAAACAACAGACAGCGCTGCAGCAATTTCATATTCTCGACGCTGCCGATGGTTCTATCAAAACATATCGCAGTACCACCAAAGCATGGACTATAGACCAATACAAACAATTGCTGACAGAAGCAGGCTTCACCAATGTAACAATACACTACAACTGGCCTATCTATAATCAGGATTTGCTGTTCCTCGAAGCCGGCAAAGAGTAAAAGAGTAAAAAGGCGTCGGGTTTACAGTATCGGTTAATAGCCTATTCTGCCCCAGATGGCTATTTGCATCTTCTTTAAATCTTCCATGCCCTCTTCGGTAGTAGGTCTGAAGTTGTAAGGCGGATTCGCTTCTTTGCCGGCCTCAATAGTTTCTTTTGCTCTGTACTTCCAGTAGTCGCTGTGGCCGTCGGCGAAAGCAACGTTCGTGCCGTCCCCATGCCGGACAAACGGTGGGTCCCACCAGCTTGGAGTAGTATAGTGAATTGCATAGCTGTCCGGACTGATCCGGCCTTCATCAAGAAAAACGAGCCTGTAAGCCGGACCAGGGACGGTTATTTCCGATCTTTTCTTAACCATCAAAACCGTTCTGCCCACTCTCACTCCCTTGCTACCTTCATACGTTCCGGTTGCATCGAAACAGCCGTTCATCCCATAGCCCGTGGAGTACGTGCGCATCTCTCCACGAATGCCGGTCGGGCACCGGTACACATTTTCGGCTTTGCAGTATGGATACAGCGCCCCGGCCTGTATAGCTTTCTTTTGTATGTCGAGCGGCCGTTGCTCTCCTTGTCCGAAACCAGATGCGCAATCGTTGCCGACCCAGTACTGCTCGCCCTTATGAGGGCCCGATGTGGGCACTGGGGCGGCGGGGGAGCCGGCAGGATCCCAATATGCTTCGCCGTTGACAATCTTGTCGTCGTTCTCATCGGCATACATCAACCAGGCGAGTGTCAGCGTCTTTATATGGTTAAGGCATACTGCCCGTTTGCCTTGTTCCTTGACTCGACTCAGTGCGGGCATGAGGATGGCCATCAGTATTGCAATGATGGCAATAACCACCAGAAGCTCTATTAATGTAAAGCCTTTTCGCACGGTCATAATAGATCTCCTTAACATTTCAATTGAATCCGGTGCTGTCTGTTTAAGGCTCTATTGTACCATAACCAACCAGCCTAATGCAAATCATAAGCGGGAAGGCAGTGTTAAAACGCATGAATTTTGGTTTTACTTAAATTGCAATTTGTAGTTTTTTACACAACTGCTGTCCGGTGCTTTTGTGGGATTATTTAGAAATTCAAGCATCATGGGAAGTGCGCATTCAGCAGCGTTATCGAAAACGGAATGTGGAATTCCATCGAATCGGAATAGATAACAATTACTCAGATCCTTCTTCATTTCTGTATCATACTTAGGCGGAATGACAGGATCGTACTTACCATTGAGAACAAGCACGGGAACATCGTGTTGTTTCTGGTATTTTATTCTTTTCGGATCTATTGCTGGAATGTTCCATACCTCCTGTACATCCAGTTCGTACTCTCCCCCCATTCCTGCACTTGTAATACCTTCGGCAAAAACTGAATAAGCTGGATCTATTTCTATATCAGAATAAGAATAGTCGCCCGCCTCACTTAAAAAGATAGTGTGTCCCAGGCCATCGGCAAAATAATTCGGTTTCAGCATCGACCTGGTGTGCTCTTTAACATCACTGTAGTCCCCGGCAATAATTTTTCCAATCAGAGAAGGTATTTGAGTCGTAAAATACATCGACATAGAAACAAATCCTGCTGCTCGATACCCGTTCAGGATGTAATTTATTTCTTTACCTGTCTCAGGATCGGTTATTGGAATCGTGACCGGTTTTTGATTAAGTGAATCAAGAAGATTCAGAAACCGCTTTTCCAAATCGGGATATGCTGATTTACAGGCAGGATCTTTATTACATTCCTCAAAATATCGTTTCAATACGGCAATAAAATTAGGCGACATATCTCTGACAATGGTTGGCTCAATAGGCAGCCCGGCATCCATTATAGCGCAACGTACACGTTCGGGATAGTCACGTATTACATGGTGAGCCACAAGAGTGCCGGCGGAGGAGCCTACGATATTAAATTTATCGTAGCCAAGAGCGGTCATAATCAGGGCTATATCGGCGGCGGTTTCTACATTATTGAATGCCGATAAATTTACGCCCTCTTGTAGAAGACGATCGCGGGATGCTTTCAACGCCTTTTGAATAATAGCTTTTGTTTCCTCGGCGTTGAGATTCTGCTCCATTATAGACTTGCGGGTTTCGAAAACTTCTTCGCACATCAAGAACGGTTTCGAATAACGCAAGCCGCGCAATTCGATTATTACGATGTCCCTTTCCGGCAATAATACTTTACCGAGCATGCCCGCGATGTCCGGCACAAAATTGTCCATGTTGGATTTGCCTGGCCCGCTCGTATTCATTACCAAAGGATCGGGAGCATGGTTCTCGCTGGTGCTGGGAAATATCGCTACCGCCAATTGAAGGGATTTGCCGTTAGGTTTCTGGTGAAACTCGGGAACATTAATATGCCCGAACTTGAAATTTTCGCCTAATACCAGTCCTTCAGGTAAAGGAAACGGACAAGGTGCCTCTTTGAACTGCCCAATTTCTGCATCAACGGCTTGTCCTGCAATTGTAGGAATGAAATTACAAAGCAGTATAATATTCAACGTTATAGTTATTCTGTACTTTATCATGATTGTTTCTTTACCTGCATTTTTCCAGCATGAGTATAAAAAGTATTCCTGAACGTTACAGCAGAAGTGGCAGATTCAATCAGGTGCGATGTGTCGCACTAATATTGGTTCTTGTATGTGACACCTGATTATCCTGAAACGACTTCAACGCAACGGCGGCATAGGTCGGGGTGCTCGGCGCTGGTTCCTACGGTTGGCCAGTAATTCCAGCAGCGCTGGCATTTTTCGTAGGAACTTTTTTCTGCTGAGACGATTGTTTCACCTACGGCCTTTTGCAGTTTGACCTCACTGACAATACACAATGCGGCGAATTGTTCAAGCCCGAATCCATTCAGAATCTCAGCGCCATCTTCGTCACAATTGATTGTTACACAGGCTTCTTGATTGCTTGCAATTTTTTTCTCTTGCCGGAGACCTTCAAGGATGCGTAGAACCTCATCACGTAAAGCCATCAACTTTTCCCATCGCTCCTGGCCGTTCTTATAATCAATCGAATCATCGACTTTCGGCATCAGCGCCAGATGCACCGACTCGGCATCGCCGGATTTGGAATGTATCGCAGTCCATGCCTCTTCGGCGGTGTGCACTAAAATCGGTGCCAGCATCCGCACGAGTGCATCTAAGATTCTGTACATGGCTGTCTGGGCACTTCGCCGGGACGGACTGTCGGCGGCGTCACAATACATGCGGTCCTTGAGCACGTCCATATAAATGCTGCTCATCTCGACCGTGCAGAAATTATAGAGCAGCGAATAGACCCTGTGGAAAATAAAGCCGTCATACGCTTCGGTTACGTTGACAATCAGCATCTGTAACTGCTGCATCGCCCATTTATCGATTTCGAACATTTTGTCGTAAGCGACGCTGTTTTGGGCCGGATCGAAATCATCAATGTTGCCGAGCAGGTATCGTAACGTATTTCTGATTTTCCTGTAGGCGTCCTGCGTCCTGCCGATTATCTCATCAGTACATCGGAAATCCTCCTGATAATTGACGCTTGCAACCCACAGCCGCAGAATGTCGGAGCCGTACTTGGCGACCTCTTCCTGTGCATTGACGTAGTTACCGAGTGACTTCGACTGCTTCATTCCCTTCTCATCGACAGTGAAGCCGTGTGTCAGTACGCTCTTGAAGGGCGGCTTGCCCATCGCCCCCAATCCCGGCAGCAGCGATAGTTGGAACCAGCCCCGATGCTGGTCCGAGCCTTCGAGATACAAATCGACCGGCACCGGCCATCCCATCTCTTTCACGCAGACGCTATACCAGCTACAGCCGGCCTCGAACCAGACGTCGAAGATGTTCTCTTCCTTTTGCAGCTCGCCCAGTACGAATCCTTCCGGCAGAGCGAAATCGTCGCCCAAAATCTGTCGGGGCGAATCAGTGAACCAACGATCCGAGCCATTCTTGGCAATATATTTCGCCACGGCCAGAACGGATTCTTTGGTAAGCAGAGACTCACCGGCGGCGTTTACAAATACCGGTATCGGCAGGCCCCAGCTTCGCTGGCGGCTGATGCACCAGTCAGGGCGCGATTCGAGCATTCCGCCGAGACGCTTTTGGCCCCAGGCGGGAATCCATTCGACTTCATTAATACTTTCGGTCGCCATGTCGCGCAGACTTTTTCCGAGGCCGGGCAACTCTTTATCAACGCTGACAAACCACTGCTCGGTTGCGCGGAAGATAACCGGCCCCTTGCTCCGCCAGCAGTGCGGATAGCTGTGAGTAATATCGCCCTGCGCGAAGAGCAGACCTTTTTGCTGCAAATCGTCATTGACGGCGGTATCCACCTCCAGTACGTTTCGTCCCTGCAGCCATTCCGGTACGGTTTTATCATATCGCCCATCGTCCATGACTGGTGAATAGATAGCTAGGCCGTACTTCTGCCCGGACATATAGTCTTCGACACCGTGACCCGGGGCGGTGTGCACGAGTCCCGTGCCGTCTTCAGTAGTGACATAATCGGCGCCGATGACCATGAAGGCGTCCTTGTCAGTCGGATTTTTCTCCACGAAGGGATGCTCGTAACGCAGGCCTTCGAGTTCAATACCTTTGACGCTTTTTTCGTCCACGCTGTATTTGCCTTCCGCCAAATCCCCTGCATTGATAACAGCATCGATCCGATCGGTCGCAACGATCGAGGTGAAGTTCCTGCCGGCCTTCTCGTAACGTATCGCCGTATAATCCAGCCGGGGATGCACAGCCACGGCAAGATTCGCTGCTAAGGTCCAGGGAGTCGTCGTCCATATCATAAAGCAGGCCGATGCGTTGCCGGCCTCGCCTTGTTTTACAAGGCCAAGTTCGACCAGTCGCTCAATGCTCTCATCTGCGACCGGGAAATTTACGAAAATGCTCGGTGATGAAATGTCCTTATATTCCAGCTCCGCTTCGGCCAGTGCCGTCTCGCAGCCGATGGACCAGTGAATCGGCTTGAGCTGTTTATAAACCAGCCCCTTATCGACCATTTCTGCGAAGACTTCCAGTATCCCGCCCTCGTACGAAGGCTTGAACGTTAGATATGGATTATCGAAATTGCCGAACACGCCCAGTTCCTGGAACTGGCGGGACTGGATTTTGACGTATTTGCTCGCATATTTATAGCAGAGTTTGCGGATCTCGAGCTTGTCCATCTCGCGAATCTTTTCGCCTAATTCGGTGACGACCTTAGACTCGATGGGCAGGCCGTGGCAATCCCAGCCCGGCACGTAAGGCGCATCGAACCCGGCCATTGTCTTGGACTTAATGACTAAATCCTTAAGGACCTTATTTGTAACGGTCCCCATGTGAATGTCGCCGTTCGCATAGGGCGGGCCATCGTGCAGAATGTACAGTGGAGCACCGCTTCGGGCCTCTCGTATTTTCGCGTAAACATTATCCGTGGCCCATTGCTTCCGCATCTGCGGCTCTCGCTGGGTCAGGTTGGCCTTCATGGCAAAATCCGTCTTCGGTAGATTCAGCGTATCACGATAACCTTTAGTCTTCTTATCTGACATCTAAATATCCTCATATAAATATAAATCAGGTACAATAAGCCAACAAGTCAGTTCTGTCAAGTTCACTGCAGTCTCATTTTCTCGCAAGCATGTTAATTCGCCTGAACGTCTCGAAATACGTGCCGTCACTCTGCAGCGTCTCTTTTATCATTCGCTCAACCACGGCATCCCGGAACCGCTGCCGGTCTTTCCCTGCAACGTAGCCGAGGAAGGGCACGAGGCTCGGCTGGTCGATCCATTTTGTCATCGCCTCGGCACTTTCAAAATGTTTATCACCGTTTTCGCTCCATACTTTCTTTTCGGCAAAGGGAGCTTCGTCCAGCAGGGCACGATATTCATCGACAGCCGGCATATACCAGGGCCAGTCAAAATCGCTGAAATAAGCCACATACTCTTTTGCCGAGATTGCTTCTTTTACAATCCGAATCAGGTTCGAGCAGTTCCCATCGCCCGCAAATTGAAATCGTGCCGAGCCTTTGGCCTTCATGGCCTGGAAAGCGTTACCCAGCAGCTTTTTGTGGTCCATTATCCAGTGAAGCGTTGCATTGGAAAAAATCAGGTCAAATTCCGATTCGAAATCGATTGCGTTAATATCGAGCAGCTCAAATCGCACATTAACCCCGGTGTTATATTTCCGTGCCGTATCAATCATGCTTTCCGAGGCGTCGATACCCAGAACGAATCCATCCGGCACGAGCTTTGCCAGCTCCGCGGTCAAAACACCGTCGCCGCAGCCGAGATCCAGAATTCTCTCGTCGCCCTTAAATTCTATCTCAGCGATCAGCTTCCTGCCCCATGCCTTTTGCTGCTCGGAAGCCCGTTTATATTTTTCGCCGTCAAATTCAAGTGCCATCTTTCGCTCCTCCATTCTCAAATTCCTTACAGAGCGTTTTTAGATATGGCTTGAATCCCATCTTAGCCCAGAAATGCGAGGCGGCCTCGTTGAATTCCGAGTGCCGCACTTCGAGCCGGTGCACGCCCTTCAGGACGAACCAGCCCTCCAGCGCCCGGCACAACCTCTCGCCGACGCCGGTTCGTCGGTAATCCGCAGCGACGGCGAAATCAAGGACCTGACCGTAATCGCTCGCGGTGAGCATAGGCGGATTTTTCTCCAGCGTTCCCTGGCAATAGCCCACTATTGTCCCGCCGATAATGGCGACATAAACACAAGCGGTCTCGGAATTGATGTTCTTCTCCAAGTACTCGCCGAACACTTGTTCGCCATTGGCGGCCCGAGTGAAGAACGGATCTCTTTTCTTGTGGAAGTCCATCATCTCTTTCCAGAGCACGATTATTGCGGGGACATCATTTAATGTTGCCTTACGTAATAAAGCCTTTTCCATAATACGCTCCAAAATAAAAAAGCCTTCCGAATTTCGCTGCTCCGGAAGGCTTTTTTCCTGACTCAATAGCTTTCTCAGGGCAGCTTCAGCTTCTCCGCAATAATTATAATAATCTCAATGTTTATGTCTTTATTCATAATAACCGAACCACAACAAAAGTGTTAAACAATTATCGATAATTCATATCATAATATTCGGCCATTGTCAAGCGAAAGTTTAAAAAGTTTTTCTCCATATTGAAAGGGCATAATTATTTGTCGCGCCACATGTCTATTGTCATATCATCGGCCCTGACGTATTCGGAGTGCCAGTCGAGAAACAGCGCATTGCAACCTTCATTGTGCCGCCGGCGGGCTATTCGTCGCCCGTCGTTTATATCCGTGCTTTCCGAATCCGGCAGATGCGTACGAATAAAAATATCACAGCGTATGATTTCCGGGCTGTCTTCTCTCTCGATGATAGGACGCCAGAATCCGTCTTCATTGTCGGCCATATAAATCGTATAGGCACGTCTCCTGAATTCCGAAAGTTTGGTGGGCCTGCCGATACTGGTTCCGGATTCATCGGTTCTGCTTGAAAAAGTCCAGTCATTGATTACGTAACAAACCGTCTGCCTGGAATTGGGGACATCGTATAAGCCGTTGCCAGTCCGGGGAAAGCTCTTGCACTTGTATATCTTGACGCTTTTGTAATCGCCCTTATTGTACCGCTGACCAACGTAAGGCAGAAACTGCATAAACCAGATGGGATTGCTGCCGGTCGAGCCGCGAGGGATGAACCAATCATTATCTCCGGCATAGAGTTCGGCCGCCATGCCGATTTGTTTTAGATTGCTCAGACACGTTGTGGCTCGCGCCTGTTTCTTGACCCTCTGCAGGGCCGGCATCAATATCGACATCAATAAAGCAATGATTGCGATAACCACCAGCAGCTCTATTAATGTAAATCCTCTTCTGTGCCGGATCATATACAATCCTTCCTGAAATGATAATTTGCGATATTTCTATTATACACCGGATCGCCCACATGTGTAAAAAGAATTTACTAATCCTATACAACAGTTTATGCTATAAAGGTATTTTCAGAAAGTGAGGTGTTGAATGATTTTAAAAGGTGGTTGTCTTTGTGGGGCGGTGCAGTACGTCTGGCAGGGCGAATCGGCTTCGGCGACGTACTGTCACTGCACGGACTGTAAAAAGGCCACAGGAGGGCCGTATACCGTTGGCGTGGCTGTAGATGAAGCTGGTTTGACTATTAGCTCCGGCAAGCCCAAGGGCTATACAAAAAAAGGCGACAGCGGCAGAAATATTACACGCGAATTCTGTCCCGATTGCGGCTCGCCGCTCTTTACCAGGGCCGAGGCTTGCCCGGGCAAAGTATTTATAAAAGCCGGCAGTCTGGATTCGCCGGAACTTATAAAACCAACGCACCAGACCTGGATTGAAATGGCCGTACCCTGGGCCTATCTCGATAAGGACCTGCCGGGTTTCGAAGGAAACGGCCCTGAGCCGGGCCAGAAGATTGAGTAGCGGTGTTCTTGTATATAGAATTCAATCTCATTGCACACGCGGCTCTATTCGTTCACGAACACATTATTTTCAGCATGTTCAAAAAAATTTGCACACTCTACGAAGCTAAATCCATTTATTTTTTTTCGAGATATATCAAGTATCTTTTCAACGGTGTGCTCAACCATTGTAAATCTTGCTTTTTCGATTGAATTTAAGCAATTCTGCAAGTCGGTTACGTATAGGTTGCGTTTTCTTTACAACAGTCAAGCAAATAGAAAAAAAAGGATACAACAAAAATTCGTTTATCCTTTCTCAGGTTAATTGTTACCTCAACGGATGGCTTGAAAGCGATGCCGCGGATGTCTCAGATCTGAATTTCCAGTATAAGTTGGAATCAACATCCTCCCAATTACCCGTGAGTTTCTTCTCATCACCATCGAAAATGATATAAGAATCATCCGTATCATACAAATAAAGATCGCAGAACTTTAGCGTCGCTTCAGGGCTCAATCCCGCATACATGACTATGAGTTGCTCTGGATTGTTCGAGTTTATTATGATTTGGGCAACTCCCTGGGTTGGTTCTTTATATATTGTCTCTTGCCAAGTGAACTTGTCACCATCGAATTTGATTGGAAAATAGTCTTCATATTCTCGGGCAATCCTGTTCGTTTCAGGTCTGCCGATAAGAAAAATACACTTGTTCTTAAGGTCTATCTCATTGACATCAACGTCCGCTTTGATTATTTTAGGATCTAATCCAAGATAGTCATGGATAAAACGGTGAGCAGCTTTCTTATTTGCATCGACATCCTTTAGGGTTCCATAAACTATGACGAACTGAGGGTAAACCTCCCAAAACCACCAAAAATATGGAGGCATCTCTTGAAGTTTAAAAACTTCAAAGTCGGGATCAACAACCAGTTTTTGTGGTTCATTTGGAGTACGGAAACCAAACTCGATAGTACTTCTATCCATCCAGATACTATGTTCTTCTTTGCCATCTCTGGAATATAAAGCGATTTCAATCGGTAAGTGGAAGGTTGTGTTGCCTAATTGTAGCAGACGTCCCTTAATCTGCCAATTCTCTTCGTCTTTTCCAACAGTAACTCCTTCCAGCTTGAGTCTGGGCAATTCCATTGGAGATGCCCATTGGTCAAAGAACCAATCCAAAGGTTTTTCATAAATGTCTTCAGCGAGTTCCTGGAAACGTCTTGTGGGTACAGGTTGGCCTGTTTTCTGTCGCAGGCTAATATATTTTTTGACAAGCTTGTTGTATTTTTCGTTCCCCAATTGCCTACGTAGCATATGGCAAACAAAGGGTTGCACAATACTCACAACATTTGGCTTTTCCTTATAGAGTCGTTTTAAATTGAAATCATCACTTCGTGCTAAGCAAGAGAGCACGGTCAGTGTCTGTTGACGCCAATGCTTAAGATCCTCAGGGGTTGAAGAAATACCCGGATAGCCCGCAATATCATCAGCCGGAAATGGATCCGAGTGGTGGACGATTGTGACCTTACTGGTGCGTATATTGGCAATATTCAAAACAGCATAAAAAAACGTATCTGCTCTTCCGTCGTGCAAGGCAACCCATTGCGCACCATAGCCTTCGCTATCTTGTGGTGGGGCATGAGGACCAAGCTTGACGTCACGACCCTTGGCCTTTATCCACAGTCGGTTGTCTTGCTTTCCCCATTTACCACCCTGTGGATCGGCAGGAATCCAGCCATAGTTTGGTACAAAGAACTCGCACCACATATGAGAACCAAGCCCTCCATAAAGCTGTGTTGCCGCTAAATCATTAAATGACAGTTTAGTCTCGAAACGGTAGCTAGCCTTCACCTCGTCGCGTTCTATCCAAGGAGCCCAGCCCATGTATGCAGAAACACACCTGGCAGGAATACCAACTGCACGACACAGGGCAACCATAAAAGCCGCATACTGGTTGCAGCTTCCTTCGTAATAAACCTGCCCGGTCTTCTCATCGGTGACCGGGTACGCCAGCAGGCAATCGATTCCTCTACCCCTCTCGTAAGAGAGGCGTTTGAAGCGCATCTTCTTCCTAACAAACTTGAATATACGCTCGGCTTGCAGATACGGATTGGTCTCATCGCCCACTGCTTCATGGGCAAGTTCTTTTATCTTAGGCGTGATATGAATAGTGTGTGTACTTTGAGTATAAACGGCGTACTCCCTACTGGTCTTGCCATAGGAGCCTACTTGATTTGGATCAACTTTAACGCTGACGCTGTAGGATTCCAGGCGGAATTTGATATCCACCCTATAAGTGGACTGTTCGGTTTCCTTACCGAAATCCCAAAACAGTATAGGATTGCCATACTCAGGATCGGTATACTCGGCATGAGGTGTCGGTTCAACGGAGATGATCTTAACTGCCTTCTGAGATTCCCACTCTCTTGGTAAGGGGATCCACACTTTAAGATCTTTGCTTCGGTCGATGGTGTTCGGATCGGGAGTCATCTCGAAAGAGTAACTCACGTTATATACACGTGGATTGCTGTAGATAATGCCTGATTCAGAAGAAAAACTGGGTAAAACGCCAGCAAGTTGAATGAATGCCAGTGCAACGAATAACTGTGAAGTTTGACGTATAGTTATGAATCCGAATTCGATATAAATGCTGAGAGTTTTTCTCATAGCCATAACTCTTATGAACACAAGGAAATCCAATCGCCACTACGAACTGGGATTCCCTATATAGACTCATTTTACAAAATCTTGGATATGATGTCTATTATGGTGACTACGTATTTGTAAAAACAGAAAATAGTGTTGTAAGCCATCCCGCCGTCAGACTTTCCTTGCGGGACTTTCGGGAGATACAGGATCCCCTAAAAACCGTGTTAATCGGTGTTAATCAGTGCCTACCATAAACATTAAAATAGGCAAGATTTTCTCAAGAAAATCAATCAAAAGCGATGGTAGTTGAAAACTAAAATCGGGAATTTTAAAAAATTTTTTATTCCATATTACACAAGCACTTACAGCAAAAATTTCGTCTACAATTTTGTATTTTTTCAATCATATGCGCAGGTTGCTCCAATAGTAGAGGCGTTGTTTTTTAAGCCTCCGGTAAAAAAACAATAAAATACTAATATCTAAATCCGAAATCCGAAACAAATACAAAATTCAAATTAACAAATGCTCAAAACGGTTCAGCCCTTCAATTTTGCCAATTTGTTGTTTTGAACATTTATATTTCTGTCATTCGATATTGTTTCGTATTTCGTGCTTAGAATTTCGGATTTCACATCGTGGAGGGTGTGTCATTCAGCTCACCATAACCATACCGTTCTGGCTCGTATGGCTGTTGAGACCGCCGGTACTTTTATATCGGCGTTTGCGCTACGGCTACGCCTTCTGCCGAATCCCGCTGACTCAAGGCAAGTACGCAATCGTCGATCCTGATGATTATCAGCGCCTGTCCAAGCATAAATGGTACGCCGCCGGCAGGCGCGGCAATTGTTACTACGCTGTACGTATGATAAAGACAAGAAACGGCACAAAACGTCAATTCCACATGCACCGACAGATACTCAAAGTACCAGACGATATGTTCGTGGATCACATCAACCGCAACAGTCTGGACAATCGAAAGGCCAATCTTCGCCCGGCAACTCCCTCACAAAATGTCCGGAACCGAGCAAAAAACACTAATAGAACCTACACTTCAAAATATAAAGGC
>Ga0209536_100004737_pt1 | contig 21421 bp, 15 predicted proteins | sample DeeMarSeWOR28_12_FD_187461 | JGI IMG/M metagenome (GOLD analysis project Ga0209536, IMG submission 187461) | Marine sediment microbial communities from White Oak River estuary, North Carolina - WOR-2-8_12 (SPAdes) (version 2) | ecosystem: Environmental > Aquatic > Marine > Intertidal zone >... | reverse complement strand
TCATCCGCCACGTTGCCCACGGCCATGGCCTACATCAGCGACAGCACCTCTGAAGAGGAGCGCAGCCGTGGCATGGGGATGCTGGGCGCCGCAATGGGGACAGGCATGGTGCTCGGCCCGGTGCTTGGCGGCTGGCTGGGTGAGACATCGCTCTCAACGCCCTTCTTCGTGGCGGCCGGGCTTTCAGTGCTGGTCCTGGCATTCATTGCCCTGGCCCTGCCCGAGTCGCTACCTGAGAACATGCGCCAGGGCCGTGGGGGTGGCTTGACCGGCCCACAATTTGGCCAGATGTGGCGCGCTCTCTCCAGCCCCATCGGGCTCTTACTCTTCCTGGCTTTCCTGGTGAGCTTCGGGTTGACCAATTTCGAGGCCATCTTCGGGCTTTACGCCCTGAAGCGCTTTGGCTATGGTCCAAAAGAGGTGGGAACCGTTCTCGCCGTCATTGGCCTGATCTTCGTCGTCGTTCAGGGTGGGTTGACTGGGCCACTGACCAAGCGCTGGGGTGAAGCCCTGATCATCAAGGCTTCATTGCTGGGCAGCGTGCTGGGGTTCCTGGTAATGCTGCTGGCCAACTCGTTTGCCACGGTGTTGCTCACGGTGGGCCTGTTTGTCTTCGGCAACGCTATGCTTCGGCCGGTGCTTGCCTCGCTGATTTCCAAGCGGGCCACGACCGGTCAAGGCGTCGCCATGGGCCTGAACAACTCCTTCATGAGCCTGGGGCGCATGGTCGGTCCCATCTGGGCTGGGTTCATCTTCGACTTGAATTTCAACCTGCCTTATGTAAGCGGATCGATCGCCATGCTCATTGGCTTCTTCGCCAGCATGTTGTGGCTCGAAGAAGAGCGCCCCCAACCGCCCGAGGTTGAGCCGCAGTTCACTCCGCGCTGATGACAGCCTCTCAAGCCACGCCACCCAGCCGAACGATCTTGTCGCGCCCCGAGTGTACGTGTCGCGTGGCGTTCACCGTGTCAATCACCAGCCGGGCGTGTTCCACGACTTGAGCATAGTCCACATTAGCATGGCCTGTCGCGACGAGCACGCAATCGGCCTGGGCCAGTACCTCGGGCGTAATCGCTACCGAGTTCAGGTTTACCCCCTCGCGTAAGAAAACGTCGCCCCCCACCTGGAAGTGGGGCACGTAGGGGTCGTGATAGCTGACTTGTGCCCCTTCTTTGATAAGGAGTTCGATAATGCGCTCTGCGGGCGAGTTGCGCGGGTCGTCCACATCCGGCTTGAAGGCGACGCCCAACACCAGCACGTGCGCTTCCCTGATGGAGCGACCCTCTTGGTTGAGCCCCTGGATCACCTTCTGTACCGTGTGGTAGGGCATCTCGCTGTTCACCTCGGCGGCCAGTTCGATGAACTTGGTGTAGAAATCGTACTCCCGAGCCTTCCAGGAAAGATAATATGGATCTACCGGGATGCAGTGACCGCCAACGCCGGGCCCAGGATAGAAAGGCATGAAGCCGAACGGTTTGGTTTTGGCGGCGTCGATGACCTCCCAGATGTCAATGCCCATGCGCTCGGCCAGTAGCGTCAACTCGTTGACCAGGGCGATGTTCACGCTGCGAAAGATGTTTTCAAGCAGCTTGGTCATCTCGGCGGCACGCGGCGATGAGACCAGGTGAATCTCGGGCGTCAGGCAGGCCAGCAACGCGCCCGCCAGTTGCGCGCATTCACGCGTGACGCCCCCCACCACTTTGGGTGTGTTTTCCACGGTGAACTGCCGGTTGCCGGGGTCGATCCGCTCGGGCGAGAAAGCCAGATAAAAATCTATGCCGGCCCTTAATCCCGAGTTCTCCAAGATCGGTTGCACCACCTCTTCGGTGGTGCCCGGATAGGTCGTGCTCTGCAACACGACCAACTCACCGGCACGCAGCCGGGATGCGATGCCCCGGGCAGCGCTCTCAACGAAGGAGAGGTCCGGCGCCCTCACGGCGTTGAAGGGTGTGGGAACACAGATGAAGACAGCATCGATTTCATGGAGCACATCGTAATCAGCGGTGGCCTGCAAGCGTCCCTCGGCGACCAGGGATGCCAGATCGTTGCTTGACACGTCGGGGATGTAATTTATACCCTGCTGCAACGCGTGGACCTTGCCCGGGTTCAGGTCAATCCCGGTCACTTGGAAGCCGGATTTGCTTAATCCAGTAGCCAGCGGGAGGCCCACGTACCCCAATCCCACGACCGCTACGTGGGCAGACCGGTCAGCGATCTTCTGATGCAGAGTCTTAACTGCGTTAGTCATGCAGCGGCACCCTTTCCAGTCGCCAGATGCCCCACACGGCAGCCAGCAATACGATGCCTCCCAGCAGGTACGCTTCAATCAAATCAGCTTGGGTTATGAATACGGCGACCATTCCCAGCATGCCGCCTACCAGGTAGAGCAGCATCACCGCCTCTCGCTGCGTGAAGCCCATGCGCACCAGTCGGTGTGAGGTGTGATCCTTGCCGGGGGTCGCGGGATGCAGCCCTCGCCGAAGGCGCGAAAAGACGACCAACGTCGTATCGAAGATAGGCACGCCCAGCACAATCACGGGCACCATCCAGGTGATGCTATCGGTGTTTTCTGGGAAGCGGAGCTTGATGCCTACGGCTGCCAACATGAACCCCAGGAACAGGCTGCCGGTGTCGCCCATGAAGATGCTGGCCGGGTTAAAGTTATACACCAAGAAGCCCACGCTGGCCCCCAGCAACGCCGCCGACAATACGCCCACCAGATATTGGCCGTTTTGTAAGGCCATCAGCAGGAAGAAAGCCGAGGCAATAGCCGCAATCCCTCCCGAGAGGCCATCCATATTATCGAGGAAGTTAAGCGCGTTGGTTAAGCCTACCACCCAGACGACCGTCACGGCCCAGTTGAGAGCCTCTGATGGCAAGAATTGCACCTGGACACCGGCGACGATCAGAATGACGGCTCCTACCACCTGGCCGACGAACTTGAGCATGGGACGCAAGCCCCACCGGTCATCCCACGCGCCCAGCAGAGAAACCCAGGTGGCGCCCAACAGGATGCTGATCAACTGATTGAAGCCGTAACGTCCTCTGAATACCACTAGGGCGATGACGACAGCCCCGTACATAGCGATGCCGCCAAAGCGAGGAATGGGTGTGGTGTGGACCTTACGCGCGGCCGGCTGATCCATGATCCCCAGCTTCAGCGCCAGCCACCTGGTCCCAGGTGTGGCGCTGATAGCCAAGAGTAATGCGCTGGCAAAGATCAAAATTAACGTAGACATGATCGTCAAGAGCGAAAGCAATATTGGTAGCGGAGTAAGGAGAATAGACGCCCTGTGTGGCTATCTATCACTTGCGACCAGCTTGCCGGTTACCTCACTAACCTCTCTCTTCTTCAATCTGCGCAACGAGCTGTTGCAGCGACTCCCGCATATTCTCGGGTGCCAGATTCAACGCCTGCTTAGCCGCAGCCACTGCTTCGTCGTAACGTCCCAGCTGCCAATAGGTCATAGCCAATCCTTGGTAGACGGCATAGTCATCGGGCACGAGCTGAGCAGCAGCCTCGAAGGCCTGCAATGCTTCTTCGAGTCTCTCACCCTGGAGATAGAGATTCCCCAATGCCACCTGCGCCTGGTACAAGCCGGGCGCAGCCACTACGGCCTCCTCGTAGGCTTGAATTGCCTCAGGCGCCTTCCCGGATGCCTCATACAGGCTGCCCAGCAACAGATGGGCAGTCCCTAGTTCGCCCTCGGGAGTCACTTCGACCATGCGCTCCGCTTGTTGTATCGCCTCATCCAGCCGGCCAGCGTCGCGATATAACAAAGTCAGGTTGCGATGACTTATGTAGTCATCTGGGTTAAGCTGCAATACCTGGAGGTTCTCCTGAATGGCCTCATCCAATCGCCCCAGTTGGGCATATACATACCCCAGGTTGCTGTGCGCTTGTACGTTCTGTGGGTCTATCTGGAGCACACGCTGGTAGGTATTGGCCGCTCTCTCGTAGTCTTTCAGATTCAGGTATGCATCGGCCAGGGGTTGCGCCGTCTGAAGACTGTTGTCGCCCCTCACGGTGGCCTGTTCGTAGTAGGCGATGGCCTTCTGATAATCGCCTAGCTTGGTGTAGATGTGGCCCAACGTGCGGGGGATCAGGGGGTCATCTGGGTAGCGAGACCCTGCCTCCTCGAAAGTCAAGATGATCGCTTGGATGGGGGTGACGGCCTGATCTGAACCGACCTCGTCAGTGTTGGTCAGTGACTGGGAGGCCGACACGTAGAAGTTTAGTCGCTGATCCAGGTTGTGGTCGGCAAAGTTCCCAGGTGCCAGCAAAATGGCCCTGCGGTGTGCCTCGACGGCCTCTGCCGGCCGGCCCATAGCGGCGTACGTGTCGCCCAAAAGCATGGGGGTTTGTTCGAATTCCGGGTCCAACGCAACCGAAGTCTGAAGTATCTTTTCCGCCTGCTCGAACTGGCCCAGTAAATAGAGAGTCTGAGCCAGTAGATTGTAGTTGACCACGTTCTGGGGAGCGAGTTGTGTTGATCTATCAAAGAATTCCAAGGCCTTCTGAAACCGAGCTATCCCCTGCGGGTCGTCGGCTGGCGTATACTGCGCCCAGGTGAGGTAGTAGCGCCCCATATTGCTGGTGTTATCGGGATTGTAGGGGTTGATGACCCGCGCCTGAGCAGCGACCTTTTCTCCTTCGGCCCAGGCTTGCGCCCGTTCTTCGGCGGAGAGGCGGCTGTCTTGCCCCTTGAGCTGATAGTCCAGAGCCAGCATCAGGTAGTAGAAGTCCTCGTCGCGATCGAACGCAATCGACCGTTCGTGAAGTGCAATCGCGTTGTCGTATTGCCCCTGGCCGCGATACTGCTCGCCTTGTTTGAGGTATATGTCGGCGCGGACCACGTCGACGTTCTTGAAGAGGATGACCACACCCACCGCCAGGATCAAGATCGGATAAAGCCACCAGTTGGCGGCCCGCCAGGTGGGCTGTCTACGGAAAGAGGGCATGGCCAGCATCAACGCCATCAGCAGTAGCAGCAATCCGACAAACACGTAGAACAAGAGAAAAACACCGGTAAAAACATTGGCCGCGGTGGTGACCGCCTGGATAGGATCGGCGGCTGTGATGTTGCGCGGCCTGAGCTGCCAACGGTGGATCATTAGATAGAAGAGAGGATACCCCAGTGAGGTAACCACGTAGAGGAGGGTAGCCCGGACCCACGTAATGGGCTTCTGCCAGCTTAACTCTCGGATGGCCACCTGACCCAGCCCGATGGCCAGTCCCACGCCCCACGTGATAGCAAACATCCAGAGCATACTGAAGCTGCTACGCGAGATATCAAACTGGGTGGTGACGAAGTCGAACATCAAGGCTATCAAGACGATGGCCACCACCAGCCCCCAAACACCAACCCAGGTCTCCCAGTCCTCACCCTGCAGAGGCCCCGTGGCTGGCCTGCCCGTCCCAGCGTCAGCCCCTGACGCGGCTGGCTTGCGCCGCCGGCGTCTGCGCTTGCGTGTGGAACGTTCCATAGCTTGTGAGGCGGGCGCCGTGGCATCCGATTTGGCGCCGTCTGCGGCGGTGAGGGAGGGCTGTTCTGCCTCGTCAGTCCACGGAGCCCAGCGCGTCTGGGCGGCCACCACCCCGGCGTAAGCCCAGAAATACACGTAAGTAGCAGCAATGGAGAAAACAAAGTGAACCTCCAGGAAGTGAGCCACCAGGGCACCAAAGATGCCCAGTAGCAGCAGTTCTTGGCCGGCCCCCAGGCGAGCGATCACCTGGCTTTGATCTTCTTCGCCGTCCCCTCCTGCCAGCGCCCGCCAGACGAGATACACAAACATCATCAACAACATGCCGGCCGGCAAGCCCAGGCCCGAAAAGACAAAATCGCCCGTTATCAAACGGGGGATCATGATGCCTGCCACAGCCCCGACTCCCCACAGGGCCAACAAGCGCCGCCGCGCCGGGGCGTTCGGAATCCACCCCAGCGCTCTCAGCAAATAATAGAAGATGCTGAACATCAGGAAGTAGTAGGCGATGAAACCCAGGACGCCCATCATGGCCAGCGCATCGAAAGTCTCGTTGTGCGAGCGATCGGCGGAGCTGCCTCTTGCTTCGACGTTTGCCAGCTCGGGGGGGTAGACCTTGGCGAAGGAGTTGAACATCGACTCGGGGCCGTAGCCAATCAAGGGGCGTGCGACGTTGAAGCTGTCTGAAAACTCACCAGAGATGCCCAAAGGCTCGTGGGGCGTTATCAGTTCCAGCACACCTTCCCAGATGAGCACCCGCACGCGACCCGTACCCGACTCCGTCTGCGTGATCTGACCCAGACGACTGAGGTATGGCAGGCGATACAATGGCTGCAGCGGACTCCCCGGAAAATTTAGAGCATTGAAGAGGGTCACAAAAACGACAAAGATTACCGCCAGTACAGGCCAGCTAAACCACATCCACCGCCAGCCTCGTTGCGTTGCGGCCATGACCGTATAGACTCCCACCAAGCCAATCACCGCGCCAGATGCCGCACTAAGCACTGGAAGCGCACCAAACTGAGAGCAGAATCCTCCGGACACATTTTCTAAAAACGTGCCGACAAGGTATCCAAGGCCACCACCAACTGCTGACACTGCTATTACGCCTGTTGCCAGGACCACACCGTTTGCTGCTTCCACCAGTGATAGCCTGCTCTGATCGTGATAGCGGCGGCGCAATACCATCAGGATCAGCAATCCCATAAACCCAAAGCCGGCTAATAGACCGAGCATAGGACCGCGACTCTGGCTGAAAAGAATGGTCAATACCTGCACGGCCAGGACAAAGATATATACGGCTGAAAGCGCAATGTGTCCCCACGATGCCTCTTCCTCAGAGATGACGGCTGCCATCGACTCGACAAGGCGACTGACGGTGAGAGGCACGATCATAACCAAATACGAAGCCACAAAAATGGCGTTGCCCAAGTTTGCGGCGACGCGCGTGGTCACATCACCAGCCCAGGGCAACGGATCCAGCCCGCAGCTCTGAATAACGCCGTACAGTCCCACCGGCAGGCTGGTGAGGATCACCGTGGTGACCAGGCGGTCAACCTGGGCCCGGCTATGCAGATGTGTCGCCATCAGCCCGAAGATGACGATGTAGGACAGGGCCGTGTACGTCCCCTGCAGGCGCTGATAGGACCCCCAGAAGGCCACTCCGGGGCTGATTGAGAAGCTGGTGCTGATGATGTACACCAGCACCAGCAGCAATGTCGGCAGGAAAAGGGGGATGTCCAGGATCTTGCGGATACCCCGCTGTGTCCCGTCACCAGACCCCTCGTCTTTCGCCTCAGCGTCGCCGTTCGATGTGGCCGCTCCAATTCCCGTCTCTGCCACCTTGATCAGCCATGCCAGGACCATTACCAGTCCAATTGAGCGCATCAGCGTCAGCTTGTCTGGTTCGAAGGTTCGCGCTGAGTAGATATTGAAGAAGACCGGCACCAGAATGAGAGCTGCTAGCCAACCTGCTTCAATCAATTTGTCACAGAATATGCTCAGTTTGGTTTGCATCGAGTAACCTTCAAGAGGTGCAACGCACCTGATGAAACATCAGCCACTGGCCCTCTGTTGGCGGAACCAATCTATGGTGTAGCGCAAGCCATCTTCCAGGAGAACTTCCGCCTCAAAGCCGAGTAGGTCACGCGCCCGGTGCGTGTCGGGGACGCGGCGACGCGTCTCTTCGAAACGACGAGCTCCGTAGGCCTGGGCGTAGGGAACGTGTTCGATTTCGATCTCCGGATCTACCGCTTCCCGTATCATTTGGGCCAGTTCCAGTATTGAGGTCTCGCGATCGCTGCCGATGTTAAATGCCCTGCCTTCCGCCTCCGATAATGTGCTTGCCAACAGTGTGCCCCGCACGGTGTCGTCAATGTAGGTGAAACAGCGTGTCTGGCGGCCATCGTCAAAAACAGTGATGGGGTGGCCATCGAGCGCCTGGTTGATGAAACGAGCCACCACACTGCCATAACCGCGTCGGTCCAGCCGAGGGCCATAGGAATTGAAATAGCGGATCACGCTTGCTGGCAATCCTTGCCGATAGTAGGCGAACGCCAAGTGTTCGTCGACGGCCTTGCTCAACGCATATGACCAGCGACCCACGGCAGTGGGACCCAGCAGGCTGTCATCCTCTTCGCTCAAAGGAGCCTTCTCGGACTTGCCATAGACTTCAGAACTCGAGGCAACCACCACTCGCCGCCAGTAACGATAGGCAGACTCCAATACAATCTCCGTACCGCGCACGTTGGTGACGATACAACCCAATGGGTCCTCCACCACGTGCCTCACGCCCACCGTAGCGGCCAGATGATAAACCAAATCCGCCTCAGCCACCAACTGGTCAACCAACTGCGCATTGAGGATTGAGTCGCAGACAAGGCGAAAGCGCGCGTGGCCCAGCAAGTGGCGGATATTTGTGATTCGTCCGGTGCTCAAATTGTCCAGAACAGTGACCTGGTGGTCGGCATCAACAAGCGCATCGGCCAGATGAGAGCCGATGTAGCCAGCGCCTCCCGTGATCAGGATTCTCACAATTGTATCTCAAGCCCTCCCGTTCACCATCTTACCTTAAACTAGTGAAAAATCAAATGGGATAAAGGGGTGACCTGTTGCAAGCCGCTAATCTACCACGTCTTGGCTGGCAAACCAGTCCACGGTTTTCTGCAATCCTGCTCGAAAATCTACTCGTGCCTGATAACCACACGCTTCGATCAGGCTTATGTCCGCCTGGGAGTGTTTCACGTCGCCCGGACGGGGTGGCCCAAATATAGGTTCAATGTGGGTACCCAGAATTTCGTTGAGAATGGCCACCAAGTCCAACAATGTGTAGCGGGTGCCGACGGCCGCGTTGAAGACGCGCCCCGCCGTGTCAGGTGCCGTAGTTGCCAGCAGGTTGGCCGCCACCACGTTGCTCACATAGGTAAAATCGCGCGACTGTGTGCCGTCGCCGTCGATGGTGGGCGACTCGCCGCGCAGCATAGCCGTGATGAATTTGGGGATCACCGCGGCATACTCCGAGGCAGGGTCCTGGCGCGGGCCAAAGACGTTAAAATAGCGCAAGCCCACCGTCTCCAGGCCGTGCAGCTCGGTGAAGACCTGGCTATGGTACTCCGTCGCGATTTTGCTGACCGCGTAAGGCGATTTCGGACGTGGCGACATAGTCTCGACTTTAGGCAAGGTCGGGGAGTCGCCATATACGGAAGAAGAGGAAGCATAAACCACCCGCCGCACACCAGCGTCCCGAGCCGCCAGCAGCAGGTTAAGTGTGCCAACCACGTTGGCGGTTTCGGTGGGAATGGGGTCCTCTACCGAGCGGATCACCGAGGGGATCGCCCCTTGATGCAGCACGTAGTCCACTCCCTGCACGACCCTGCGGACAGTCTCTGAGTCGCGCAAGTCACCTTCGATGAATTCAATATGCTCGAGAAAAGGCGTGATGTTCTCCCGCCGTCCGGTGGACAGGTTGTCGAGCACGCGCACCCGTTCGCCGTTTTCGACGAGTGCCTCGACGATGTGAGAGCCGATGAAGCCGGCTCCGCCCGTTACCAGGTACTGGGTCATGTTGCCAGATCCTCCTCCGTTAAAGATTTATGCCTTTCTCTATGAGCAAGGCGTGGTACAGCGCGTCCATATCGTTGACCAGTCTCCTCAGGTCAAAGCGCCCCAACACTACCCGCTGGCCCGCGAGTGCCAACCTCTGGGCGCGCTCTGGGGCACGTAGGAACTGGAGGATGGCTTGTGCGGTTGCTTCGGCGTCGCCTGAGGGCACCAGCAGGCCCGTCTCCTGATGTGTCACCACGTCAGGCACGCCACCCACCTCGCTGGCCACAACCGGAACGCCGGTGGCTAGCGCTTCGATGACGGTGACCGGCGTCCCCTCGTTGAGCGAAGTGAGCACCAGAAGGTCTAAGTCTGAGTATACGGCCGGCATGTTTTCTTGCCAACCGGTAAAGATGACGGTCTGCGCCAGTCCCAGGGCACCCACTTGTTCTTCCAGGGCGGGACGCAATTCACCGTCACCAACAAAGACAAAACGTGCTTGGGGAGACTCTCGGATCACTCGCCCCGCGACTTCGATGAACTGCCGCGGGTTCTTAACAGCCGTGAGCCGCCCGACAAAACCTATCAGCGGTATGTCAGGCGAGATCCCCAGACTCGAGCGAAACTGGCCGCGACAGGACTGCCTGGCCGCTTCGAAGGGTCCCAGGTCCAGTCCCAGCGGGATGGTGATTACCCGTTCGGGTGGTGCGATGCGATAGACGTCCACAACATCACGCCTTTGAGCGGGGCTGATGGTGATAATGCGATCAGTGAGACGAGCCAGGCCGCGCTCGATGTTGATAAACAGCTCTGTCTTGGCCGGCCCAAAGTAGCTGTGGAACACGTGACCGTGGAAAACGTGAATGACGACCGGTACGCCAGCCAGTCGAGCTGCCAGCCGCCCCACCGCGCCGGCCTTGGCGGTATGAGTCTCGACGATGTGCGGGCGCTGGCGCCGCAAGATGCGAGCCAGCTTGAAAGTTGTCTGGGCGTCCCACAGCGGTGAAAGCTCACGGCCCAGGCCGGGGATGATCAGCGGGTCGATGCCCTTCTGGCTGGCCAGGTAGCCCATATCGCCTTCATTGGGCCCGGGGCGGCCCACAATGAGCAAGTTTTCAAAGCGATCAGGGTCGAGCCCAGCCATCAAGTTGATGATGTGCACGGCGGGTCCCCCGATGTTGAGTCGGGCGACGATACGTGCGACTTTAACCTTGCCCACTTTTCAAACCCTTTGCATCCAAGAGCTGCTGGTACAGGGCTTGTGTCCGCCCCACCATTCGCTCTAAACTGAAGTGTTCTTCCACCCGATGCCGCCCGGCCTCGCCCATCCGATGGCGCAGGTCGGGGTCGCGCAGCAAGCGCACCACGGCTTCGGCGAGAGCGGGTGGGTCACGGGGCGGTACCAGCAGACCGGTCACGCCATCCACCACCACGTCCGGCGTACCACCGACCGCCGTGGCAACCACCGGCAGCCCGGCGGCCATGCCCTCCAGCAGGGCGTTGGACATCCCTTCCCAGTCTGAACAGAGCACGAATACATCCAGAGCGGCCAACCACGGCCACACGTCCTCTTGATGGCCCACAAAGAAAACGCGCTCCGTCAACTTCAATCGGTCGCTCACTTCTCCCAATCGCACCCGCTCCGGCCCATCACCGACGACGACAGCACTCACATCCGACAGCGACGTCAACGCCTGGAGCAGCACGTCAAGGCGCTTGACCGGGTCCAGTCGAGCGACTGTCCCTACCAACACCTGATCAGGCGGCAATGCCAACCTGGCACGGGCTTGCAGTTTGTCGGGCAAGTCTTTAAGATTCTGTAGATCGACACCGTTGGGGATAAAGATGATTTTTTGTCGCGGGATTCCCACATGGTCTACGAAAAAATCGGCTACCTGGGGCGAGACGCAGATCACTTGGTCTGTCCAGGGATGGGTGATCCGGTTCAGCCAGTAGCGCCAGCCCCTTTCCATGGCCATCGTATGCTCGCTGTTGATAACGATGGGCACCCCAGCCAACCGTCCCAATACTCTGCCGGGGATGTTCGCGTGGAACATCCAGGTATGCAGGATGGTCGGACATTCCCGGCGCAGCAAATCATAGAGCCGCCAGAAACCATCCCAACGCCATTTGGCGGTCACACCCAGATCAATGACGGGAATATTCATGGCACGAATCTCGCCTGCTATTGGGCCATCTCCTCCGTACAGACAGGCGACAGTGGGCGAAAACCGGTCACGATCCAGGTGGGCCAGGAGGTGAGCCAGTGACTTCTCTGCACCCCCAACATTCAATTCGGTGATCAGGTGAAGTACAGTTATCTTGGTCACGTGTTTGCACTTACAAGCTGTGCGATGATGAGTTGTTCCATCTCGTCTACGCGATGGTCCCAGGAATGCTGCTGGCTCAGCTCGACTCGTTGGCGTTGTCGCTCGGGCGAGTCTTCGCCCTTTGCCCGCACCACCGCATCGGCGAAGTCTTCTGCGGCGGAGGCAATCTCAACCAACCTGGAGAACTCCCGGACCTCTGGGTGATCGGTGCTCACAACGGGCTTGCCCGCTGCCAGATACTCGTACAATTTGAGAGGACTCCGATAGCGGGCCAACTCCGAGTCCACGTATGGCAACAGGCACACATCCATGCCCTTAATCAGTGCCGGCATCTCCGCAAAAGGGAACCAACCTGGGAAATGGACGTTGGGCAGTTTCTGCAAAGGGTGCAGGCCTACCGACCAGGGCTGAACCTGACCTACAAAAACGAACTGCCAGTCAGTCAAATGGGCGGCGACTCCAGTCAATAGCTTTATGTCCAGCCTGTTGTTGATAGTGCCCAAGTACCCGGCGATGGGATGAGCCAAGGCAGCAATGGCTGGATGTACAGGCAGGGCTGACTCCATGGCCTGGGCAAAATGCTCTACGTCCGCAGCGCTGGGGATGCGATAGGTGTTTGGGTTTAGCTTGCGTTTATTCTCGTAGGTTAACCTTGAGTTGGCAAAGACCACTTCGGCGCATGCCAGCAGATCCGCCTCCAAGTTCACAATAGTTCGTCGTTTACGTCCTTGTATGCCGGCTGCAAACTCATCTATGGAATGATATACGGCCATGCGTTCTCCGAATTTGCCCATCAGCGGTGCGTGTTCCGGCTGATAGAGCCAGAGAACCGGCTGGATCATTCCCAAGCGCTCCATGTATGACGCGATCCATCTCTCCACAAACTTGGCGTTGAGACGAGCAATAGCTGGCATATAGTAACGCCCTGGGAGCAGCGGGGGAGGCGCCCAAATCCAAAGGTTGGGCTTTACTTCCCTGAGCCCTTCGTGCCAGCGGCGCCAACGCCGCCAGCGTAGGTCCGGGTATCTCCAGAAGTGTTCCAAGCCGGCCAACTGCTCGACAAAAAGAACGCGGTGCCCGCGCGCGGCAAGGCGCGACATCACTTGCTGGCGGCTGCCCCAGATGCCATCCCAATCGGTGGAGGAGAAACAGAGGATGTCCATTGACCGCTCTAGGCCTGCTGCGCTATTTCGTGGTAGAGTGTCTCGTATTCCGTCACCATCCGTTCCAGTGAGAATCGCTCTTGGGCCATAGCTCGCCCGCGCTGTCCCATTGCGCGTCTCAGCGTTTCGTCCTCTAATAGGCGTAGCGTGCCTTCCACAAATGAGTCTACATCATCTCTCTGCGCCAGGAAACCTGTTTTGCCAGGCTGGATAGTCCCCATCAGTTCGCCAACCGGGTTGACCACCACCGGTACGCCGCACGCCATCGCTTCAACGGCCATGCGCCCGAACCCCTCGCTATGCGAGGTGACGAGTAGGACACGTGCCTGGGACAGCCACTGCCAGAGGGCCTCGGGGGGTACATCTCCAGTAAGTTGCAAGTTTATACCCAACGTCCGCAGGCGCCCAATCTCTGCGTCGATTTCTCGCTGATAGGCGCCAGGGCGGGCATGCCCGCCGATAACCAATGCCGAACAACAGCCGCGTTGCCGGTAGAGTTCCTCGCACACGGCCAGAAAGAGCTGGTGGTTCTTGACTGGGTGGATACGGCCCAGGATGGCCACGTCAAATCGTCTGTCGGCCTCATCAAACGAAGCTGAAGGGAGTGGAATACCTTGATAGATGATTTGAGCAGGGACAGGGAGTGACTCCAGTACCGCTTCTGACACCGCCACTCGATACGGGGGATAGAAAGGGCCGGCGCGTCGAACACTGAAGGCGGAGTGATAGGTTTCAACACAACGTCCCCAGCGCGGCAGGAAAAAGAGTTTGCGACCCAGGCTGTGATAGCCGTCCAGGTGGACGATGTCTGCCTGCCATAGATCCCATGGATGGCGGACCGCGCGCGCCACTTCGTCCAGGGCTGCCTTCAGTGCGGGCTGGACTTGCTGCGGGTCGCCCGAATCAGCTGCCAGCCAATAGGAGAGCGTGTGTCTCCGCGCAGCCAGTCCTTGTGCCAGTTGGACAAAGAAGACTTGCGCTCCACCCATTGCCAAGTCCACCAGGGAAAACCCGATTTGCATCGCTATCGTCCCAGTAGCTCGCGGTAAACAGCAGCATACTGTGCTGCGGCTTGCTGTAGTGAGAATTTTTCTTCGATCGTACGCCGTCCCGCTTCCCCTAAATGCCGGCATAACCCAGGGTCTGCCGCCAGCCGTTCAATCGCCTCACACAGGGCCCCCAAATCGCCAGGTGGGGTGAGGACACCACTAACGCCGTCCTGGACCAGTTCGGGGACTTGATCCACCGCCGTAGAGATGACCGGTTTGCGGCAAGCCATGGCCTCGATGAGAGAGTTGGGAATGCCTTCATTGGTTGGATTGGAGACACAGGTTCCGACGTCAAAACCTTTGACCAATGGAAGCGTGTTTTCTACAAACCCCATAAACTCGACGATGTCGCCCAAGGGGGCAGCTTTTTCCCGCAATTCAGCCTCTATGGGCTCTGCTCCCGGCATCGCCGAATCCCCACCAATCAGGACGATCTTGAGTCTCGGCAAGCGTCCCTTGAGTTGTGAGGCGGCTTCGATCAGCATTCCTAGATTCTTTCCCCGTCCAAAGCGACTGGTGCGTCCCACGACGAAGATGTCTTCCGACCACGGGCGCTTCTGCGGCGCGGCATCGACTTCATCGAGGTCGATCCCATTATAGATCAACCGAATCTGCTCGGAAGGAAAATGCTTGCTGATCAAAGGAACGGTTCCTCGGGACGAAGCAATTACCAGGCTGAGACCGGACTTGTTGACTCGAGTGCAACTCCGGGTGCCATCGGTCCGTTCAATGGTATGGGGTACATCGGCTGCCAGAGCAGCGTCAATCGGCCAACGTTGATTATGCACCTGCACGATATCGATATTATGGCGTTGCAGATAGGTGCGCATTTTGTTGGGAGACGGCAGGTAGGCGCAAGTGCCCACGTCTCTGAACTTGGGCAGAAAATCGGGCACGGCAGTGGCCAGAAAGTAGAAATCAAAGTCGGCCTGTAGCGCCCGTGCCAGCCGGTAAAGCCAGTTTTCAATGCCGCCTACGTGGAAGTCGTACAGGGTAAAGGCTATGCGCGGTCTGGGGTTTTCTTTGGGACGAATCGTTCGTCTGCGCCATCGGTTGACTTTGCGCCAGGCCAGTGCTCCGTAAAATCGGGGGCGCACCATGGCCTCTGCCCCTCTCTGGCGCATGCGACGGATCATCGATGGCTGCGTCGTGTCCGGTTCCGGAGCAAAGGGCTGTAAGCCCAGTACTTGCAGGTATTGGGTAGCCATATATTCACTGCCCAAGGCTGCTTCGGCTCGCTGTCTGGCCAGGCGTGATAACTCCTCCTGCCGCTCCAACGCCTTCGCCGTTGCCTCAGTCATGGCGCCTATGAAGCGATCATCGTAGACCCACGGCTCAGCATCAAAGACGCAACCACCGGTTCCTATCAACTCTGCCGTTCCACCAAAACGCGGCGCCACCACCGGGATGCCACAGGCCAGCGCTTCGACGACGACATTAGGGCAGGCATCACCGCTGACCGGATGTATCAGTACATCCATGCGGCGATAAAGGTCGGGTAGCTGTTCCGGTGGCACGTGGGGTTGATAGGTAATACGTGGGCCTAAGTGTAGATCCTCCGCGTAACGCGCCATGACGTCCTTTGCCTCCCCATCCAGACTCCCCACAATTAGCAGACGGTGAGGCATTTGTATTCGCCTGGAGACCTCAAAGAGTGTTTCCAGGCGATACGCATAGCGCTGGAAGCCGACGCTGCCCAAGACGGGTAGGCCCGCCGGCCCCCGTAGCGCAGGGGAAAACTGCTCCAGATCTACCCCATTATAGATCACCGCATAGCGGTCGGTGCGTTCGTACAGGTAACGATCTAACTGCTCTTTGCTCCACCTAGACTGGTAGATGACCACATCCGAGGCTTCTATGGCGCGAGCGATGGCCGCATTAGCCGCGTGGTGTTCGGGCCCCATGGTGCGTCCCATAACCTCGAACCAAGGGGGCAAATAGGCGTTGGCCACGCGGTAGCCCACAGTGCGCCCGCGTGCCAGCGCTGTGTCTATCCCCTCGCTGCCGATGATAAACAATGCGGCTGCCCACTCGTCATTCAGATCCAGCGTGATACCATAGCCACGCTGCTCCAGCAAGGTCCGCAGTCGCCCTGTCCAGACCTGGGGGCCTCCCCTACCCCGGCCGCCCATATTCAGAAATATCAGCATAACTCATTCCCCCTTGCGTGCCACGACGGTGTGCGAAAAGGGAAACTTGGGGTGTCCGATGGGCGTAATTTCAGTCTCAGCAAAGCCAGCGATCTCCTCCAGCAAAATCCGCAGGCCATCGGCCGAAATCCGCCAGTAATCCAGCACGTGTTCGTCCCTGTGCAGGTGGAAATTGAAAGGTGTGGTCAGCAGCAATGTACCTCCTGGCTTCAGCACGGCGTGCAACTCCTGCACCGCCTTCCAGGGGCGGGGAATATGTTCCAGGACATCGGTGCAGATGACGTAATCGAAACTCTCTCGCTGGAACACGTCGGTCAGGTGGTGGATGTCGCTGACTACATCAATATTGGGATGCTCAAAACAGTCGGTAGCGATGTAATCGCAGCGATCCTGCAACAGCTGGCGAGAGTAGGGCCAGGTGCCTACCCCAACGTCCAATACACGACCACTGATATGATCCTGCCAGGACTCTAAGAACTGCATGATACCGATACGCGCTACAGTGCGCACACGTCCCTGATGCTGTCCCACAGGGGGGCGTACCAGGGCTGGGAGCAAAAGGCGATAGATTGCACCATGAATTAGCTTGATCCAGTCCTTCACAACGACTAGGGCCATCTCAACCCCATCTCTTCTCTGCAATATAATGTACCACGTGCCCGCACCAGGGACCTAGCAAATGTAATCTATTGAGTCCGTTGATTAGGCGATGGGCCTGAGGCAGCTTTTTTACCAAGTTTCCCAAACGAGGAAACTCATCATTCAGACCGGCAAAGGCGCTAGTGGAAAATGAGGTTTTTACCACAAACCCCATCTTCGACAACGCTGCACTGATCTCTTCATCAGCAAGCAGATACTGGTAGAAATCACGGCCGCTGGTACGTTCAGGGTACTTTCCCCACGCTGCTCGGAGACGCCGAAGATGGCTGACATAGGGTGTGACCAGGTATAGGAGCCCACCTGCCTGCAAAACGCGAACCGTATCCTCAAGTATCTGCCAAGGCTCCTCGAAGTGCTCAATAACTCCTAGCGAGATAACCGCGGCCGCTGACTGCTCGGGAAAAGGAAAACGCCGTACATCGCCGCAAAGCAGTGGGGCATCAGGCCAGACACATTTGGCACGCTCGATAATATTGTACTCCCACTCAATGCCCACAACTTTGTAACCATAGCGAACCAACGCCCGCACATAACGCCCTGTGCCACAACCAGCTTCGATAATTAACCCGTCGCGAGGCAGATACTTGAGAAAGCTCCGCCGGTAAACGCCCAACGCTCCCTTATCTGCCAACTCGTATGCTTTTCTTAGGTCGGCAGCTTGCCATCGTTCCTCCCACGCGACTTTGACGTCAGCCCGGTATGTGAACTGGGCCAGGCGTCCCCGATAGCGAGATGTGTTTCTAGTCACTATCACTACCTAAACTAGCACTGTCTTAAGGGTGAGAACGACGCGTCTGAAGTCTCACGAAGTGACGCAAATTCACGTTGCACATTCCTCGTTAGAATGAAGGATGGTCAGCAGTTTGTCGGTCAACGTCGACACCGAGAATCGATCTAAGACAGACTGGTATCCGGCCTCGGCCATCTGTCGACGAAGGAGCGGATCGCGCAAACGTTCATAAGCCACATTGAAATCGCTCGCTGTCACACCCAGGAAACCATTGTCTCCATGCGCGATTACCTCACGATAGGACACGTGATCACTGGCGATGACTGCCAGGCCCAACGCCATATAGCCGACAATCTTATTGCTGCTCCTGCCAAGGACGTAAGGGTTATGCAACGGCAGGGGCGCAAAGCCAATTTCGAACGGCCGGGCATAGTCCGGGAAAAGTGCCAAGGTCCATTTAGGGTTTGTCTGGTCGGTCAGATGCTCAACTGGAAAGCGCAACCTGGGGCGCAGGGGAACCACGAACAGGCGGTGGTTCTTGTGGCTACCGTGCCAGAAAACCTTCGGCTTATTCCCTCTATTCTCGTGCCTGCTGGGTGCCAGTGTCCAATCATAAGGGTCTTCCACGACTGACCAATTGGGATTATATCGGTTGACGAAGAACTCCCCCAGGGAACGACTGTTAACGATCACGTGGTCGGATAATCCTAACAACCGCACTGTGCCGGCAAAGTTTACCGTCCCGGCAGGGACCACATCGCTCAGGTTGTACACAAGGCATATACCTTTCGCCTTCAACTCACGTGCCAGCCGCACGTGGCGCGAAGAGAATGCCTTTTGAAAGATCACCAGGTCGGCCGAAGGAAAACGCCCTTTCTGATAAATGGTTGAAGATATTCCCCGCTGCTGGAGTTCCTGGTGAAAGTACCAACACCGCAGGCGAAAAGAGGCCAAAAGCATATCAGGCTTCGCAACAACCCATACGATTCTCATCGCGTTGCTGTCAGCAGAATGCTCTGGCACCAATCGATTTGATACAGGTGCCGCATGAATCGCTCAATGATCCAGCTCAAAGGATCCAACGGTCCTCGATGCTTGCTATAACGGTAGATGTGTGAGACATGCAAGTTGGCGACACGGCAAACTGCATATAGCGCTCCAAAACTCCAATGAGTCACGTGGGTTGGATCAGCCCAGTAACGTGTTGGATGGGACACATTAGGGACAGTAATCAACATAGTCCCATCTTCTTCTAAGTGGTCACGCAATGTGCTCAGAAGATCTGCTGTCTCCTCAATAGTCAGATGCTCAAGCACTTGGTTCAACAGTATCCACTGATATCGTTGTTCTGGCGGGATTTCTGATGTGTCTGAATAGGTGAAGTGTCCCGATGCGTCAGTGTCCAGTGAATGATAAGCCTGGTCATCCAGTTCTAGGATTTGCTGCACGTGATGCTCGATTCCAGCTCCAACGTCCAACACTAGGCCACTTTGGTAGTGTTGCTTCAAGTAGCTATACGCCGAAGGTATAACCGGTAAGTTGTAAACTGTGCCAAACCGATCAAACGCCTCCCGGCGTCCCTGGCTCAGTGCTGAGTATGGAACCTCCATTATTCTTCTCCCCATCTTTCCAGAACAGATATCCACCCACGGCGGAAAGGACCAAGCTGGCGATAAAACGTCCTACCACGACACCGTGCGCCTGCCAGAAGACGATAAGCAGGGAGGGCAGAACTACCCCACTCACTGCAGCTACGCCGCGCAGCAGATATTGGCTCCGTTCATCCTGCTGGGTACGGAAGTATGTCTCTGCAAAGAACCCAGGGATACTGACGACAAAAGCGGCCAGAAGCCAACTGATGAAAGGCAGGCTTGATGTGTATTCTTGCGGCAAGATGATTGGCACCAACACCCAGAGTGCCGCTCCGGCGACCAACCCGACCAACGCAGAACCGGCCCACACCACCCCCGTCTCCATCACCATACGCCGCCTCCTCCGAGCCAGGGGCAGGCGGACCAGTGGCGGATAACGAACCGTGTAGTAGACCGTCCAAAGATTCTTGAACTGGGTATACACAATTTGGGCAATTGAGTAATCCGCCATCACGCTCAGAGGTAAGAACAAAGCAACCAATAAAGAATCCACTCGGGTCTGGGCCGTCGAGATGGCGTTCAAGGCTGTCATATGCTTCCCGTAACGCACCATCTCTCGCCGCTCTTCCGAAGACATCGGCGGGCTTTTTGCTCTGCGCAATTGGTCAAGCAGCCAGATGGCTACGCCAACTTGCAGCACGGCTAAGGCGACCTGGTTCGCCAGGAAAAACCAGAGCACCTGGGTGGCCAACAAAGGCAGTACCAAGAGCACTAAGATCCCTGCGTAGCGTGTCAGGGCTTCACCAATGCGATACCAGAAAAGGCGTACAAAATCCTCCCTTGCGCTGAGAACACCAGCTATCGCCGTTAAACCAGTGGTCACCGGGTAGGTCAACCCCGCAATGACAAAGAGTCCGGCCAACGTGGGGTTACCGACCCCCAGCCAGTAGATCCCTCCCACCAGAAATCCCAACGTGCTCAGGATCGACCAGCGCAAGCGGTTGGCAACGTTGACCTGAAAAGCTCCCGGACTACCCTTTGCCACGTAATGATAGGTAGCCAAGTCGAGACCGGATAGGGAGAGCAGCTGTAGAAAGGGGAGAACGGAAATCACGACGCCGAGCATCCCCACTTCGTCCTTGGTAAGGATGCGCGTTATCACAGGCACCCGTATCAGCCCCAGCACGGCCACGATGACATTTGCTGATAACAGCAAGCCACTAGCTCGCCAGAAGCGACGGCTGACCATCCGTTGCCGGACGCTACGCCAGAGCTGCATATTCATGAAGCGCCTTACCAACTCGTGCGGTCCTTGACGTGACCATGATAAACGGTCCCAGCCAGCTATCCCTCACAAACCAGATGATAGAAACTCGCCCATCGTATCCACCACAGCCTGAACCTGCTCGTCAGTCAGCTCCGGGTACATGGGCAAAGACAGCACTGTGCACCCCGCATCTTCGCTGACCGGCAGGCTGCCCTGGGCGTAGCCCAGGTCGTGGTACATCCTCTGCAAATGCAGCGGAAGCGGGTAATAGATCATGGTGCCGACGCCGCGTTCTCTGAGGAACTCGTGGAGCTCATCACGGCGAGCTACGCGGATGGTGTATTGGTGATAGACGTGGATCACGTGGGGCCGCACATAGGGGGTCTCGACACCCAGGTCTCCGAGTAGTTCATCGTATTGAGCGGCAATCTGCCGTCTTCTGGCCTGCCAGTCATCCAGATGGCGCAGCTTCACCCGCAGCAGGGCCGCCTGTAGCTCATCCAATCGACTGTTGAAGCCTAACACGTCGTGATAATACCTGGACTTACTCCCCTGCTGGCGCAGCACCGTAACGCGCTCGGCGATCTCGGGATCGTTGGTGGTCACCATCCCCCCATCACCGAAAGCCCCCAAGTTCTTGGTGGGATAAAAACTGAAACAGCCCAGGTCGCCGAAGGAGCCGACACGCCGCCCGCCGTCCTCAGCGCCTATGGCCTGAGCGCAGTCCTCAATCACGAAAAGACCATGCCGCCGGGCAATGTCCATAATACTGTCCATCTCAGCCGGCTGCCCGTATAAATGCACTGGCACAATGGCCTTGGTACGTTCGGTGATGGCTCCTTCAATCTGCGCCGGAACGATGTTGAAGGTGCGCGGATCGATGTCGACGAATACGGGCCTGGCACCTGCGTGGGAGATGGTGTTGGCGGTAGCTACGAAAGTGAAGGGGGTGGTG
>Ga0209536_100004735_pt1 | contig 21431 bp, 16 predicted proteins | sample DeeMarSeWOR28_12_FD_187461 | JGI IMG/M metagenome (GOLD analysis project Ga0209536, IMG submission 187461) | Marine sediment microbial communities from White Oak River estuary, North Carolina - WOR-2-8_12 (SPAdes) (version 2) | ecosystem: Environmental > Aquatic > Marine > Intertidal zone >... | reverse complement strand
TCCCAGACCGTGCCAGGATCGAACGTGATCTGATTGCCACTCACCGTGAAGTCCCCGGAGTCGGTGCAATTCGGCCCCGGGTCGCAGAAATCGAGCTGGTCGTTGGCCACCGTGTAGGAGTATTCGCCACCACTGGTGAACGTGAACGTCAGCGTCATACCCTCGTCCATCAGGTCGAAGCCATCGACGACGAGCGAAGTGGCGTCCCAGGTGCCGACGAGCTCGGCCGGGGGCTCCGTGGTTCCGTCACATCCGACGACGATCGGAACGAGACCGGCGCATACGATGAGAACCGAACGGCGCATTGCGCGAAGCCATTTCATGGCAACCTCCCGAGTGTGAGTCCGAGGCACACCCACCGAAGACCGTCAGCGCCGGCTTCCGACGGGCGCTCAAGGCCCAGATGTACTAAGTACGGCTCGCGAACGGGCCTGGCAAGGGTCTCAGCGTCGCGACGTGTCCCTCCCCTCCTCCCTACCTCACCGTCCGATACCCTCCCGGCACCCCGGTCGGTGACAGCACGATCTGCCACAGCTGCGTCCTGCGCGCCCGGAAGCCCCCGGCACTGGTGAGCAGGAAGTAGCGCCACATCCGGCGGAAGCGCTCGTCGTAGCGATCCTCCAGCTCGCCCCAGCGCGCCTCGATGTTCCGATGCCAGCACATGAGCGTCGTGTCGTAATCCGCACCGAAGTTGTGCCAGTCCTCGGGCACGAAGCGTTCCTCGATCGCCGCCCCGATCTGGGCTACGGACGGCAGCATCGAGTCGGGGAAGATGTATCGGTCAGTCCACGGATCGGTCCGGGTCATGCTGCGGCTCGCGCCGATCGTGTGCAGCAGGAACAGACCATCCTCGACGAGGAGCCGCCGCGCGATCTCCATGAACCGGCCGTAGTTCTTGTAGCCGACGTGCTCGAACATGCCGAGGGACAAGATGCGATCGAACGTTCCCTCGAGCCGGCGGTAGTCCTCGAGTCGGATCTCGACGTCGAGTCCGCGGCAGCGCTCCCGCGCCCGGGCCGCCTGGTGCTCGGACACCGTGATGCCGAGCACCGAGACCCCGTAGCGCTCGGCGGCAAACTGCGCCATCCCACCCCAACCGCAGCCGATGTCCAGCACCCGCATCCCCCGCTCGAGGCCGAGCTTGCGGCAGACCAGATCCAGCTTCGCCTCCTGCGCGTCGTCCAGCGTGGCCGCGTCCTGCCAGTAGGCGCTGCTGTAGATCATGCGCCGGTCGAGCATGCGCTCGAACAGGTCATCTCCGATGTCGTAGTGGTGCCGCCCGATGCGGAACGCTCGGGCCGGGCGCTGGAAGTTGACCACGCGCGCGACGAACACGCGGAGCGCATCCTTCCACGGCGTGATGGCCTGCTTGATGTCGGCCCGAAAGACCCGGGTGACGCACTCGTCCAGCCGCTCGCAGTCCCACCACCCGTCCATGTAGGACTCGCCGGCGCCGAGTGTGCCTTCCGCGAGCACGCGGGCGTAGAGCCGCTCGTCGTGGACCCGGATGTCCCACGGGCGATCGCCGTCGAGCTGGATGTCGCCCCGCGCAAGCAGCTGCTCGACTCTGTCGCGAAGTGTCATGTGCCGACTCTCCGCCTGGCCACTTCAATGGTGCAAGGTGCACGGCGCCGGGCGCAAGGCGGAACGGGCGGATGGGCCCTTCCCTCTCCCCCTTTCCCTGCTCACTCTTTACAGAGAATCTGGGGCGGAGGGGATCGACAGGATGCCAGCCAACCTCACACCGGCGTACAAGCAGGCCGAGGCCAGGTTCCGCCAGGCGGTGACCCGGGAGGAGAAGATCGCGGCGCTGGAGGAGATGCTGCGGGTCCTCCCGAAGCACAAGGGAACGGACAAGCTCCAGGCCGACCTTCGCTCGCGGATTTCGAAGCTCCGGAAGGAGCCGAAGAAGGGGCCGATTCGCGGGCACGGCCACCGCATTCCCCGCGAGGGCGCGGGCCAAGTGGTGCTGGTGGGCTGTCCCAACGCCGGGAAGTCGAGTCTCGTGGCCGCGCTCACCCGCGCGACACCGGAGATCGCGCCCTACCCGCTCACCACGCGCGATGCCACGCCGGGAATGATGCCGTTCGAAGACATCGCGTTTCAGCTGGTGGATCTTCCCCCCCTGTGCCAGGAGCACGTCGAACCGTGGGTCTACGATCTCGTGCGCGCAGCGGACCTCGTTTGGCTGGTCGTGCCGATCGACCGGCCGCTCGTCGGGCTCGACCTCGTGCTGGACCTGCTCGGCGCCAGAGGGCTCGGCCTCCATCCGGCGGGGGGGCCGGCGCCCGACGAGGCTCGGCCCGGCTGGCTCCACACCCCCGCGATCCTCGTCGTGACCGGTATGGATCGACCCGGCTCCGACGGTGATCTCGACGCGCTGCGCGAGCTGCTCGACACGCCGTGGCCGATCGTGGCCGTCTCGTGTGTCACGCGGGCGGGGTTCGACGCGCTGGGCACAATGACGTTCGAGGCGCTCGGCATCATGCGCATCTACACCAAGGAGCCCGGCAAGGACGCGGACCGCAGGCGTCCGTTCACGCTGCCTCGCGGCTCCACCGTCGGGGACCTCGCGCGCACCATCCATCAGGACATCGCCGAAGCGCTGAAGTTCGCCCGGGTCTGGGGAGCGAGCGTGTTCGACGGCCAGTCGGTCGGGGAGGCGCACGTGCTGGAGGAAGGGGACGTAGTCGAGATCCATCGGTGAGTGGAACGGCGTAGGGGATGGGAAGGGGGAAGCGGGCAGCCACCGGCTTCCCCCTCCCCAGGTCACCTATATTCCTGCTGAGAGACTGTCCCCCGGATACGGACATCGGAGGTTCTGCATGCTTCGCGTCGTGCTCTTTCTCCTCACCAACCTCGCGGTCCTGGTCATGGCCGCCATCGCGATGTCGGTGCTCACCGCCCTCGGGTTCATCCCCCCGGGCATGCCGTACGCGCAGCTGCTCGTCTGGTGCGCGCTCTTCGGCTTCGGTGGCGCGCTCTTCTCCCTGGCCATCTCGAAGTGGGTCGCGAAGCGCTCGACCGGCGCACAGGTCATCAGCACGCCGGCCAACGAGGCCGAGGCGTGGCTGCTCGCCACCGTCGAGCGACAGGCCGGGCAGGCCGGGATCGGCATGCCGGAGGTCGCGGTGTTCCCCTCGCCCGATCCGAACGCGTTCGCCACCGGCATGTTCCGCAACAGCGCCCTCGTCGCGGTGAGCACCGGACTCCTCGGCCTGATGCACAGGGAGGAAGTCGAGGCGGTGCTCGGCCACGAGGTCTCGCACATCGCCAACGGCGACATGGTGACGCTCACCCTCCTCCAGGGTGTACTCAACACGTTCGTGCTGTTCGTCGCCCGCATCATCGCGAGCCAGTTCGACCGGGGCCGCTTCATGATCTACCTCGCGCTGCAGATGGTGTTCGGCCTGCTCGCGAGCTTCATCGTGGCGTGGTTCTCGCGCCGGAGGGAGTTCCGCGCGGACGCCGGCGGCGCCCAGCTCGTGAGCGCGCCGGCAATGGCCGCCGCCCTCGAACGGCTGCGGAGCGTCCAGAACGCGCCGTCGCGGCTGCCGGACAACCTCACGGCCTTCGGCATCCGTGGCGAGGGAATGCTCAAGCTCATGAGCACGCACCCGCCGCTGGAGGAGCGGATCGCGCGGCTGCTGGGGCGCTGAGTCGGACGCGACACCGCCACCGGTCCGCAGCCGCCGAGTGAGCGGCCGCGCGGCAGGGTATCTTGCGTCCGGGGACCGCCGCCTGACCTGCACGGGGCGCCAGAGATGAAAGAACGCCTCATCGGACTCTTCGAGGAGCACTTCGGCCACCGGCCGGACGTCATTCTCGACCTCGCCGCCGACGGCTCCACACGGCAGTACTTCCGGCTGGCGTGGGGCGAGGAGCAGACCGCCGTCGGCGCCATCGGGCCGGACCGCGAGGAGAACCGCGCGTTCCTCACGTTTGCCAAGGCCTTCCACGGCGCAAACCTCCCCGTGCCGGAGATCTACGCCGAAGACCGCGAGGCCGGCGTCTGGCTGGAGGAGGACCTGGGCGACACCACCCTCTTCCAGGCGCTGACGGCCGCGCGCGACGAGTGTGCCCCCGGTGAGTTCCCGGCAGAGATCGAGCGCCTGTACCGGCGGGTACTCGCGATCCTGCCGCGCTTCCAGGTGCTGGGCCACCGGGTGATCGACTACCGCGTGGCGTACCCCCGCCAGGCGTTCGACAAGCAGTCGATCCGCTGGGACCTCAACTACTTCAAGTACCACTTCCTCAAGCTCGCGCAGGTCCCGTTCAACGAGCAACGCCTCGAGGACGACTTTTCCCGGCTCACCGAGCACCTGCTCGCCGCCGACGCGGACTTCTTCCTCTATCGCGACTTCCAGTCGCGCAACATCATGATCCGCGCCGGCGAGCCGTGGTTCATCGACTTCCAGGGAGGCCGGAAAGGAGCGCCGCACTACGACGTCGCGTCACTGCTGTACGACGCGAAGGCAAACCTCCCACCGCCGCTGCGCGAGGCGTTCCTCGAGCACTACCTCGATGTGTTGAGCGAATACGCGGCCGTGGACCGCGCGCGCTTCCGGGAGCACTTCACGAGCTTCGTGCTCGTGCGCCTCATGCAGGCGATGGGGGCCTACGGGTACCGCGGCTTCTTCGAGCGCAAGCGCCGCTTTCTCGAGAGCGTGCCCAACGCGGCCCGGAACCTGGAGGGTCTCCTCGCGGCGGGGCTCCCGATCGCGCTGCCGGAGCTCGAGCAGGTGTATCACCGCATCGCCGGGCGCTGGGCGGATGCTGCGTCGCCGGCGACGTCCAAGAGCGGGCTCGTCGTGCTGATCCAGAGCTTCTCGTTCCGGGATGGCTACCCGCCCGACATGGAGGGCCACGGCGGCGGCTTCGTGTTCGATTGCCGGGCCCTCCCCAACCCGCACCGGGTCCCGGAGCTGCGGGACCTCACCGGCCTGATGCCCGCGGTCGCCGACTTCCTCGAGCGGTCGGCCGAGGTACAGGAGTTCTGGGAGAACGTGCGGGGGATCGTGGACGCGCACGTGGAGCGGTACGTCGAGCGGGCCTTTTCCAGCCTGACCGTCTCGTTCGGCTGCACCGGCGGCCAGCACCGTTCCGTGTTCATGGCGGAGAAGCTCCTCGCGCACCTGCGCGCACGGTACGCGCACGTCGACGCGCACGCGCGACATCGGAAGATCTGATGGAAGCGATGATCCTGGCGGCAGGCGCCGGTACGCGCCTCCATCCGCTCACCGAGCGGGTGCCGAAGGCGCTCATCGCGGTCGGCGGCCGGCCGCTCCTCGCCCACGTCATGGACCGCCTCGTCGCGGCCGGGGCCCACCGGATCGTGATCAACACCCACCACCACGACGACCAGATCACCGACTTCCTGGCCCGGCATGCTCCGCCCGGGATCGAGATCGCCGTCTCGCCGGAGCCGGATGGGCCGTACGACACCGGCGGCGGGCTGCTGGCGGCGGCGGCGTGGTTCGGGAGGGACGATCCGATCCTGCTGCACAACGTGGACGTGCTGTCCGACATCCCGCTGGCGGACCTGATCGCCGGCCATCGCGCGGCGAGCGGGGCTGCCGAAGGGCGACTCCTCGCCACCGTGGCCGTCCAGTCCCGCGAGTCGAACCGGCGTCTGCTGTTCGACCGGCAGGGGCTCCTCGGCTGGGAGAACCGGGACGCCGACGGCACGGTGCGCGGTGCGGAGCGGGTGCGCGACGCGGCCGGCCCGGTCGCGGAGTGGTCCTTCACCGGGATCCACGTGATCGAACCCGCGATGCTCGGCCTGTGCGATCGGACCGGCAGGTTCTCGATCGTCGCGTGGTATCTCGACCTGGCCCGCAAGGGCTACACGATCCGCCCGGCGGACGTCTCCGCGTACGAGTGGATCGATGTGGGAACGCCGGAGCGCTTGGAGGAGGCGAGGAGACGGGGGATCGCCGGATCGGGAGGGCGGTCCTGACGTCGCACGATCAGACGATCGTACGATCCGTCGATCTCACGTGGTCTTCCTCAGCGCCACCGCGTTGATGCAGTACCGTAGCCCGCTGGGTGGCGGGCCGTCGGGGAACACGTGCCCCAGATGGGCGCCGCAGACGTTGCAGGTGGCCTCGACGCGCGACATTCCGTGCGAGTGGTCCGCGTGATATGCGACCACATCAGGCGCGGCAGGCTGGGTGAAGGACGGCCACCCCGTACCCGACTCGAACTTCTCGCTGGCGTCGAACAGGAGCGTGTCGCAGCACACGCACGCGTAGCGCCCCGGCTCGAAGAGACCGCACATCTCCGAGCTGAACGGCGGCTCCGTCCCCCTGCGCCGGGTGACGTGATACTGCTCGGCGGTGAGCCGCGCACGCCAGTCGTCGTCGGTGTGCTCGACTCGCCGCGGGGGTGCAGGGTTGCCCCCGCGCGCGAAGCCTTCTACGTCCGTCCACCTATGCACGCGGTCCGCCCGCTCTCGGCATGCTCGTGTCACCGGCAGGCTCGGTTCGTACCATCGTCACCGCCCCCCCCGTCGGCACCAGTGGCCCGTGCGTCGTCTCTCTCAGACATTGAACCGGATGCTCAGAAGGTCTCCGTCGGCGACCACGTAGTCCTTCCCCTCGATCTGGAGCCGCCCAGCCTCACGAACGCCCACCTCGGAACCATACGCCATGAACACCGCGTAGGGGGTGACCTCGGCCCGGATGAATCCGCGCTCGAGGTCGGAGTGGATTCGGCCCGCCGCCTCGCGGGCCTTCGTGCCGCGGCGGATCGGCCACGCCCGGACTTCGTCTGCGCCCACGGTGAAGAACGACACGAGATCGAGCAGACCGTAGGCCGTCCGGATGAACCGCGCGAGGGCGGATTCGCGCAGCCCGAGGTCCTCGAGGAATGCCGGGCGATCCGCAGGGGCCATCTGCGCGATCTCGGCTTCCACGCTGGCCGACAGCACCAGCCCGGCCGCGTGCAGTGCAGTGAGCCGTGCGGCCATCGGGGCGGGCATCGGCTCGGCCGCCTCGGTCTCGGCGCGGTTGAGCGCCACCAGCAGCGGGCGCGCGGTGAGCAGCCCATAGCCCCGGAGCAGGTCGCGCTTCAACGCATCGGGCGGGAGCGACCGGATCGGGCGTTCCTGTTCCAGGGTGGCCTTCATCGTCTCGAACGCCGCCAACTCGAGCGCGTCGGGCTTGTCCTTCTTCGCACGATCCAGCCGCCGCTCGACGATCTCGAGATCCGCAAGCACGCATTCCGTGTGGAACGCCTCCAGGTCGCCGACGGGATCCGCCGCGGTGTCCAACGCCGGGTTCGGGAATGCGCGCAGCACCAGACAGAGAACGTCCTGGTCGCGAATCTGCTGCAGGGCCTTCCGCGACAGGCCTCGGTGGTCGGCACCGTGCTCGCCGGGAACGTCGCAGAAGACGATCTCGGCGTACGTGGTCTTCTTCGGGGAGAAGATCCGGCTGAGAGCATCGATCCGGTCGTCCGGGACCTTGACCGTGCCAAGGCGCACCTCGGCACCGAACCCAATGGGCACGCCGAGGCCCGTCATGGTGTTGAACACAGTCGTCTTGCCAGAACCGGCAAAGCCGACGAGCCCGACTTTCATATCTCGACGCTCACGACGTCTGGGTGGCGATCCCGCTCGCGCCGCACCGACGCTCGATCCGGCGGCGCTCGGCAAGGGCGGCCGAGGATCGGGAGGAGATCTCGGACATGAGGCTGGCAAGATAGGGGGGGAGGGCGGCGGACGGTAGGACGGGAGGACGGCACGACAGGATGTCCGGAAGACGGCGAGGTGTTGCACGTACCGTCCTGCCGCCCTACCGTCCTACGATCCTCCGTTCACGCGGTCGCCACCCTTCCGAATGGAAGCTCCGATGCTCACCAGCCCTCTTCGAGCGACACTCGCCCTCGTCGCCACGCTCGCGCTCACCGCAGCCCACGATCTCGACGCCCAGAGCGCACCCCAGAGCCCCGTCGCCCGCGCGGTGTCGGGCATGGTGCTCCGCAGCATCGGTCCGGCCGTGATGGGCGGGCGCATCGCCGACATCACGGTCGACCCGACGCAGCCGAGCACTTGGTACGTCGCAGCGGCGTCCGGGGGCGTGTGGAAGACGACCAACGCCGGCGTGACCTGGACCCCGCTGTTCGACGGACAGCCATCCTACTCGCTCGGGGTCGTCGCCCTGGATCCGGGCAACCCCGCCGTCGTGTGGGTCGGCACCGGGGAAAACGTCAGCGGCCGGCACGTGGGCTGGGGCGACGGCGTCTACCGCAGCCGCGACGGCGGCCGCACTTGGCAGCAGATGGGTCTCTCCGCCTCGCAGCACATCGGGAAGATTCTGGTGGACCCGCGCGACGGCAACACGGTGTTCGTCGCGGCCGAGGGACCGCTGTGGTCCTCCGGCGGCGAACGCGGCCTGTACAGGACCACCGACGGCGGCACCACGTGGACGCAGGTGCTCGCCATCGACGAGAACACGGGCGTCACCGACGTCGAGTTCGACCCGGCGAACGCCGACGTGCTCTATGCGGCGGCGTATCAGCGCCGTCGGCACGTCTGGTCGTTCCTCGGCGGGGGACCGAAGAGCGGGATCTACAAGTCCACGGATGGCGGCGACACGTGGCGCCGCATCGACGTCGGGCTCCCGAAGGGCGACATGGGGAAGATCGGGCTGGCGGTCACCCCGGCCGATCCGCGCGTGGTCTACGCGACGATCGAGGCGAACGACGAGGAGCGCGGCTTCTACCGCTCGCGCGACGGGGGGGAAAGCTGGGAGCGCCGCAACGGCTACATCTCCGGCGGCACCGGCCCGCACTACTACCAGGAGATCGAGGCGTCGCCGCACGACCCGGACGTGGTGTACCAGATGGATGTCTTCATCCAGGTCACGCGGGACGGGGGTGCCACCTTCGAGATGCTGGAAACCGGGAGGGACAAGCACAGCGACAATCACGCCCTGTGGATCGACCCGGAGGACGGCGATCACCTCTTGGTCGGTACGGACGCCGGCGTGTACGAGAGCTTCGACGACGGCACGACCTGGCGCCATTTCCCGAACCTCCCCGTGTCGCAGTTCTACAAGGTCGCCCTCGACAACGCCGAGCCGTTCTTCAACGTCCTGGGCGGGGCGCAGGACCTCGGTACCCTGCACGGTCCGTCCAGAACGACCAACCTGGAAGGCGTGCGCAACGAGGATTGGTACGTGCCGATGGGCGCGGACGGATACGGCGTCGCGATCGACCCCGAGGATCCGGCCACGCTGTACCTGGAAACCCAGGTGGGGAACCTGTACCGCTACGACCGGCGCAGTGAAGAGGCGCTGGCCATCCAGCCCCAGCCGGCTCCGGGCGACCCGCCCGAGCGCTGGAACTGGGATTCCCCGATCCTGATCAGCCCGCATGCGCCGCACCGGCTCTATTTCGGCTCGCAGCGTGTGTGGCGCAGCGACGACCGCGGTGACTCGTGGACGCCGATCAGCGGAGACCTCACCACGAACCGCAATCGCTACGAGCTGGAGATGATGGGCCGGGTGTGGAGCGTGGACGCGCTGTACGACCACGGGGCGATGTCGCAGTACGCCACCACGACGGCGATCACCGAGTCGCCCGTCGTCGAAGGTCTGCTCTACGTCGGCACCGACGACGGGCGGATCCAGGTCACGGAGGACAGCGGTGAGCACTGGCGCGTCGCCGGCGGTCTCCCGGGCGTGCCCGAGCTGTCGTTCATCAACGATCTCGAAGCGTCCCAGCACGACGGCAACACCGTGTTCGCCGTGGCCGACGCGCACAAGACCGGCGACTTCCGCGCGTACGTCTTCCGGAGCACCGACCGCGGCCGGTCGTGGCGGTCGATCGCGGGTGACCTCCCCGCAGGCACGATCGTCTGGTCCGTGCAGCAGGATCACGAAATCCCCAACCTGCTCTTCCTCGGCACCGAGTTCGGGATCTATGCCTCGCTGAACGGCGGCGCGAACTGGTTGAAGCTGGCCGGTGCGCCGACGATCGCGTTCCGGGACCTCAAGATCCACCGGCGCGACGGAGACCTGGTGGGCGCCTCCTTCGGGCGCGGCTTCTACGTGCTCGACGACTATGCCCCACTGCGAGCCATGGCACGCGGCGCGCTCGAGCACGGGAGCGTGCTCTTTCCGGTGCGGGACGCGTGGTGGTACATCCCACTCGTCCCGATGCAGGCGCCGGGCCGGCCGACACTCGGCAGCGACGCCTACGTCACGCCCAATCCGCCCCTCGGCGCGACCTTCACCTACTATCTCGACACGGTGCCCCCGACCGAGCGCGAAGCGCGCCGAGCCGCGGAGCGCCAACTGATCGAGCGCGGCGAGGACGTACCGTTCCCCGGCTACGAGCGGCTGGCGCGCGAAGCGATCGAGGGCAAGCCAACCGTGCTGTTGCTGGTGCGCGACCGAGACGGCGCGCCGGTGCGCTGGGTGCCGGGGCCGGCACAGGCCGGCCTGCACCGTGTGACGTGGGACCTGCGGCGGCCGGCGCCGAACCCGGTCGAGTTCCCGACCGAGGGATTCAGGCCGCCGTGGGGCGGGGATCCGCAGGGTCCGCTCGCGGCTCCCGGTCGATACCAGGTGGAGCTCTACCTGCTCTCCAGCACCGGCCTCCGCTCACGCGGAGCGCCGCAACCGTTCACCGTGAAGCCCGTGCCGACCGCGCCGGACGGGACGGACTTCACGGCCGTCGCTGCCTTCCAGCTCGAGACCAGCGAGTTGATGCGGCGCGTCGCGGGCGCCGGAGAGGAACTGGGCGCCGCCATCGAGCGCCTGCGCTACCTGCGGGCGGCCCTCATCGAGACGCCGGGCGCCGATCCCGAGCTGTTCAGACGCAGTGACACGCTCGCGGCCGCGTTCGCGGGGCTGCGGACCCGGCTGCTCGGCGACCGGGTGCGCGGGGAGTTGGACGAGCCGAGCGTGCCGTCGATCAGTCAGCGCGTGTGGCAGGTCGTCGGGGGACATTGGGACACCAGGCAGGCCCCGACGGAGACCCATCGCCGCAACCTCGCGATCGCGCGCGAGGACTTCGCGGTAGTGCGGCAGGACTTGACCGCGCTGATCGAGACCGACCTCGCGCAACTGGAGTCGGCGCTCGAAGCGGCGGGGGCGCCGTGGATACCGGGGATGAGAATTCCGCGGTAGCGAACGAGCAGGACGCAAGGCGCCGGGCGTACGGCGCACGGTGCGCGGGACGGTGGACCGCGTCGGGACCGCTTCCGATCCGGTGGCCGTCCCATAGATTCCGCGCGAGCCAGAGACACGGACGACCCATGATGCTTCGATCTCCGATCCTCCACGCAGCGATCGTCCTTGCTGCCGTCGCACCGGCATCCGCGGCAGCGCAGGACGTCGATTACACCCGGCATTTCCGGGTCTTCACGGGCGAGGGCAAGCCCGCGACGCTCGACGACGTGGTCCAGGCGATGGCGGGCGTCGACGCCGTGCTGATCGGGGAGATTCACACCGATCCGGTCGGCCACTGGATCGAGGCGGAGCTGTTCCGGCGCGCGCTGGCGTCGGCGAACGCGGGCGAGGCGTCCGGGGCGCTGCGTCCCGTCGCGCTATCGCTGGAGATGTTCGAGCGTGACGTCCAAGGCATCGTGGACGAGTATCTCGCTGGCCTGATCACGGAGAGCCAGTTCAAGGCCAGCGCCCGGCCGTGGGAGCACTACGACAGCGACTACCGCCCGATGGTCGAGGCGGCGAAGGAAGCCGGCGCGCCGGTCATCGCCGCCAACGCACCGCGGCGCTACGTGAACCGCGTCAGTCGGCTGGGACGGGAGGCGCTGTTCGAGCTGCCGCCGCGCGCCAGGGGCGTGCTGCCGCCCCTGCCCTATCCGCCGCCCAGCGACGTGTACCGCGAGCAGTGGCTGACGCTCATGCGGGAGATGCCGATGCAGCGGCAGTGCGAGCCGCCGGCCGGCGCGGTGTCGGCACCGTCGGCCGATCCCCAGCCCGACCGGCCCGCGGAAGCAGCTCGGCCAGCGCCGGCCGCACCCAACCACATGGGATCCTTCATGGAGAACGGCCTGCAGGCGCAGGCGCTGTGGGACGCGTCCATGGCGTACGCGATCACCACCTTCCTCGCGTCGCACCCGGGCGCGCTGGTGCTGCACATGGTCGGGGGGTTCCACGTGGAGCGCTTCACGGGGATTCCGGAGCAGGTGACGCACTACCGGCCGGCGACGAGGGCACTGGTGGTGTCGATGGACATCGTCGACGACTTCCGCACGTTCGACCCGAAGACGCACGGGGGGCACGGCGACTTCGTGATCCTCACCGACAAGAGCCTGGATCTGGATTACGAGCGGAATTGCCTGGAGACGGCGGGCGGTTGACCGGTTGGGCGGTGGAGCGGTCGACGAGTCAAGCCGATGAGCGGATGGGCGGTGGAGCGGCCGGGGGTCCCGATTCGGGCAGCGGGTGCACCACTATGAGGTGTTCGCAGACCGGCCGGCCGGCGATCAGGTGCTCCTGGATGATCCGCTCGAGCACCGGAGGATCGCATTCGCGGTACCAGGTGCCTTCGGGATACACGACCGCGATCGGTCCGTCACGGCAGATGCGGAGGCAGTTGGCCTTCGTGCGGTAGATCCCGCCCCGTTCGGACAGTCCCAACTCCTTGAGCCGCCCTTTGAGGTACTCCCACGCGGCCAGCCCGCGGTCCCGGTCGCAACAGGTCGGCTTTGTCTGGTCGCAGCAGAGGAAGATGTGCCGCCGGATCGCGGCGATCCCCAGCTTCTCGACGGTCTGGACGAGCAGGTCGAGGGTCGGCTCGTGCACGAAGGCCTCGGCGGGAGGTGCGCTGGAATGTAGCGCGCCCGGCAACGATTGGTCACCGGGCGCACTCGATCCCACCTGCGGTATGGCGTGTCACTCGTCGACCTCGCACTCCGGGTCGGCGTTGCGCTCCGCCTCGCGTGCGCGCCAGAACGCTCGGTTCCGCTCGCGCTGCTCGGCGGTCGACTGCCGGACGTAGTCGATCAGGCGCGTCCGCATCCGCAACCTGGCTCCGGTCACGTCGACGAACGTCACCCACTCCGGCGTCGGCACCTCCCGCAGGGTCGCCTCGACGGCCATGGCCATCTCGCGGCTGACGGGCCACACCTCGTCGTGCGTGACGACGAGGAAGTAGTCCACCGGCAGCTCGAGCTGGCCGGATCGGTCATACCGCTCGTTGTAGCCCATGATGCCTGGTCCGTCGCTTCCGACAGCCCTCCGTGGGACCCGCGCCGCCCCCACCGCTTGGGGACGGGGCCGGTACCCGTCATGGAGCGGAGCACCGCCCCGCTCAGTCCTTGTAGGGATCGAACTCGTTCGCTCCCGCCATGACCACAATGAGCGGCCGGAGCGTGTGCACGACTTCGATCGTTCCTTCCTGCGCCGCCAGCACCCTGGGCAGCCGACGATAGACGTGCGGGCTCTCGTCGAGCCCACCGCCCCGCAGGACGACGCCCTTCTCGGCGACCCACGCCTCCATCATCTCCGGCGTGATCCTGCCGGGAGTCAGGACGGCACCGGTCTTCCGGCGCCGCTTCCCGGCCGCGGCGGTCCGGCTCATAACCCGGCCGGCACCGTGCACGGTCGAAAACAGCGCGTCGCGCTGGGTGTTGATGACGGCCGGATCGTCCGACACCGTTCCCCGCACGATCACCGCGTCGTCCCCCATGGATCCGCCGATGAAGCCCGGCTGACCCGGGAACGCCGGGGTCGCCCCCTTCCGCACCACCACCAGCTCCTCGCCGTCGTGCGTCTCCTTCCAGGCGAAGTTGTGATGGTTGTGCACCAGTTCCATCTCGGAGCCGCCGAGGATCGCCACCACCTTCCGCGCGGCCCACTCCCGGCCGGCGTAGGCGTACCGACCCGCCAGCTCCATCAGCCGCCAGTAGTCGTGCCCCAACGGATCATGCAGCGGCAGCAGCACCTCGGCCTCCGGAACCCGCTCGCCCCACCGCGCGCCCTGACCCAGGGCCAGGAACGCGGACGCGACGGTGTGGCCGAACCCCCGGCTTCCGAAGTGGACGCCCACCCAGAGCGCGCCCTCCTCGTCGGCGAACACGTCCACGTAGTGATTGCCGCTCCCGACCGTCCCGAGCTGCAGCCGCGCCTTCGCTCGTAGCGCCTCCCGCTCGCCGGCGGGTACCGCGTCCCACGCCGGATCCTCGAACAGCGGGTGATCCGTCGGCGCGTCGTCGGCCTTGTTCTTCCGGCCGATGCCGAAGCTCAGCGTGTCCGCGATCTCGTCGGCCAGCGCGTGCAGCGCCCGGTTGGCCCGCTGCGCACCGTCGCCGAGCGCCGCGACGGTGAGGTCGGTCCGGATCGCGGCGTTCCCGCACGCGATGTCGAACCCCACCCCCACCACCGAGACCAGGTTGTCGTAGGCGGCGACCCCGCCGATCGGCATCACGTACCCGACGTGGCCGTCGGCCATCAGGCTCACCTTCCGCGCCTTTCGGGCCACGGACGCGAGCTGCGCCTGCGTCGCCTCGTCGTGCATGCCGAACACCCGCATGGTGACCTCCTTTCGCGAAGGTGATTCCCCGTGCCGACCCCGTTCGGGCCCGGCACCCTCCTGGCACGGCGAGCGGATGTCGCCCCCACCCGGGAGTCGCGTCTCGTGTGAGAACGCCATCCGTCCGCCGGCCGCCAAGCCTGATTCGCACGGGTGGGTGACCGCGTGCCACCTCCCGAATGCCGATCGCCCCACCCGCGTCCGCTGCGCAGGTGGGGCGATCCGTCTCCCCTTCGGGAGAGCCCGGGGTCAGCGTCGGCTCACCGTCCCGGGTCCACCCCCACCTGCATCGTGTACCCCTGCTCCGACCGGCGATCGCGCCTGTGACCCTCCGCGCGCGCCGTGCGCGCGGGACACCCCGCGGCGTGCGCGGGGCCGGGCCCGGCAGGTCGGATCGTCCGTCGTGGTCTGGGATACATCACGGTTCCCCTTGTCTCGTCGTCACGGTGCGCGGCCTTTCGGGCCGCAAACAAAAAAGCCGCGTCTCGCTGGTCTTCGGTGCACGTCGTCCCGCCGCGGAGGGCGGGAAGACTCTGGCACAGCGACCGCTGGGACGCGACTCCCGGTAAAGCGGTGATACCCTAACGAGTTTCGCGTTTTGGCGCAAGGTCGGCGGCGGACGTCAGGTCACGGGGATCTGCTCGAGGATCTCGCAGCCATCCCTCGCACCGAGCGGTCAAAATCATTGACAGTGCTTTGCATGCAAAGTAATCTTCGACGTAACGGACCAACGCACTAAGTTATTCCATTTCAATCAGTTAATCGGAGCAGCCCAGCCTCTCTTCACCGACTTGGACATGTCGTACACTGTAGCGTGCCAAGAAGTAGCGGACGCCCCGTCGGCGGTGCTCGTCGCCTTGCGGCGGATCATGCGCGCCATCGACCTGCACTCGCACCAACTCGTGCAGCAACTCGGCGTAACCGGTCCGCAACTCATCGTGCTGCACGAGCTCGCGCGGAGCGGCGCCGTGCCGGTCAGCGCCCTGGCAAAGGCGGTGAGCCTGAGCCACGCGACCGTCACGGGGATCACGGCGCGGCTGGAGCGGCGGGGGCTCGTGCGACGGCGTGATGATCCGGCGGATCGGCGCCGGGTGCTCGTCGAGGCGACCTCCGACGGCACGCACCTGCTCTCGACGGCTCCGCTGCCGATCCAGGACTCCTTCCTGCGGGAGTTCGAGCGGCTTGCCGACTGGGAGAAGCACCTGATCCTCTCTTCGCTGCAGCGCGTGGTGGCCATGATGGAAGCGACGGAGCTGGACGCCGCCCCAATCCTCGCGACCGGCGTGATCGACGTCGAAGCGGGCAAGGCACCCTCCCCCGGACCCTCCTAGGCGCATGTGCGGGATCTGCGGCGAGCTGGCGTTCGACGGACGCGACGCGTCCGCCAGCGCGGTGCGTGCCATGACGGACGCCTTGGCCCCGCGCGGTCCGGACGCCGAGGGGGCCTTTGCCGAGGGCGGCGTGGCGTTCGGTCACCGCCGGCTGAAGATCATCGATCTGAGCGACCGGGCCCGGCAGCCCATGATCGACGACGAACTCGGCCTCGTGATCGTCTACAACGGGGCGGTCTACAACTTTCCGGAGCTCCGCGCGGAGCTGGAATCGAAGGGGTATCACTTCTTCTCGCACGGCGACACGGAGGTCATCCTCAAGGCGTACCACGCCTGGGGACCGGGCTGCGTCGAGCGCTTCAACGGCATGTTCGCGTTCGCCATCTGGGAGCGCGCCACCCGCCGCGTGTTTCTCGCCCGCGACCGTCTCGGCATCAAGCCACTCTACCTCGCGCGGGTGAACGGGGCGCTGCGGTTCGCGTCGACCCTGCCGTCGCTCCTCGCCGGCGGAGGGATCGGCGCGGACATCGATCCCGTGGCGCTGCACCACTACATGACGTTCCACGCCGTCGTGCCCGCACCGCGGACGATCCTGTCCGGCGTCGAGAAGCTGCCGCCGGCGACGCACCTGACGATCGAGCCCGACGGCCGGCGCGACGCGAGTGTCTACTGGCGGCTGCGGTTCGTGCGCGACACGGAGGAGGAGACGTACGGATTCGCGGACTGGAAGCGCCTGCTGCGGGCCGGGCTCGACGCGGCCGTGCGCCGGCGCCTCCGGGCGGACGTCCCGGTCGGTGTGCTGCTCTCGGGCGGCCTCGATTCCAGCCTGGTGGTCGGGATGCTCGCCAACGGCGGGCAGCAGGACCTCAGCACGTTCTCGATCGGCTTCGAGAGCGCGGGGGGCGAGGCCGGCAACGAGTTCGAGTACTCGGACATCGTCGCCGAGCGGTTCGCCACGGCGCATCACCGGATCGAGGTGGATGCCTCGCGCGCCCTGCCCGCCCTGGACGCCACCGTGCACGCCATGAGCGAGCCGATGGTGAGTCACGACTGCATCGGATTCTATCTCCTGAGCGAGGAAGTCGCCCGGCACGTCAAGGTGGTGCAGAGCGGCCAGGGAGCCGACGAGGTGTTTGCGGGCTATCACTGGTACCCACCGTTGGTGCAGAGTCGGTCCCCGGTGACCGACTACGCGAGCGTGTTCTTCGATCGGAGCCACGACGAGTACCTGCGATCGGTGCACCGCCGGTACGCGACCCAGGACCACAGCCTCCGGTTCGTCGACCGGCATTTCGCCGCCGTCGACGCCGCGGCACCGATCGACAAGGCACTGCACCTCGACACCACCGTGATGCTCGTGGAGGATCCGGTGAAACGCGTCGACAACATGACGATGGCGTGGGGTCTCGAGGCGCGCGTGCCGTTCCTCGATCACGAACTGGTCGAGCTGGCGGCGCGGATCCCGGCCAAGCACAAGGTCCCGAACGGGGGCAAGCATGTGCTCAAGGAGGTGGCGCGCGACATCATCCCGCACGAGGTGATCGACCGCCCGAAGGGCTACTTCCCCGTGCCGGCGCTGCGCTACCTCACAGGGCCATATCTGGAGACCGTGCGCGACCTGCTGCACTCCACCGCGGCCCGGAAGCGCGAACTCTTCGACGGTGCGTACGTCGAGGCGTTGCTCGCATCCCCGGACGACAACCTGACGCCGCTTCGCGGCTCGAAGCTCTGGCAGGTTGCGCTGCTCGAATACTGGCTGCAGGCCCACGGCCTGTGACCGGGAAGGGAGGATGACCATGCAGCCATCCACCGGAGGGCCCCAACGCATCGAGCGACGGGAAGCCCTGACGCTCCGGAACTGGGGCGATCGACCGGTCGGACCCGGCGCCGGCCGACTGCGCCCCGATGTCGCGATCGAGTGCGGGTGGGGACGGCTCATCTTCGCCCACACGTTCAGTGATCACCGGACGATTGCCGATCTGCTGCTCGGAGAGAGCCGGGATACGCGGGACATCGCCTTCTATGTTCGCGATCCGCACGTGGTCCTCGCGCTGGAGCCGCAGCAGCTGTTCCTCGATCCGTCGCACACGTACCGGCTCTGGCTGAGCACCTATCGGCCGCCCGCCGCGCCGCCCGCGGGATTCGTCGTCCGCCGGCTCCAGACCGAGCCGGACGCGGAGGCCGTGAACCGCATCTACGGCGAGCGCGGCATGGTGAAGACCGGCCCGGCAAGCTTCCCCTTCGACCATCGCACGTCGCGGCAGCTCACCTACCTGGTCGCGGAGGACACTGCCGCGGGCGAGCTGATCGGGACCGTGACCGGGGTGGACCACGTCGAGGCGTTCGACGATCCCGAGCAGGGTACGAGCCTCTGGTGCCTCGCGGTCGACCCGCAGGCGGCCCAGCCCGGCATCGGGGAAGCGCTGGTCCGGCACCTGGCGGAGCACTATCTGACGCGGGGCCGCGCGTTCATGGATCTCTCGGTGCTCCACGACAACACCCAGGCGATCGCGCTGTACGAAAAGCTGGGGTTCCAGCGCGTCCCCGCCTTCTGCGTGAAACGCAAGAATCCCATCAACGAGCAGCTCTTCATCGGACCGGCCGATGGCGGGCAGCTGAATCCCTACGCCTCGATCATCGTCAACGAAGCCCGGCGGCGGGGCATCGCGGTCGAGGTGATCGACGCGGAGCACTCGTTCTTTGCGCTCTCGCTCGGCGGCCGGACCATCCGGTGCCGGGAATCGCTCTCGGACCTCACGTCCGGCGTGGCGTTCGCCATCTGCGACGACAAGGCCGTCACGCGGCGGTTCCTGCGCAACGCCGGCCTGTCGGTGCCCGATCAGCGTGAGGCCGGAACGCAGAAGGAGAACTACGCGTTCCTCAAGCGCCACAGACGGGTCGTGGTCAAGCCGGCGCACGGTGAGCAGGGGCAGGCGGTCACGGTCGACGTGCGCACGCAGCAGGCCCTCGACGCTGCCGTCAAGCGTGCCCGCGTGCTCGACGACCGCGTCCTGCTCGAGGAGTACGTGGAGGGGGAGGACCTCCGCCTCATCGTGATCGATATGAAGATGGTCGCCGCCGCCGTTCGCCGCCCGCCGGTCGTCACCGGCACCGGCCGCCACACCGTGGGCAAGCTGATCGAGAAGCAGAGCCGGCGTCGCGCCGCAGCCACGGGCGGTGAGAGCCGGATCCCGATCGACTCGGAGACCGAACGCGTGCTGCGCCAGGCCGGGTACGAGCTGGGCGATGTCCTCCCCGCCGGCGAGTCGGTCGCGGTGCGTAAGACGGCCAACCTGCATACGGGCGGCACCATCCACGACGTGACGCCGCAGCTGCACCCCGCGCTCGCCGCGGCCGCCGAGGAGGCGGCGCGCGTCATCGACATCCCCGTGGTGGGGCTCGACTTCATCGTGCCGGCGGTGGACGGACCGGCCTACGCGATCGTCGAGGCGAACGAACGGCCGGGTCTCGCGAACCACGAGCCGCAGCCCACCGCCGAACGGTTCATCGACCTGCTGTTCCCCCAGAGCATCCCCATTGGCTGAGAGCTGCCCATGCACGCCGCCCCACGCCCCACCGTCTCGCACCCCGGCCGACTGGCGGTCGACGTCGAGTACGTCACCGGGCTCCTTCTCGAGCTGCTGGCCGTCCCGAGTCCCGCCGGATACACCGACGAGGTCGTGCACCTCGCCGGCCGCGAGCTCACCCGGCTCGGCATCCCGTTCGAGCTGACGCGACGCGGGGCAATCCGAGCGGATCTGGGTGGACGCGTCACGACTCCCGACCGCGCCATCGTCGCCCACCTCGACACCATCGGCGCGATGGTGACGGCGCTGAAGCCCAACGGGCGACTCGGGATCGCGCCGATCGGTACCTGGTCGAGCCGGTTCGCCGCGGGTGCGCGCGTCAAGATCCTCTCGGACCTTGGGTCCCGCACCGGCACGATCCTCCCCCTCAAGGCGTCGGGCCATGCCTTCGACGACGAGGTGGACACCCAGCCTACGGACTGGGACCACGTCGAGATACGGGTGGACGAGGTGGCCCAGCATGATCAGGACCTGCGCAATCTCGGCCTCCGCGTGGGCGACTACGTCGCGATCGAGCCCGCGCCGCACGTCACGCCGAGCGGGTTCATCAATGCACGGCACCTCGATGACAAGGCGGGCGTCGCGGTGCTGCTCGGCGCGGCGAAGGCCGTCCTCGAGTCGGGGAGGCAGCTCCCGGTCGACTGCCACCTCATCTTCACGATTTCGGAGGAGGTCGGCTCCGGCAGCTCGCACACCTTGCAGCGGGACGTCGCCGAGATGGTGACGATCGACAGCGCACCACAGGCCCCGGGGCAGGCCGCGATCGAATTCGGCGTGACGGTGGGGATGATGGACTCGTCGGGACCATTCGACTACCACCTGACCCACAAGCTCATCCGGCTGTGCGAGCGGCACGGGATTCCGTTTCAACGGGACGTCTTCCGCCACTACCGCAGCGACAGCGCGTCGGCGGTGGACGCCGGCAACGATCTGCGCACCGCGCTCGTCTGCTTCGGGGTGGACGCATCCCACGGATGGGAGCGCACACATACCCATGCCATGCAGTCGCTGGCCGAGCTGCTCTCCCTCTACATGCTGAGCGAGCCAACGTTCCAGCGCGATGCCGACGAGCTCACGTCGCTCGACGGATTCTCGCGGATGCCGACCGATCCCGGAGCGCCCACCCACCCGGAGGACGCGGCGCTGCCGACCGACAGCACGGCCACGCCGGGGTAGGCGGCGTCACCGCGGCTTGACCGCCGGGACGCCCGGCGTATACTCGCTGGGCAATGACGCTCCCCTCATACCCAAGCCGCCACCGCGTCCTCGACTTCCGGCCGGTTGCCGCCTGCGCGGTGATACTGCTGACCGCCAGCTGCGACGGATTCGGCCCGGGCCGCACCGAGTGGGACGCCGGCCCCCTGCGCATCTCGATCGACTCCCACGGCCGCATCGTACGCATGGCCGACACGCGCTCCGGACGCGACGTTCACGCCGACTCCGTGCCGTCGCCCCTGCTCTCCGTACAGGTCGACGGCGTGCTGCACCCGCCCGAGTCCTTCGAGTGGGACCGGACGGACGGCAGCGGGATCCTGCGGTACGCGGGCGGCGTGACGGCCGAGGTGCGCGTCACGCAGAAGCCGACCCACCTCGTGCTCGAGCTGACCACCGTCGAGCCGCTCCGGTCGGTCGAGGTGGTGGTCTGGGGACCGTATGCCACGACGATCGGCGATACGATCGGCGAGACGGTGGGCGTGGTGCGCGACTCGGTCTTCGCCGTCGGGCTCCAGGCGCTCAACCCGAAGACGCTCGGCGGGCTCCCCTGGCGGGACAACGACTTCCCGCCGCAGATCGACATCTTCGAATCCGGCGACTACAGCGACCTGAGCGAGGAGGGCAAGCGCGGCGTCCTGTACCGGGTCGAGGCCGCGAAGCCGGAGGCCTTCGGCAGTACGCTGCAGGCCTACACGCGGGACCGGAGCCACGCGCGGGTCATCGGCAACTGGGACCACGACCGCTACGTCGCGCCGCCGTTCGACGACGGGGGCGTGATCGGCTCGAAGAT
>Ga0209536_100004733_pt1 | contig 21437 bp, 17 predicted proteins | sample DeeMarSeWOR28_12_FD_187461 | JGI IMG/M metagenome (GOLD analysis project Ga0209536, IMG submission 187461) | Marine sediment microbial communities from White Oak River estuary, North Carolina - WOR-2-8_12 (SPAdes) (version 2) | ecosystem: Environmental > Aquatic > Marine > Intertidal zone >... | reverse complement strand
GTTGGTGCTCAGCCACAGGTGCCCACGTGCGTCGACCTCGATGCCATAGATGACATTGTCGGGTAGCCCATCCTTTTCGGTATAGTGGGAAAATGTCCCTGCAGCGGGGTCAAAGCGATCCAGCCCACTGCCCCAGGTGCCGATCCACATCATACCGGCCTCGTCCTGGTAGAACGAAAAGACCTGGTTGCTGCTCACGCTCTGCGGATCGTCCGGGTCGTGCACGTAGCGCACAAAGCTGTCCGTGCCTGGATCCCAGACGTTGACCCCATCTAGCGTGCCGACCCATATCGCGCCAGAGCGGTCCTCATAGAGCGACCACACGCGGTTGTCGCTCAAGCTGGTCGGATCGTCCGGATCGTGCTGGTAGCGGACGAACGTCTCCCTCTCTACGTCAAAGCGGTTGAGCCCACCGTTCCGGGTACCAACCCACAGGTTTCCGGCCCGGTCTTCGAGGAGCACGAGCACCCGGGTCCCGCTCAGGCTCGCCGGATCGCCGGGATGATGCCGGTAGTGCGCAAATGTCCCTGCCGAGCGGTCCAGGCGATCCAGCCCGGCGCTGGTGCCCACCCACAGGTCACCGGCCCGATCTTCCAGAATGGCACGCACGTCGTCGTTGCTCAGGCTGTCCGGGTCATCGGGGTCGTGCCGGTAGACGCTGAACGTCTGCGTCGCGGGGTCGAGACGGTTGAGCCCGCCGTTGAAGGTCCCGATCCACAGCGCGCCGCTCCGGTCCTGGTAGATCGACCAAACCATGTTATCCGTGAGGCTGTTGGGCGTGTTTGGATTGTGCTGGTAGAGCTTGAACTGATCGGTGGCTCGCGTGTGCTTGCTCAGGCCGCCGCCATAGGTGCCGAACCAGAGCACGCGTCCCCGGTCCTCATAGATGGACCAAATGGCATTGCTGCTCAAGCTGTACAGGTCGCCTGGGTCGTGCCGATAGTGGACAAATCGGTCTTGCGCTCGATCATAGAGATCAAGCCCGTTCTGGGTGCCCACCCACAGCCTTCCCGCGCTGTCCTCACGCAGGGCAGGCACGCGGTCGTGACTCAGCGTGCGTGGGTCGTCGGCATCGTGCCGGTACTGGACAGATGTCCCGGAGGCGGGATCGAGCCGGTAGAGACCCTCACTTTGGGTGCCTACCCACAGCCAACCTACTTGGTCCTCCAGGATGTCCAGCACGCGAACGTCCGGAGAGGCACTAGGGGAGAGCACATAGCGCTCGGCGTGCCCTGTCGCTGGGTCAAATCGATCCAACCCGCTCGACGTGCCGACCCAGAACGTGCCACTGCGGTCCCGGTAGAGGGCACGGATCGAGTCGCTGCTCAGCGCGTGCGGATCGTCCGCATCGTGCCGGTGGTGGACAAAGGTCCCCGTATCCCGGTCCAAACGGTCGAGCCCGCCGTCCTCGGTGCCAATCCAGAGAGTGCCCTGGTTGTCCTCATAGATGACCACGACCCACGTCCCCCCCAAGCTGGTGGGATCGTCGGGATCGTGTCGATAGTGTTCAAAGGTCCCGGTGGCGCGATCCAGACGGTCGAGCCCGCTCCTCGTCCCGATCCAAAGACTGCCGTCCGGGTCCTCGTGAATGGCTGACACATAGTCGTCGGACAGCGTCGTGGGATCGTCGCCGTGCTTGTACACGGTAAAGTGGTAGCCGTCGTATTTGTTGAGGCCGCCTTCGGTGCCAAACCACATAAACCCCCGCCTGTCCTGTAGGATGGAGAGGATCGTGTTCTGCGATAGACCATCCTGGCCCGATATGCGCTCAAAACGGATGGTCTGCACCTGTGAGAGGAGAACAGCATCCTCCCTCGGCGGGGCAGGCACCGAAGGTGGCGGCGCACCGGAGATGTCGTCAGAGGGTCCCACCGGGGCAGAGGTTGGCTTTTCTCGTGGCCTGCATGCCTGGATGGGGAGGATGGCGAGGAGGGCGATTAAAGCCGCTACTACAAACCTATACGTGCATTGGCGACAAGACACCCTATCTTTTCTATCCTTCATTTCTGTCGCGTCCTTGTCTACGGACAAGTACAGGTCGCTGTCAGAATAATCTGCGTTCCCAGTATACACCTATGGTGATGGACTGGCAAGTCATTGGACAATTGCGATGCAAACTGATAGTTTGCTGGGATAGATGCTCACATAAAACGATCTTGACGCAACCGACCAGGACAAAAAAGTCAGTAGCCCCAAGTTGCTGGCTTTCGCTGACCAGCTTGTTCTCGCAGTAGGAGATGGTGACGTAAACGCACCTTTCCGAAACTATGAACGGTAGTGAGAACCTAACCCCCCGGGCTACTCTTTGCGGCCAAGTGCCCGTCGCATACTGCTGAGTCAACAGCTCATTTCTGTGTCTGCTGCAATAGCCGGTTCGGGCGGGCAACGAGTGTCACAACCAAGGCTAAGACCAGATACAGCCCAGCCACGATCGCGACCTGCATCTCTAGCGGCACGACCGCAAGTGTGAGCGCGACGTTAAAGCTCAGGTGCATCAAGGTCGCCAACAGCAGGCTGCTTCCTGTGTGGTTGTACAGCCAGGTCATGACGACCGTAAAGGACATCAAGGCCACCACAAATGATATGATGAACACGAGTAGTGCTGTCCCCGAAAGGCCCTGGATGAAAAACGTGGGGACGTGCCACACCACGACGACAAAGCCCAGGATGAGGCTCGATTTCAGCGCGCTGTAGCGCGCTTGCAGCCGGGGTAGCGCAAAACCGCGCCAGCCCACTTCCTCGCCGAGCGGCCCGCGAAACAGGTGATTCAGCACTGTGCCCAGGAACGTGGTGAGGGTAAAGCTGGAGAGCACCCCCGCGGGGCGACTGGCCAGTAGATAGTAGATCCTCGCAACAGCGAACCCCAGCGCGATGGGCACAACAATCGCTATCAGGTACCAGACCAGCCTCACCCGCCACTTGAGAAAACCGCTCAGCAGTTCGCGCACGCCCGCGCTGCCGCCGATGGCAGCGGTCACGATCACGGCCGCAAGGTTGGGCGACCAGGACGAGAGAGCCTGGGTCAGGTACTGCAGCCAGGACGGGGCCTCGAGCGTGAACGCGACCCCCGCCGCTGCAAACAGGGGGACAAAGAGCAAGATGCTCAGCACAAAAAAGGCGACCAGGGGGCGTCTTCTCAGGATGTTTCCCTTGCGTTCAGCCATCATGCTCACCGCTTTCCGACTGCACCGCTTTGGTCTGTCCGCGGGTCAGCGTTTTGGGTCCCCAAACCACGACCACGACCGCGGCGATGAGAATGTAGGGTACATATTGCAGCCACTGGTAATCTGCCGGTGGGGGTGTCATGCCGACGCCCAAGGTATCGAGGGCATAGGTGTAGAGCCAATGCAGGAACACCGCGCTCCAGATGCTGCCTCCGGTGTTGTTGTAGGCCCAGGTGTACAATATCGAGGTCGTCGTCGTCCCGATCAGGAATCCCAGGAAGGAGAGGTCGTACAGGGTCTGCGACGTCCCGACGATGTAAAAGAGGGGCAGGTGCCACAATGACCAGATGACGCCCAGGATCAGGCTGGAAACCAGAGCGTTCCAGCGAGTCTGCAGACGTTCGAGGGCATAGCCACGCCAGCCCGGTTCCTCCGACAGCGGTCCCAGGATGAGCAGTGGCAGCAGCATCGCTGCGCGGGTCAGGAATAGGGTGGGGTCAAAGGTATACCCGAGCAGATAGATGACAGCCAACTGCCCCACCGTCCCCAGAACAACCACCCCAAGCATAGCCAGATGCCATTTCAGGCTGACCATGCGCGGATCCAGCCGTTTCCACATCGCTCGCAACGTTTTACCCCGCCAGTTCAACAAGATGGCCACCAGCAAAGGGGTAAAGCCGCCGATGACGTACAAGGCAATGGCCCAGGGAGGTCCCGAAGCTCCGGAAAGACTGGCGCCGGGGATGCCCAGAACGGCCAGTGGCCCCCAGAAGACCAAATAAGTCAGACCCAGGGTCAGCCCAAAGAAAATCCAAAGTTCCTTCAGAGACTGATCCTCTTTTTTCATCGTTAGTTCCTTTGATTAGTAGTTTTTAGCGATATAAGCATCCAGGGCATCCAGGGTCTCTTTTTTCTGCTTCACAGTGACCGATTCTATAAACCCTTCAAAGAGACGCATGATCCCTTTGAGTTCTATCTCTAATTGGAAATCGATGTGTGTGCCCGTTTCAGTGGGGGTAAAATCAACGCTGTAATAAGCGATAACCGCCCCAGAACTGGTTCCCCCAGAGACAAAAGTCGGCCGGTCATAGGCATCGTAATAGATCTCATTCTCCACCCTTCTTCCCAACAATTTGCCTACCGTGATGCCTTTGGAACCTTTCACGATCGGCCGCTTTGTGATAAGACTGGCATCAATGAAATGGGGGTCCCAAGTGGGAAATTGAGTGTGATCTGCCAATAAGTCGAATACAACCTCGGGTGGTGCTTGAATTTCTTTTTGCAGCTGAATGGTAATCACCCTAGTCCTCCTATGTTTCAAGATGGATGGCTACTGGAACTTTGAATGGCACGTGGTTTCATACCGAACAATGCGCGAACCGGATTGATCCGCCGGATGAGCAACTCGTATATGCCGAGCGAGCCAATGAACGAACCAATCACGACGACCAACAGCTTGAGCGTGAGATGGACCTCCCACTGGACGACGTAAAAGGCGATGAAAACGATCACCGGCTGGTGGAAGAAAAAGAAAGGATAGGTCGCTTCCCGGGCATATTGCAGCCCTTTGTTGGTGAAATTCAGATGACGCATGCCAAGGTAGAGAAACATCATCGTCCAGCACCAGCTATTGAGGCCCCACACCGCCCAGGCGAGATAGAACATTGACGTGCCGCGTGACCCCATCCAGTCGTATATGGGCACTCCAAACGCCACCGAAAAGATGAACAGCGTGCAGAGGATGCCCAGGATCAGGTGCAGCCACCAGTCCCGGCGGATGGCTTGGGTGAAACGCTCGTCGGCGATGAGGATGTACCCAGCAACAAAAAAAAGCAAATAGTAGACAAAATCCGGCCAGCCGTAATCGTCAGACGGCACGCCCTGTTGCAGGATGAAGCGAACCAACACCAGTGGCACCACGAACACCAGCAGACTCCCTCGCCATTCCATCAGCCGAGCCAGTGAACCGACGAGCCGTCTACCGGAACTACTTTTCAGCCAGATAAAGACCGGCAAAGCCAGCAAAGAGAACACAAACAAAAAGCCCACGAACCACAGGTGGATACCCAGACGGTTGAAAATCTGTGGACCAAAGATGATCGGACGGACTACTGAATAGTACAGGGTGCGCGCTTCGGTGCTAAAAATGAACGCGACAATAGAGCCACCTTGCCACAGTCCTTTGTGTCTCATCTCATAGTAGGCCTGGATCGGCGCAAGCAGGACCGAGCCACAGATGAATGGAATCAGCAAGCGCATGACACGCTCGCGTACATAGCGACCCGCTGTACGTCGCCGCAGTGAGAACCAACTGGCTGCGCCAGCCATCAAAAAAAAGAACGGCATCCCCCAGGGATAGAAAAAACCGCCGAAAAAGTTCAGCACCCAGGTCGTTTCTGTGTTCTTGATGATCCAGTCACCGAGTTCATCAAAGGGATGCGTGGCGTGGAAGAGAAACACGCCCAGGATGGCCAAGACCTGCAACCAGTCGAGGTAGTGCAACCGGGCGGACTTTGCGATGGGAGCCCCTTGTTGCGCAACCGCACCATTTCGGTTTGTATCGTTTGGATTCATGTTCTTGTCTCCCCGCTTGTTCGAGATGATCAGGTGACGGGGGATTTCGATGGTTTCTTTTTTGACTCCCGCCTGAGCGGCCTCATTCCGAAAAAGAAGCGCACAGCGCCAGAACGCCGGACAAAAAGTTCATACAGGAGCAGGATCAGAGGGAAGGAAACCACGGCAACGATCAGGTACTTGAGCAAGATGCCCAAGTCCCAGCGGATGACCAACCAGCCAACGCACAGGATGATCGTCTGATGGAGCAAGTAAAAGGGGAGCGCTGCCTCGTTGGCATAAGCGAGTATCTTGTGGTTAAAGCTTAGGCGCTTTACTCCCAGGCTCAGCATACAGACGACCGCGCTCCAGCTCAGGACGCTCACCACGATCTGATAGAGCACATAGGTCAGCGAAAAGGGCTCCGCTCCCATCTGATAGCCCAGCAGCGCGATAAAGACGCCTTGCCCGCTGACAGCCAGGAGCCACAGTACCAGGCAGACCCAGCGATGTCGTATAAAGCTCTCGGTGAAGCGCCTGTCGGCCGGGACAATGTAACCGATCAGGAAGAAAACCGCATAGTAAACCAGGTCAGCCCAGGTGGGATCGCCGGGAAAGAGATGGCGGAGCGCGATCAAGACCACGGCGATCGGCAACACAAAGAGGAGTGGGCCACCCCACCGATCGCACCACCCCGCCAGCCGCTCTATCACGCGCCGACCGCCCTCTGAGCGCAGATAGAGGATCAGTGGAAGCGTCACCAGCGAGATCAGAAAGAGGAATTGGAGGAACCACAGGTGCCCCACATAGGGTACGGGCAGCAGTCCCCCCGGCCATGCCAGAGAAAAGCGGCCCAGCCTGCCGACATAGACGCGCAGCGCCTCCCAAAAGGTCCCTGTAAAGCCCTCGTTGGTCACCAGGTGAAAGTAGAACTGAGGGGGCAGCAGGAGGAACAGCCCCACCGTATAGAGAGGGAGCAAGAGCCGCTTGACTCGCTCCCAAAGATACCTCCCGCCAGTCCGCCGTCTCAGCGCGAACCAGGAGCCGACGCCGGAGAGCAGAAAGAAAAGCTCCATCACCCAGGGCCAGATCACAGCGCCTCTTACCAGCTCCAGGACCAGACTCTGCCCTTCGTTTTTCAGCGCCCAGCCCTCTGTGTCGAAAAAGCGGGAGCAGTGGAACAACAAGATCGCCAGCGTCCCCACCACCCTCAACCAGTCCACGTCGTATCTGCGCTCTTGCACCTTTTCCTCCTTGGATATCCGTCACTGTGGTTCTCTCTTTTGGATGAGAGCCCGATTCTACCCAAGAACTCGCTTTGCATACGGAATCTTGCGGATCAGGCTGCTCAGCACAAAGCACACAGGCACAGCGATCAAGGAAACGATGACGAATTTGAGGATCGTAGGAATGTTCACGAGCAGCATCGGAACCTGGATCAGATACAGGACCGTCTGGTGGATGATATAGACCGTATACACGTTGGGGGCCATAGATTGAGCAAGCGGGCTCGTCCGGTTGAGTCGCTCCCGGAAGAAATAGAGCAGGTAGACAATGATCCCTATCATCAAAAAGCTAAACCAGAAAGAGAGGGCTAGGGACTGCCAATGTAGCCCGCCCATAAACTTGGCCAGGCCTGCCTCGCCTTCCAATGCTCCGCCCAGAATCATGATCGGGAAAAAGGAGAGGATCACCACCAGAGACATAGTCCCCCAACGACGGGCCTGCGCCTTTGACAACCGCTGGAACCAATTCCCCCGGTAGGCCAACACACCCACAAAGAGGCAAAAGATGTAATGCACAAAGAACCCGGCCTGAAAATTCAGGAATATGGCCTTGCCGACAGGCCAGATCAAATGCTCGACAAAGGTCAGCGCGGTCAGAACGCCGATGCAGATCCAGATCGTGGCGTCTGGAGGGAACCTATCCACATAGAGTTGGACCGGCTGGATCGACGTACGTTTGACCAGGGCTCCAAAGAGCACATAGATGACCGCAAAGATCAGGAGCGCCTGCAGGAACCAGAGATGACCCGGTTCGTAGACCAATACGAGATCGCCGATCCCAAAGGGGACCCGTCTGTAGGCCACGCTCAGAAACCAAATCGTAAAGTTGAGTATGATCGTGGTATAGACGAGGATTGGAATCCCCAGCCGGATCAAACGATCGATGAGGAATCGCTTGGGGCCCTTCTTTTCCAACGAACGGGGCGTAAAGTACCCAGCCAGCAAAAAGAAAGCAGACATAAAGTAGGACTGGTTGACCGCGTTAAAGAAGGTCAGAAAGATCGGACTGATCTCGTCCACCGCGGGGTCGTCGACGCCCCAGTTTCCGTTTCCACCGTAGGCCAGGGCGGCGTGATGCAGGATTACCAGGACTGTCAGATAGATCCTGAGGTTGTCCAGGTAGTACAACCTGGTTCGCGGTTTCGCACTTTTTCGCTCGGTCATTTTGTGTTCAGACATCGGACCCCTCGCTTGGCATCTTGTTTCTCCTTGTTGAGGCCGCTTGTATGGCCCTATGACACCGGTAACACACGGTCCCGTCACCGCACAAACATGCGGTTAGGAAGGACCAGGAATGCGGTTCTGGTCTTTGCTCTCAAGTCATTCGTGTGCGATCTGGACGGCTCGGCGGCGCCGCACGCGGCCCCTTTGGGCGACAAACCATACCACGGCGACCACGACGACCACGATCAGCATGATGGCGACCAGGCCGAGCTTGGCCATCGCCGGATAGCCCAGCCCCACGTGGAAATCCACTGCGTGGTGTGTGAAAAGCGAGTCGTCGACCACGCCGGTGTCGTAGAAACTGCTCAGCAGGTGTTTGGACGCCTCGGGTTGCAGGCCGAGAAACTCGCCGTGCCCGTATTCCGATAGGATGACATGCTGGCCCTTGCTCAGCAAAGGCAAAAGCTCGTCCCTGGCGTACTGTGCCGGGGTGTTGAAATCGACGCTCCCACTCACCAACAGCGTCTCCACGTCCGAGGGCTGCACCTGGCGAAGCGCTTCCGGGATGGGATTAGCCGGCCACGCCGCATACCCGGCGTACGCGGCGGTCGAAGCCGGCGAACCGATGATCGAATCCGGGGGGTTCAACTCGGCGACATAGTCCCGCGTGGGGTCAAACTGCCCCAGGCTGGACCGCAAGGCGGCATTGTGTCCCCACACAGAGGCCCTCGCAAACATTCTCGGTCCGACCAGGGTCAGCACCGCCATACCGCTGGCATCGCCCTCCGCGGCGGCCAACCAGGTGTCCACGATCATCGGCGCCTCTGTCGTACGTTCCATCAGGTTATAGGTGCCGGCCTTGACCAGTCCCGCATTGACCGGCAAAAACAGCCAGCGCTTGGGCATATCCCGGGCGACCTCACGCATCGTCTCTGCCAGGTCGTCTGTGCGGGCGCTGCACTTGGGATCCTGCGCGCACAGGTCGGCATAACGCTGGATCAACTCGTCCACCATCTGCGGTTCGTGGATCGTCGCTCCGGGGGTGTCGGCGACGATCATTGCCGAGCGATGAAGGCTTTCAGGGTATACGTACGCATAGATGCGGGCCACGTTCGTGCCGTAGCTGTCGCTGAGCAGGTTGATACGTTCATAGCCCAACCCGGCGCGGGCAGCCTCCATATCGTCGATCGTCTCAGTGACGGTATAGCCATCCAGGTCGACGCCTGTCCCGCGCAGCCGTTCGGCGCAGCGGACATAGGCCGCGCCGACCCTGTCCAGTGCCACGTCGCTGAGCAGGTCATCACGGTCTCTTGCTCCCATCACCTTGACCACTTCCGGGCAGCTCAGCACTGTAGAACCGTCTATGCCCCGGTAGCCAACCAGCACGATGTCGTGATTCTCGATGAACCAGGGCACAATGGAGGTAACCATGTTGCTCTTGCCCGGCCCACCGCCCAGCTTTAATATCGGTTCAGCGGGATCGCTGCCGGTGGCACGGACGCGTATGACGGGCAGCGCGATCAGCCGCGAGCCGGGATCGCTCCGGTTCTCGGGCACGACCAGCGTGCTGCAGTCGGCGGCATATTCTACATTACCTGCTTTGTAGGCACAGGGTTTCAGATCTACCAGATCACCAGCTTGCGCGCCTGCGGGCACGGCGATTGGGGCTGCACCCGAGCCGCCGCAGCCCGTCAACAACGCCAGCAGAGCGACGACAATCAGCACAACCCAAAGCAAGCGATTGGCAGTAGCCCTATTGTTGTTCATCTCTACTCCTAATCCACCATTCGACGCCCACCGTCGGTCGTCGCGCGTAGCGGTCCGTCGTCGTCCTCACGCCAACCCCAGCACGATCCCGAGGATCAGAAAGATAAAGAACACGCTCTGCCCGGAATGGGTAATGATCGCCATCCACGTGCACCGAAAGCGCTTGCTCGGCAGAGAAAACAAGAACACACTGCCGATCACGTTCCTGAGGATACCCCAGGGCTGGTGCAGGTGATAGATCGCCATAAGCACCCCGTTCGCCACCCAGTCCCACTTGCCGAACACGCCCTCCATCTTTGGCAAGAGCACACCTCGGAAAAGGAACTCTTCCCCCAGGAAAGTGTTGAATACGGCACTGACGATCCACAGTCCCAAGAACCCCCAGGCGCCCACCAGTTGGGCCTGGATTTCCGGCGATTCCAGGATCGAACCCAAGGCAAAGCTGGGTGGTTCGGCGAAAAAAGGAAACAGTGAAACCCAAAACTCATCCAGCGTTGAACCCAGGGCCACATCCAAAAGCGCGACCAGGACCAAAAGTGGCACCAACCACAGCCACAGCAAGCCGCGAGGCTCGCCCGTCTTGGGGTCTCGCGGCTTGACAAGCCACAGGCGTCGCCGGAGGGTCGCCCAGCGTAGATCGCCCTCTTCGCGGCGGACGATAATCATGGACAGGACGAACTGCCATACTAGACCTACAGTGATCGCCCCTATCCTGGCGACAGCGGCCCCTACGGGGTCCGCATCGATATCGGGTGCCAACGCCGGGGCGACGATCCAGCCCAGGATGCCCATCGGCACGGCTGCCGCGGCCCAGATGCCCAGGATTTGGGCCAGTGAGTATTGACCGCTCGGTTGTGTCAAAGTCGAGTCAGACATTTTCTTTGTCCTTTGTAACTGGTTGGCGTGGCACAAGATGTCCCCGCCAGCCAGTAAACTTGTAATTTGAGAGCGGAACACTACTGGCCGCTACATCAACCCCAGCACAAGCGCAAGAATCATGGGGATGGTGAGTAGATACTGCATAGAATGAGCAATGATCGTCATCCAGTTGCTGCGAAAGCGCTTGGCCGGGAGGGCGAAAAACAAGATCGCGACAAAGATGTTGCCCGGAATGCCCCACGGTTGGTGCCAGTGGTAGGCCCCCATCAGCACGCCGTTCGCTACCCAGTCCCACTTGCCAAAGGCACCCTCCATCTTTGGTAGGAGCACACCCCGAAAGAGGAACTCTTCGCCGAGGATGGTGTTAAACACGGCCATGACGACAAACAGAGCCAGGAACCACCAGGCGCCCACCAGTTGAGCCTGGACGTCCGGCGATTCCAGGACCGGGCCCATCGCAAACTGCGGCGGTTCGGCAAAGAAAGGCAAGATCCTGATCCACAGGCCATTCAGCGCCGGCGATATGACAAATTCCGATGCGGCAAGCAGGACGATGATCGGTATCAACCACAGCCACAGCCGGCCTCGGGGCTTGCCCGTCTTGGGATCCCGCGGCTTGACGAGCCACAGGCGCCGCCGGATAGTGGCCCAGCGCAGGTCGCCCTCTTCGCGGTAGACGACGATCATGGACAGGACAAACTGCCAGATCAGGCCCACCGTCATCAGGACAACCCTGATCACGCCCGACGCCAGCGGACCCGAGTTGGCTGCCAGCGCTGGATGCGCGACCCAGCCCAGGAGGGCCATCGGCAGAGCCGCCGCAACCCAGATGCCGAGGATCTTGGCCAGGCTGTACTGCTCTTCTGGTCCTACTACTTTTTGTGATGCACTTGTGGTCATTTTTCTCTCCTTTTCTCGAGATTGATGGTCAGTGAATTCAGGCGTGGCTCAGTTTGCGTTAATCCGTACGAGTGCTTGCTCTCGATTGGACCTGTGATTCATCTCGCGGGTTGCACTCGACCGGGCTGAGTGACAGAGTTATGCATATGAGCAACCGGTCACGCATCCTGGATCACGATCCGCTCGTGCTTTCGTGAGAGGTTCTTTGCGCCGTAGACCAGCACCACGGCGATGGCAGCGACAATCATCACCGCCACCATGCCGCCCAGTTCGCTCAGGTCCCTAAAGTCCTGGTCAAATGCACCGGCAAAGAGGAAATACCCGACCCAAGCCTCCGATCCGTGCATCAGGCACATCATCAGAACGCTTCCGCGCGTGTTGTTGTACACCCAGGAGTGCAGAATCGACCACGCGATCAGGTAAACAAAAAAGCCCAACATGGCGGGCACAAAGCCGAGCGTTTGGGACAGAGAATAGTAGGGCATGCCCGGAAACTCGACGGCGAAGAGCATCCAGTGCCATAGGGTCCACGGTACGGCGACGATGATGGCCGCAAGCAGAGCGCTATAGCGACTCTGCAGCCTCGGCAGCAGAAATCCGCGCCAGCCCAACTCCTCACCCAATCCGGCGGTAAAGGTGAACATGAGAAGTGCAATGATCGCGCCCGACAGAGGACCGAGGTTGCCCAGGTCTGGAGATGGGCCGCCAAAGAGGCGGTACAGATACAGCCCAACCAGGACAATGACGGCGATATGCAGCGCCGCGACCGCCCACCACCCGATGCCGACTCGCCAGACCAGCAACCGGCGGAGCAGTCTGCCGACCCCTTCTCTTCCATCGGCAATCGCCGCGAGGACAATGCCAGAGATGCTGGTGCCAAAGGTCGCGAAAAAGATGAGCCCCTCAGGCAGTATCTTGGCGAGGACGAGGCCGGCGATCCCCCCCGATATGATCTGAGCCAGGAGGAACAGCGAGATAGTTGGGTATTTCTTGACAAAGCTAGACATTTTCTCACTCCTTTGCCTGTACAGAACTGATGGTTAGCGAGCCCAGGCCTGGTACGCCACACCAGGCCAAACGTGCCGCGTCCCTTGCGCCCGGTCACGCATCCTGGATGGCGATCCGCTCGTGCTTCCGGGAGAGGTTCTGCGCCCCGCTGACAAGGACGACGACAATGGCCGTAACGCTCAAGATGGCCACATAGACAAGGTAGGGGCCGATCAAGTTGTCCGGATCCCTGAATATCTCGAACCACGCCTGTGAGGAATGAAAGACAAAGGCCAACAGCAGGCTGCCCCCGGTGTTGTTGTAAAACCAGGTAAACAGGATTGCCCAGGGGATGGTGACCACAACCGTATAGGCAAGCAGGGCGGGCACAACGCCCCAAGCCTGCCCCATTTCGTAGGTTGGGGACTGACCCTCTAGCATAAAGAGCGGCAGGTGCCACAAGCCCCATACGACCCCGACAATGATGCTCGAAACCAGCGCGTTGTAGCGGGCTTGCAGCCTTGGCAGCAGAAATCCTCGCCAGCCCAGTTCCTCGCCGAGCCCGGCATCGAGGACGAATTTCATGACGAACAAAGGGACAAACATATACAGCGGCTGAGCGAGATTCAGAGCCAGCGTTGAGCCGCTGAACAGGGCGTACAAAAGCGTAGCAACGACGAACATCAACCCAAGCGCAAACAAGCCAAAGACCCACCACCCGATGCCGGTCCGCCAGATGAGCAGCCGGCGGAACATTTCCCGCAGGCCGGCTTTGCCGCTGACGATCGCGGTAAGAATAACCCCGGCCAGGCTTGCGCTGTAGGCGGCGACCAGTATGGCCCCGGAATCGGACGGAACCAAGCCGGCAACCATAGGAGCGGTGACGGCTCCCCCGATGAGCAAGGCCAGGATGAACTGGCAGATCGCCGGGTATTTTTTGACAAATGCAGACATTTTCACGCTCCTTTTCTGTGAAATGAGTAGTTAGCTGGTCTCGGTCAGTCTGGCCCTAACTCAAGATCAACGCCAGGATCATGATGCTCCACATCACATTGATCGAGCCGTGGATGATGACAGAGACCCACGTGCTGCGAAAGTATTTGGCCGGCAGAGCCATAAAGACCGTCCACATAAAGATGCCACTGCCCAGGATCTGCCAGGGCTGGCTCAGGTGGTAGATGCCGCCGATCACGCCGTTGGCCACGCCATCCCACTTGCCGAACACACCATTCATTTTGGGCAGCATCACACCCCGCCAAAAGAACTCTTCGCCCAGGATATTGAACAGCGCTGTGAGAAGAAACATGGCCAGCATCCCCCATTCCCCGCGGAAATAGGTGGGCGCTTCCGGCGACATCAAAAAGTCGCCCAGGAAATAGCCTTCACCCGGTGGGGCAAGAAAGGGCAGGATCTTGACCGACAGCTCGTCCAATAGCCCGGCGATGAAAAGGGCGCCCACGAAATGCAAGAGCACGAGGGGCACCAACCACCACCATAGTCTGCGGCGCGGTTCACCGGTCTTGGGGTCTAACGGGACGTTGAGCCGCAAGCGCCGGCGGACGGTGGCCCAGCGCAGGTCGCCCTCCTCGCGGTAGACGATGATCAGCGCCAGGACAAACTGCCAGGCCAGGGCAACTGTGATCGTGCCCATTCGGGCATAACCGACGCCCATAGGGTCCACGCCCCAGTCCGGCGCGATCGCCGGAAAGACGACCCAGCCCATAAAGGCCAGGGGCAGAGCCGTTGCCAGCCATAGGCCGATGATCTTGAGCAGACTGTACTGCCCTCCCGTTTCTGCTGCTTTCTGTGATTCACTGGTGGTCATTTTACGTTCTCCTTTTCTAGATACATACAACGCGCTACATTGCCAGCGCGGCCATCAAAAACACCAGCCGCGTCAAGGCATTGAAGAACACATGCCCGCTGATACTGATCCGGACGTCCCGCTTCCACCACACCACATACCCCAACGCCGCTCCCAGCAGGAATACCGTGGGAAAGCCGAACAACTGCCAGACGTGGTACAGCCCAAAGAACAGCCCACCCAGCAGCGGCGCCCACCGGCCATAGCGCGAGAGACGCGGCAGCAGGTACCGCGAAAGTACATTTCCTCCACCCACGGCAGGGCCACCCCGGTCAAGACCAGGTGCAGGGAAAAGGTCACCAGCAGCACGTTCTTGGCGTAGGCCTGGTACTGCGTTTGTTCCTCCAGGAACATCCAATCCGGCAGCCAGGAAAAAACGCTCTCCCCCAACAGGTTACTGAGCGGGATTACCAACATCATCAGGGCATATATCACCACAGAAGCGCCCACAAAGATCAACGCGAACGTCTTCCAGGGCAGTTTTTCTCGGTACAGTACCACGCCCTTCAGGTTGTAGCGCCCGTTCCGCTTTTTACCCTCATACAGCATCACCGCCAGCAGAACGGGCAGGTCTACCAGCAGGACCGCCAGTAGATAGGCCAGGAGGGGCGGATAGCCGATCGGGTCGAGCAGCGGCTTGAATACGAGAACAGCCACCGTCGTCGCTACGCCCGGCAGGACGTGGAACCCGAGCGATTTCAAAAGTGAATGCTGGGGGGTATCAGGGGTTGAAATACGCATGTTCATGTCAGTCTCTCTTTCAGAATCGCTTACGATTCATCCTGTGGGCCCGGTTTGATTGGGGTAACGGCGCTTGCCGGGCAAACACTGATCAATGGCAGGTTCATATCCCGGATCCTGGCCAGCACGCTGTGCAAGACGGTCTGGTCGGGGAGCGGGCCGGAGAGGGTGGTGCTGCCGTCGCTTTCGTGGGTAATACACAGATCGTAGAGCCACTCGGACCACTTGCAATCGAGGTGTCCTTTGATCTTGATTTCATAAACCGTTGGAATGAGGTTGTCTTGTCCTCCAGACATATGCCCTCCGCTTTTGTATAGTCGCGCACCAAAGAACAGACGCTTACTCGCTTTAGACCCAGTATAGCAGATTCAACAGACCGCGTAACCACACAAAGATGTAGTTACGGGTGAGAAAAAGATGTGGTTTTGAGAAAAAAAGATGTGGGTAGATACGACTTGGTCCCAAAACGGGAATGGCTGGATTGGGTCAACCACGGTCGAATTCGTCCTCACTTATGGCCCAGATCGCCAGTTTGGTCACCGGAATCGATTTCTCGACCGGGATGCCCCACATCGTCGTTGTGGTGATTTCGAAAAGAACCATATCTAGTTTGCGAACCCACCTCGTCTCCAGATCCAAATGGATGTCAGCCTGGTAATTCGAGACGCCTACCGTTTTCAGATTCATGATCGGCATATACGTCATCGGCATACTCCAGTGACATACCCCTGAATCGAGGCCGAGGACGGCACAAGGTTTTCCATCGACGACGCTGAGCCCGTTGAACGCGAGGGTGATCTCGCCATTTTTCCAAAAGGCACTGTCTTTGGCCAACTTGCCAGGGAGGGGGGATTCCGCAAACGACCCCTCGACGACGGTTCTGTCGCCTATCCTTCTCAGGTTCTGGATCCCACTGCCCTGAGAGGTGGGTTCGGCATAGTCGGTATAGCTGTGATAATAGTAGAAGGCACTATACACCTGGTACCCGACTTCAAAGGGTAGCTTTGTGCCGGAATCATCTACCAAACCCTCAAACGTTTCCTCAGGGACGCTGTAAAGCTCCCCGTTCTGGTCAATTCCGCTTGCGTCCAGCAGATCTTTGTTTACATCATAAGAGAACCCCTCGAGTGACGGGATGGTCACTTGTGGGGTATCCCCTCTTTTCACCGAGAACCTTTTACACGTAAAACGATCGGCCTCTCCAGCGGAACGATTCCCCGGTTCGACCTTTAAGAGCTCGCGGTAGGTATCCGTGCTCTTGAGGACACCTTTGCTGGAATGTGTCGCCAGTTCAGATTGCACGATGTAGTAGTGGTTCTCCTTGGAGCGCCTCCCAGCCAGGTCGTATTCCTGCAAGAGTGCTTCCTGACCAGCCATGTCTGTCGTTTCTTTGTTCACTGGGATATCTCCTTCTTTTGGAATAGCGCATCAAGGAATGTCCGCCTACTTGCTTCAGACCCAGTATAGCAGACACGTAAGGACAAGTAACCGCATAAAGATGCGGTTACGGATGAAAAAAAGATGCGGTTCTTTGAGAAAAGATGCAGGTGCTGAGGAAAAGCGTGGGTTCTAGAGCGGATTCAGTGCTCTTGCTCTAGAAATGGTCTGAGCGCGGCTGTTGACGCCGAGCCTGCGTACAGAGCGATCATGCCTTGTGCAAAAGACCTAGATTCCGGGCTCGTGCGATGGCCTGACGACGGCGGTGCACACCCAGTTTGCGGGCAAACTGAAGAGGACCTCCTACAAGAGATCCAGCTCTCGGGCTCTGGCAATGGCCTGGCTACGTCGGTGCACACTCAGTTTGCGGGCAAACTGAAGAGGACCATCTACAAAAGATCTAACTCTCGGGCTCTAGCGATGGCCTGACGACGGCGGTGCACACCCAGTTTGCCATAGATGTTTCTAATGTGGTGGCGAACAGTGTTCAGGCTGATCACGAGCTGCTCAGCGATCTCTTTGTACCTGGCCCCCGTGGCCATCAAGCGCAGGACTTCTAGCTCGCGGTCGCTGAGGGCATCGATCAGCGACAACCGCTTTGCGCGATCGACGACCGCTTCGCGTGACAGAGGATGTGCCACGGTACCAAACGTCGCGAGCAACTTTTCGATGTAGGCTGGGCTAACCGTGGATGGCTGACGGCTGAAAGCCTGCAGCAGTTCCGCCATCGGCTCCCCCTCGTCCACAAAGAGGCGCACATACCCTTCAGATTCGGCCAGGGTCAGGGCTTGGTCGAGATGCGCCAGGGCTGCGGATGGTTCCCCCAGGGCATGGCAGGACAGGGCCAGTAAGGTCAGGTAACGGATCGCGTCTCCCTGCCGCCCCATCGACCGGGCCGCTTCCAGCAATCGCTCCAGCAGGGGCATTGCCTCGCCCGCCCGACCCAGTGCGACGAGGGCCCGGGCCAGATCAGAATAGTCGGATTCATGGCGATAGCCCGTTGGGCTGCTGAATTCGATCTCATCGCTCGCCCGCAGTCCCTGGCTGTCGATCCGCCGGGCGACGTCTGTGAGCAAGTGGGCCATTTCGGGTCGGGAGCCGGCAAGCAGGATGCGCAGTTGTTCCAGACCCGGTTCTGTCGCGATGTTTAGCTGGCGTACGCTGAGCGTGTCCTGGATGGCGGACGCTCTCCGCAGCAGGTCATAGGCAGCCTCGTACTCGGCTTCGGCCTGCCTGAGGTAGGCCAGCATTCTATAGCTGTACATTCGCTCCCAGGCTCCGCCCAATTCGTCCAGTTCGATGGCGCGTCCGATGTGTGGTGCTGCGCCAGCCAGATCGTTCCACTGATACAGCACCGTGCCGAGGCCCAAGTGGAGACCTCTCGCGGCCACCACAGTCCTCTGACTTTTTCCTTCCCGACCGGACCACTGCTGGGCCATCTGCAGACCCCGCCGGTAGTGTTCCACGGCCTGGTGCAGTTGCCCCTGTACCATCGCCATATCTCCCAACTGCACCTCTGACGCCAGGGCGCCATAGATGTTTCCCGCCTGTTGGTTGAGTGCGGTGGCTTGGTCGAAATACTGCCGGGCCCGGTCCAGATCCCCCAAATGGCGATAGTTCACGCCGAGCCAAATGACGGCAGCCCCCTGATGGATCAGCGTATTCTCTCCAGGATCAGCGTCCGCCATTTGTTCGAGTGCCTGTTTGCACAGGTCGATGGCCTTGACCAAGTCTCCCACCTGGTTGGCCAGGTAGGCACGGACGGTGGCGGCATATCCGGGGATTGGAATCTGGGGAGCCCGGGCACGATGGCTTTCTGCGATCTGCAGCAGTGGTTCAACCGCGTCCAGTTGCCCGACAAAGAGTACAGCCCAGGCGTGCCACACGCAAAGCATGGGATAGCTCTGGCACAGGTTGGGGGGCAGTTGATTGACCCACCTCAGAAGGCCGTTTGGATCGTTGCGCACAACCGCAGAGGCGGCGATCTGCTCCATCAGGAAGGCAGCACGTTCCACCTCGCCAGCCGCCAGGGCATGCTCGATAGCATCGTCCATCGCGCCCTCAGCCTCATACCACTGGCTGGCACGGCGATGCAGCTCGGGGATGCGTCGCGACTCCCTTTCGCGCAACCGCCGTTGCAGGAAATTGGCAAACAGGTGGTGGTAGCGGTACCAACGACGCTCATCGTCCAGTGGGATCAGGAAGAGGTTTTCGTCTTCGAGTTGACGGAGGATCTCCCGGCTGGTCTCTATATCCAGCACGGCATCGCAGAGCGAGGCGCAGAAACGCTCCAGGATCGACGACCAGCGCAGAAAAGCCTGGACGGTCTCGGACTGGCGCGACATGACCTCGTCCACCAAGTAATCGATCACGTGTCGATGGCTGCCTGAAAAGGCGGCGATGAAGGCTTGCTTGTCCTGCCGCCCTTGCATGGACAGGGCAGCAAGCTGCAGGCTGGCGATCCAGCCCTCGGTGCGCGCATCCAGGGTTGCCACGTCTGCAGGCGACAGGTCGAGGCCCATCACCCGGTTGAGGAAAGCGGCCGCTTCTTCCGCAGTAAAGCGCAGTTCGGCAGTGCGGACCTCGGTCACCCGGCCCCGCACGCGCAGCCGCGAGACGGGCAGCGGTGGGTCGGTGCGCCCGGCGATCACTAGGTGCACCGCCGGCGGCAGGTGATCGAGCAAAAAGTTGAGAATGTGATGCACCGACTGTGCGGCGATCAGGTGATAGTCGTCGAGGACCAGGACGAACCCTCTCGAGGGATCCTCCGCTGCAGCCTCGATCTCGCCGACCAGCCTGGTGAGCAGCATCTCGCCCGGCGGAGACTGGGACTCATTCAACACGGCCTGGATGTCCACGCCGATGCGCTCATCTACCCGCTGCAGCGCGGCGATGAGGTAGGTCAGGAAACGCGCTGGATCGTTGTCCGATGCGTCGATCGAGAACCACGCAGTCGGCATCTCGGAGCGCACGATCCAGTCGCCCACCAGCGTCGTCTTGCCATAGCCGGCCGGGGCAGAGACCAGCGTCAGCTTGCATCCCGCACGAATGCCAGCATCCAGCCGCTCGATCAGGCGCGAGCGAAGGACCAATTCTCGCTGTGGGTGGGGAACGTGGAGCTTGGTAGACAGCAGGGCATCTGGCATGGGCTACGTTTCACTCTCTGTCTGCTGACCCCCAAATGGCAGCCAGCGAGAGATTAGCAGGGCCAGGGTCAAGAACACAAGGGGAACAGCGCTGATCAGAAACCGGAACGCCTCCGCCGAACGTGGCCCCGGCTCCTCGCCACTGACGTAGCCGAAGAGCACGCCTAGGAGGGCCAGGGCACCTGCCTCCAGGACCTTGGAGAGCTTGCCAAAGACGCGCAGCAGGCTATAGTAGGCGCCTTCACGGCGATGGCCGGTGCGCGCCAGGTTCTGGTCCACCAGGTTGGCCACGATCATTTCACGGCAGATCTTGATCCCGCCCAGACCGAGGCCCGCGAGCGTAGCGCCGATCAGACCCACGAGCAGGTTGTTCGCCAGACCCAAGGCGACTGCTGACAAGAGCATCACTGCCACGGCCCACAGCCAGGTGCGCTTGACGCCCATCGCGCGGACCCACCGGCTCCACAAGGCGACCGAAACGATGGCCACGACAAAGACGGTCGCAAAGACGATGGACGGCGAGCGGGGACCGGCTCCCAGCGTGTACTTGCACCAAAAGGGAGTGGCCAAGGTATAGACCCCGGTGGTGAAGGTCAAGAATGTTAGGGCCGACACAAAGAGCCAATAGGGTCGATCGCGGAGCACGTCCTGGAATGCAGCGCGCACGCCCAGGGGAGGTTCCTCCTGCACGCGGGGGTCCTCGGAACTGCCCACGACCGCGATCAAGAGGGTGACCCCGGCGACGCCAGCAAAGAGCGCGGCCATACCCACAAACCCAAACGCGCTGTACACGATCGGGGTCAGGGCAAACCCGACCAGCTCGCCAGCCATGCAGAATCCCTGGTAGTAACCACTGGCGCGCGCACGCTCCTGTAGCCCTTGGAACAGCTCTGGAAAGAGCGCGTCATAGTTGACGCTCATGACTGTGGATGCCGTCTCGAACAGGAGCACCATGACCAGGGCATACCAAAAGAGGCCCTGGCCCTGCTGGAGAGACACAGGTACGGCATAGGTAAGGACCAAGAGAGCCACGTAAAAGGGCATGCCCACGAGCAGCCAGGGCCTGCGACGTCCCCAGCGGGTGCGCGTGTTGTCCGAGAGATAGCCCAAGAGGGGGTCGTTCAGCGCGTCCCAGATGCCGTACAGGACATTGATGATCGCCGCCAGCGTGACGGCCAGGCCCAATACATCCACGTAATAGAAGAGGTAAAAGCCCCAGAAGACCTTGTACGCGGATTCAAGCCCAAAGGAACCAAGGCCATAGAGAACAGGCGAGTTCTTTTTTGCAGGGGAGGATACGGACTGGCTTGCCGGGTGCTGGGCTGCAGTTACCTGAGAACTGGGCACGCTCCACTCCTTCCCCTTAGCTTGGCGAAAGGGAAATCAAACTGCAGCGTATTATACCATTGGGTGGCATAGAGGACAATCTTGAGTTGGAAGGCAACGGAAAGTGAACTTTGCGGAACCGAATAGTACACCGGTACCTTTGAAGGTCAACAAGACCCGAGAGCTGGATCCTATTCTGGCATAACCTTCTTACTTCGAATCA
>Ga0209536_100004732_pt1 | contig 21442 bp, 16 predicted proteins | sample DeeMarSeWOR28_12_FD_187461 | JGI IMG/M metagenome (GOLD analysis project Ga0209536, IMG submission 187461) | Marine sediment microbial communities from White Oak River estuary, North Carolina - WOR-2-8_12 (SPAdes) (version 2) | ecosystem: Environmental > Aquatic > Marine > Intertidal zone >... | reverse complement strand
TCATCGGGGTCGTCGAGGTAGCTAGAGAGCGCCTTGGCGATCGCTTCGGCGCTGCAATCCCCCTGGATCAGCTCCGCAACCACACTGCGACCGGCGACGAGGTTCGGCAGCGCGTTGCTGAGTATGTCGTAGAGCCCGCCCACGTCCGAGTCGACCCGCGCGTAGCCCTGCATCAGGCCGAACGGCGGCGCCATCCAGGGCCCGCCGGTGAACGCCGCCGTCGCGTAGCCGCGAAGGGCGAGCAGCTCCGCGAGCGTCACCTCCTCCTCGGGCAGACGACTCGCCTCGTGCTTCTCGAAGAACTCCCCCTCGAGCACCTCCGAGAGAGCGACGTTCGGCGCCCGCCGGTCGAAGCGCGCACCGTGACTCGAGACGTGCTTGCCGGTGAACATCGAGGCATGGGTCGGAAGCGTCCAGGCGCCGGCGGCCCACGCGCGCTGGAACGTCACCGCTTCCTTCGCGAAGCGATCGATCGTGGGCGAGGTGTCGCGGGCGTAGCCGTACACGCCCAGGTGGTCCGCTCGGGTCGTGTCGAGGGTCACGAGGATCACGTCCGCGGGGCGCTCGGGGCCCGCGGCGCAGCCGAGGACCGCTACGCATCCCAGCGCGACGAGCAGCATCTTCATCGTCGCGTCGCAGCCTAGCGCCCCGGCTCGCTGGCGCCTACGAGCCCTTCCGCGTGGAGGCAGCCACCGGAGTCGGCGCTGCTTGAGGTCGATCGATGCTGGCACCTTGCGTGAGGGCGGACCGTATGCGACGGCGCGCGCGCTCGCCGAGGGCGTCGAGGCTGACGTAGAAGACGGGAACCACGAGCAGCGTGAGCAGCATCGACGAGAACATCCCGGCCGCGGTGGCGACCGCCATCGGGGCGCGGGTCTCGGAGCCGGGCCCCAGGCCGAGTGCGGCGGGGAGCACGCCGAAGATCATCGAGAAGGCGGTCATCAGCACGGGTCGCATGCGGACCGGCGCGGCGGTGCGCATGGCCTCCATCCGGTCCATGCCGCCCGCCTGGAGCTGGTTGGCGTAGTCGACCAGCAGGATGGAGTTCTTGGTCACGAGCCCGATCAACAGGATGATGCCGATCATGCTGAAGAGGTTGAGCGTCATGCCCGCCAGCAACAGACCGCCCAGCGCGCCCACCATGGAGAAGGGCAGGGCGAGCATGACCGAGAGGGGGAGCACGAAGCTCTCGAACTGGGCGGCGAGCACCATGTAGATCACGAGCACCGCGAGCCCGACCATCAGGAGGAACTGGCGTGCGGCGTCCTGCATGCTCTCGGCGTCGCCCGCGAGACGGAGCGTCACGCCCTCCGGCAGCAGCTCCCCTGCGATCTCCCGCGCCCGCTCCACCGCTTCCGCCAGGACGATCCCGTCCAGGTTGCCCGAGACGGTGACCGCACGCTGTCGGTCCACGCGGGTGATCGCGGAGGGGGAGGCCCCCGTCTCCAGGCGCACGAGGTTGCGGAGCTCGACGAGCGTTCCATTGGCGCCCCGCACGTAGAGATCGCGGACGGAGGACGGCGTGGCGCGATCGTCGCGCTCGAGCCGCATGCGGATGTCGTAGCGGCTGCCCGCCTCCTTGAAGGTCCCGATGTCGAGCCCTCCGATCATCACCTGCACGACCTGGGCCAGGGTCGCGGCGTCGACGCCGAGGGCCGCGGCCTTGGCCCGGTCCGGCACCACGCGCACCTCCGGGAGGCCGACCTTCAGGCTCTTGTCGAGGTCGACGAAGCCGCCGCCCCGCTCGAGCGCCTGGATCAGTCGGGTCGCCTGGCGGTCGAGCTCGGCGAGGGAGACCTGGCCGCGCAGCTGCACCTCGAAGGCCACGTTGGACGCGAAGGCGCCCGACGGATCCATCACGCGCACCTTCTGACCGGGGATCTCGGCCATCCAGGCGCGGGCCTCGCGAACGAGTTCGTGGGTGGTCCGGGTGCGCTGGTCGCGCGGGACGAGGGTGGCGACCATCGTCCCGTGGTTCGGGAGGGCGACGTCGGTGCTCGAGCGGCCCAGGTTTCCGAACATGCCGCCCAGCTCCGGCAGAGCCAGGAAGAAGGCCTGGTTCTGATCGAGCACGTCGGCGCTGGCCTCGAGACTCGTGCCCGACGGGGTCTGGAAGCGGGTGAAGATGATGCCGCTGTCGGAGGGCGGAAAGAACTCGGCACCGAGACGGCTGCCGAAGAAGATCGCCAGTGCGAAGGAGCCCAGTGCGATCGCGGTCGTGAGCAGCCGGTGCGCCAGCGACCAGTCGAGCAGCGTGCGGTAGCCGCGCTCGAGGGCGCCGAACCCGATCTCCAGGCGGTGGTACAGGCCGCCCTCCGGATGCGACTTCGGGGGCGGCATCCGCGCCGCCAGCATCGGCGTGAGGGTCAGGGCCACGAAGAGCGAGATCACGACCGATCCCGCCACCGTCAGGCCGAACTCTCCGAGGAAGCTCCCGATGAGTCCCTCGGCGAAGGCCACGGGTACGAAGACCGCGGCGACCGAGAAGGTGGCGGCGGCGGCGGCGAAGGTGATCTGGCGGGTGCCGTCGGAGGCGGCCAGGGATGCCGGCTTCCCCCCCTCGCGATGGCGCTCGATGTTCTCGAGCACGATGATGGCGTCGTCGATCACCACGCCGATCGACAGGGTGAGACCGAGCAGCGTCATGGTGTTGAGCGTGTACCCGAACAGCCAGACGAGCCCGAAGGTCGCGATCACCGAGAGCGGAATCGCGGCCGCCACGATGAGGGTGGGGCGGGTGCGCCGCAGGAACACGAAGACCACGAAGACCGCCAGCAGGCCGCCGAAGATCAGCGCGAAGAGGGTCTCGTCGACGGCCTCGCGGATCGACAGCGAGAAATCGATGTAGCCCGCGCGGTCGGCGATCTCGATGCCCGGGGGCAGGAGCGGGCGCAGCTCGTCGAGGCGCTCGTAGACGGCGTTCGTCACCGCGACGGTGTTCGCGTCGGACTGCTTCGCCACCCCGATCACGATCCCGGGCTTGCCGTTGAAGCGCGTGAGGCTGCGCACGTCCTCGATGCCGTCCTCCACCCGGGCGACGTCGCGCAGGTGGACGAGCGCGTCGCCGCGATGGGCCACGACCATGCCCTCGAGGGCCTCGACGGAGCGGAACTGCGCGTCGGTCTTCACCGCCCACTCGAGCCGGGCGCCTTCCACGAGGCCACCGGGCAGGTCGACGTGCTCGCGGCGCAGGGCGAGCAGGATGTCGCTGGCGGCGAGGCCGCGCGCGCGCAGGGCGTCCGCGTCCAGCCAGATGCGGATGTTGCGCTCCTGGCCTCCGAAGACCCAGACGCCCGCGACGCCGGGGATCGTCTCGAGCGGCGGCTTCACGTGCCGCCGGATGTACTCCGTCACCTCGGGGATCGACCGCTCCGAGAACACGGCGGCGTAGATCACCGCGTAGCGGCTGACGTCGCGGCGCGTGACGACCGGCGGCTCCACGGCGTCGGGCAGCCGCCCCCGCGCCAGGGCCACCTGGTCGCGCACGTCCTGGACCGCGGTGTCGAGATCGGTGCCCAGCTCGAACTCGATCTCGATGCGGACGATGCCCTGGTACGAGGTCGAGCGCAGCGAGCGGACGTTGGCGATGGAGTTGAGGCGCTCCTCGAGGACGTCGGTGACGTCTTCCTCGATGCCGTCCGGTGAGGCACCCTCGAGCCGCGCGTCCACCGTGACCACGGGGAACTCCATCTTCGGATACTGATCGACGCCCAGCCGCGCGTAGCCGAGCAAGCCGAAGACGAGCAGGGCCATCATCAGCATCCAGGTGAAGACCGGACGCTGGATGGAGACGTCGGAGAGCGTCACAGCGCATCGCTCGCCAGCACGCCCGTGCTGGCGAGCCCCGCGTCGCGGGCGCCGACGGGACCGCTGCTGACGCGCACGAGAGATCCGTCGACGAGCCCGGTCTGGCCCCGCGTCACGACGATCTCGCCGGGTGCGACGCCCTCCACGATCTCGACCGATCCCTCGTGGAAGGCGCCGATGGTCACGATGCGACGCTGTACGTGGCTCTCCTCGTCGAGGGTGAAGATCACGGCGCCCTCGGCCCGCTGCAGCACCGCCTCCTCGGGCACGAAGGTGACGCCGCGGCGAACCGCCACACCGAGGTCCGTGTGGGCGAACAGTCCCGGGCGCAGGCTTCCGTCCCCGTTCGGCAGCAGGGCCTTCACGCGCAGGGTGCGGGTGTCGGAGTCGATGGTGGGCGAGACCGAGATCACCACGGCGTCGAAGATGCGGTCCGGATAGGGAGCCACGGTGACGTCGACCTTCTGTCCCACCGACGCGCGCGCCGAGTCGATCTCCGCAACGTGGAAGACCACCTCGATCGGACCCAGCGAGACGATCTCGAAGAGCGGGGTGCCGACCTGCACGAACTGACCCACGTTCGCGTGACGTCGTCCCAGCTTGCCGTCGAAGGGCGCCTTGACGCTGGCGTCCGCGAGGGCGCGCTGCGCCACCCCGAGCTGGGCGCGCTCTGCGGCAGCACTCGCTTCGGCCAGCTTGAGGTCCGTCTCCGCCGCTTCCAGCCGCGACACCGAGGCGACGTTGCTCTCGTGGAGGGTCCGCATGCGCTCGGTTTCGCGCTGCTGACGCTCCAGGCTGGCAAGGGCCTTGGCGACGCGCGCCTGCGCAGCGTCGAGCTCGAGAAGGCGCCGTTCGCGATCGATCTCGAGCACGACGTCTCCGGCCTTCACCGCCTCGCCCTCGATGTGCCGCAGCGCGGTCACCCGGCCCGACACCTCGGCCGTGAGCGTCGCCTGGCGGCGCGCCACGAGCTCGCCCGAAGCCCCGATGCGCTCCTCGAGATCCACGGCGACGACCCGCGCCGTCGCCACCACCGGGGCCCGCACCGCCGGGGCGCGGTCGGGGGCCTCGCAGGCCAGGAGCGCGAACGCCGCCGCCAGCCGGGCTGCCAGCTGCGTGGCTCGCATCATCCGCTCGCGCTCCCGCCGCGCCCGACCGGCGCGGGCCGGATGAGGCCCCGCAGCATCGAGTCGACGGCCGTCTCGACCAGGCCCGGGGCCCAGTCGACCTGGGGCCGCCCGATGCGAAGCGCGGTGAGGCCGTGGAGCAGGGCCCAGAGCGACTGGCCCGCCGCATCGGGATCGCCGCAGTACAGGCGTCCCGCGTGCGCCAGCTCCTGCCAGGGCCGCAGCAGGAGCGCGCGAACCGCCTCGACCGAGGGCGGCGTACGGTCTCCCCCCCGGCGCGAGCCCGCCACGATGAGGCGGTAGAAGGTGGGATTCTCGTCGCCGAAGCGCAGGAACGCAGCGATCATGCGCCGCAGGTTCGAGACCGGATCGGGGCCGAGCTCCACCGTGCGCACCGTCGCGAGCAGCCGCGCGAAGCGCTCCTCGAGGAGGGCGACCACCAGTCCTTCCTTGTCTCCGAAGTAGTGGTAGATCGTCGGTGCCGTGTAGCCGCAGCGTCCGGCCAGCTTGCGGATCGGGAAGCCGTCTCCGCCGCTCTCGATCATGAGGGCCTCGGTCGCGTCCAGAATGGCCCGGCGCGCCTCCCGGCGCTGACGTTGACGGCGCAGCTCGGCCGGCTTCGGCTTCACTGACACGTCGTGCTGTCTATCTAACGACGTTATAGACATATTGCGGTGTTATAGCGTGCTCCGCCCATGCGTCAACGCCCCCCTAGGCCGGGCGTCGATGGCCCCGAAGGCCCGGTCGTGGAAGTCAGACGCGCGCGGGCACAGCTCACCTGCCGGGCTCGCCTGGAGCGGGCCTCGCGGCGGGGGCTCGGGAAGGCCTGGCGGGCGCGGCGCGCTCAGCGCCGCGAGGTCTTCTTTCGCGAGGCGGCCTTCTTGCGGGTGGACGTCTTCTTCCGGGCGACCTTCTTGCGCGAGGCCGCCTTCCTCCGCGTCGCCTTCCGCTTGGGCGCGGCGCGGCGGGGTGCCGCCATCAGCGCGCGCTCGAGGCGGCGCAGGAGCTTGAGGAGCTCGGCGCGCGTGCGCGCCTCGCCGCGCCGCCAGCGCGCCTCCTGGACCGCGCGCGCCTTGTCGATCTGCGTCTCGATGTCGCGGAGCAGACGGCGCATCTGGTCCCAGAGCTCCCCGAGGTTCGAGGGAAGATCGGTCGCGAGGCGCGTCTTCGACACCCTTCGCGTCTTGCGGCGCCCGGTCTTGCGGGTGCCCCTTCGTGACGTGGTGCGCCTGGCGGCCACCTTGCGGCGAGCTGTCATCGAATCGTCCCCCTCTGCCCGAATTCTGCCCGGAATGGCGGCTCCCCGTCCAGAGCGGGCCGGGCGCGCGTATGGTGACGAGTTGGAGGCCGACGCGCCACCGTACGGCCGCGTCCGCCTCGCTGGACCCCGGCCGGGCGCCGCGCCGCCTCGATCGCGCTCTTCCTCGTGGGGGCGCTGCTCCGGATCCGCGACGCCCGCGCCGCGTGGCCCCCATCACGCCGCTCGCGGTGAGCGGGGGCATGGGACCTGGCAGGAGGAGGCAGCGGATGGCTCGGCTGGCGACGCGCGAGAAGCGCCGATCCGTGCGGAGCGCGGCCTGCGCCGGGGCACGCCGACTCGTCCGAGGCGGCCGCACGATGTGCGACACTCGGTGTCCGAAGGCGTGGGAGCGCGGGATGGACCTGCACGAGGGCGGCGACCGGTGGATCGCGCGCCGCCGCCTGAGCGTCGAAGGGGCGATGCCTGAATCGCGCATGCGCGCCCCGCTCGGGGACGCGGGCCCGTGAGCGCGGAGATGCGGCGGGATCGCCGCGATGGGTGCGCCGGATGAAGCCGGAAGGCGCTGCACTGGTGACGGGTGCGGGGCGCGGGCGCGGCCTCGCGATCGTGATGGCACTCGTGCTCTCGCTGACGCTCGCCTGCGGCGAGGACGGCCCCCGCGCGGGGCCCCGAGCGGAGCCGTCGCCGCCGGAAGAGGCGACAGGCGGGGCGTCCGCGGCTCCCGACGGCCCGGACAGCACGCCCCCGGATCTGGCGCCGGAGGCCGCCGAGCCGCCGGCACCCGTTGCGCCTCCGGACGAGCTGGTGAAGGCGCCGGTGCCGAAGACTCCAGCGCCCGCCGAGCCGAAGCCCGCCACCCCGGAGACGAGCGGTCCTGGCGAGGCCGGCAGCGAGAGCGGCGCAGGGACCGCTTCCGCCGCGCCCGCGCTCTCCCTGGAGGAGCTCGAGCAGGAGCTCCGGAAGACGCGAGCCCTCGGATTCCTGACCCGGCTCGCACTCAAGAACGACATCGACGACCTGCTCGACGACGTTCGCGCCTTCCACGACAACGGCGACGGCCAGCTCGAGGATCTGCGCGAGCGATTCGACCTGCTCGTCCTGAAGGTGATGAGCCTCCTGCAGGACGACGACCCCGGGCTCGCGCGCCGCATCGCCGGCGCTCGCGAGGCGATCTGGAGGCTCCTCGAGGATCCCATGGAATTTGCGAAGCTCTCGACGTGAGGACCGCCATGCAAGACAGCGCAACCGCCCTTCTCATCGCCGCGCTCCTGCTCGCACCGGCCGCGAGCGCCGAGGAGGGGAAGGAGAACGTCTCGGTCCCGAGAGATCTGTTCGCCGTGATCACGCTGCGCGGCAAGCCGTGTGGCCGGGTGAAGTCGTACGAGAGGCGGGCCGAGAACGACTACCTCGTCACCTGCGAGTCCGGCCACCGATACCGGGTCCACGTCACCGAGGACCAGCGCGTCGTCGTCGAAGAGCGCTAGGGCCGACTCCTTCGGAATCGTCTGCCGTCGGAGCACGCGCCGAAGCAATCGAATCTTCGCCGCAGAGCAGACGCTGCCCCGCGCACGTTCCCGGCAGCGTGCGCGGGCCCGGGGCTGACCCGGGGGCCCGTGTTGGCATAAGATCGGCGGCGGATCCCAGGATCCGAACCCGAGGACACGTCATGTACGAGCAGATCCGCTTCGAGGTGAAGGACCCCGTCGCCACCATCACCCTGGATCGTCCCGAGGCGCTGAACGCCTGGACGGACCGCATGGGGGCGGAGGTGCGACACGCCGTCGCCCAGGCGGAGGACGATCCCTCCGTCGTCGCCATCGTGATCACGGGTGCGGGACGCGGCTTCTGCGCCGGGGCCGACATGAAGCTCCTCCAGGGAATCAGCGACGGCCAGCGAGGCAGCCAGGTTCCGTCGGAGCTCGACGCCGATCCGGGCGATCCGGAGGTGGGGGACGACTACCGAGGCCGGTACACGTACCTGATGTCGGTCCGCAAGCCGGTGATCGCCGCCATCAACGGACCGGTGGCCGGCATGGCGGTTCCCATCGTGTGCAGCTGCGACCTGCGCTTCGCCTCGGAGCGCGCGTTGTTCACGGTCGCCTTCTCGCAGCGCGGCCTGGTGGCCGAGTGGGGCTCGGCGTGGCTGATGCCCAGACTGCTCGGCGCGGCCCACGCCCTCGACCTGCTGTTCTCCTCGCGAAGGGTCGACGCGGCCGAGGCGGAGCGCATCGGCCTCGTCAACCGCGTGTTGCCCCACGACGAGCTGCTCCCCTTCGTGCGGCGCTACGTGGAGGACCTGGCAGCGAGCTGCTCGCCGACGTCGCTGCAGATCATGAAACGACAGGTCTACCAGCAGCTTGCCCTGCCCCTCGGGCCGTCCGAGCGCGACGCGGTCCGGCTGATGACCGAGAGCTTCGACAGGCCCGACTTCCGCGAAGGCGTCGCGTCCTTCATGGAGAAGCGGGCGCCGCGCTTCGATCGCATCGGCAGGCGCTGAGGCGCCCGTCGCGGGCGGTCGACCCGGCGCGGAATGCCCGATCGCGCGATGTCCCCGAAGTCGACCCGGCGTCTGCTGTGGCTGCTGGTGCTGGCCACGCTGCCCGTTCCCTATTACCTGGGGCAGGCCGAGACCGCCCCGGTGCTGCGCCTCGCATTCCTCACGGGTCTGCTCACCTCGGTGGTCGTCGCAGAGGGCGGCGCCGCGACCGCGTCGATCGCGGGGATGGGGATCGCCCAGACACTCGGATACGCCCTTCTCCTCTCCCTCGCCGCACGGCTGCTCGTGCGCGCCCTGGGGCTCCTGCCGTCCGCGTCCTTGCGGCGCGCCCTGCTGACGTCCGTCTCGATCGGGCTGTGCGTGGCGTCGCTGTTCGAGATCTACGAGACCCCGCTCTCCAGCACGCGGCTGCGTTCGAGCGTGTGGCAGCTGTTCGAGTGATCGTGGAGGACCGGCGCGCGACGCTGCTGTTGGCGCTCCTGCCGCTGCTCGTGGCGGCGAGCGCGCCGGGCCCCCCGTTCGCACGCAGCGAGGCGCGCGCGCCCTGCGAGGCCCACGATCCGCTGCGGCGCCCGTTCTTCGGCGATCTCCACGTGCACACCCGCTACTCCCTCGACGCCAGCACCCAGGGGACGCGCACGCGCCCGCGGGACGCCTACCGCTTCGCGAGCGGCGAGCCGCTCGGCCTCGGCCCCTTCGCCGCCGACGGCACCCCCGAGCGCCGCGTCCGTCTACGCCGCCCCCTCGACTTCGCCGCCGTCACCGATCACGCAGAGCTGTTCGGCGAGGTGTCCATCTGCAACACCCGGGGCGCCCGGGGCCACGACTCACTCGTGTGTCGCATCTACCGGGGCTGGCCACGACTCGCGTTCTTCTTCATGAACAGTCGGGGGTCTCCGCGCTTCGGCTTCTGCGGGCCGGACGGACGCCACTGCGTCGAGGCCGGTGCAGGACCCTGGCGGGAGATGCAGGACGCGGCCGAGGAGTCCTACGACCGCAGCGGCGCCTGCAGCTTCACGTCCTTCGTCGGCTACGAGTGGACGAAGGTCGTGAACCGGGCCGACAACCTGCACCGCAACGTGATCTTCCGCAACGCGAGGGTGCCGGAGCTTCCCGCCAGCGCCATCGATGCGCCGACCCCCCGCCTCCTGTGGGACGCCCTCGACGCGGGTTGCCGCGACGCCGCACCGGGCTGCGAGGCCCTGGTGATCCCCCACAACCCGAACCTCTCCGGCGGGAACATGTTCCGGACCGCCATCCTCGACGACGGCTCGCCCTTCACCGCCGCCTACGCGCGCCGACGAGCGGCCTTCGAGCCTCTCGTGGAGATCATGCAGCACAAGGGCGACTCGGAGTGTCGGCCGGGCGCGGGCACCGAGGACGAGCTCTGCAGCTTCGAGACGCTGCCCTACGACAGCTTCCTCGGTCGCTTCGCCCGCTACGCGCGCCGACCGGCTGCGGCCATCAACTTCACCCGCACCGCCCAGGGCGAGGGCCTGGTGCAGTGGACCCGCCTGGGCGTCAACCCCTTCGCGTTCGGGGTGATCGCCAGCACGGACACCCACCTCGGCACACCCGGGCTCACCCTGGAAGACGACTACCCGGGCCACGGGGGTGCCGGCATCCCGATCGGCGAGACGCTGCCTGCGGGACTCCTCGACCCGATCGAGTACAACCCCGGTGGACTCGCGGTGATCTGGGCTGAAGAGAACTCGCGCGACGCGCTGTTCGCGGCGCTGCGCCGCCGCGAGACCTACGGGACGAGCGGACCGCGCATCGTCCTGCGCCTGTTCGCCGGCTTCGACTATCCCGAGCATCTGTGTGGCGCGGCGGACTTCGCCGCGCGCGGCTACGCGGGGGGCGTTCCCATGGGAGGAGACCTGCCCGCACCGCCGCGTGCCGGAGCGGCGCCCACCCTGGCCGTCTGGGCGTTGCGGGATCCGGGACCGCCGGGTCGCCCCGGCGCGCCGCTGCAGCGCCTCCAGATCATCAAGCTCCACGTCGAGGACGGCGAGGCGAGAGAGCGCGTGATCGACGTCGCCGGCGCCGACGACGGCGCCGGCGTCGACACCGCGACCTGCGAGACGTGGGGCACGGGCGCCGATCAGCTCTGCGCGGTATGGCGCGACCCGGACTTCGACCCCGACGCGGCGGCGCTCTACTACGCACGTGTCGTCGAGAATCCGACGTGTCGCTGGAGCGCGTGGGTGTGCAACGCGGCCGGCGTCGACTGCGACGATCTCCGCAGCGTGACGACGGGCTACGAGCCCTGCTGCGATCCCGACTTCCCGAAGAGCGTCCAGGAACGCGCCTGGAGCTCCCCGATCTGGTACACGCCGGGCGGGGCGCTCGGCCCGGCTGCGGAATCGGCGAGTCGTCACTCGAGATAGCCGAGGGAGCGAAGCGCCTCCCGGGTCCTGACGTCGAGGGGCGCGTCGGCGCGAACCGCATCGCGTGCGGCGACACGGCGTCCGAGTCGCGCGGCGGCCTCCACGAGATCCGGCGGCACGTCGGCGCCGGGGTCGAGCGCGCGGAGCTCGTCGGGATCCTCGTCGAGCCGGAAGACGAGCGGCGGCAGCCCGTCGCGCCGGGCGATCAGCTTCCAGGGCCAACGGATGACGGAGCCGGCGTGCGCGATCGGGCGGCTCTTCTCGAGCTCTTCGAAGCGAGGGAGCTCGGCCTCGACCGTCCGCGCGGCGGCCCGTCGTGCGGCCAGAAGATCGCCGCCCTGCATGCCGGGGGCGGGCGGCAGCCCGGCCAGCCGCAGCAGCGTCGTCGGCACGTCGAGCAGGCTGACGACCTCCTGCCGGCGTGTCCCGCGCGTCTCGCTACGGGTGTCCACCAGGATGAGGGGCACGTGCAGCAGCTCCGCGTGCAGGTTGAGGCCGTGGAACCAGGTGTCGTGCTCGTCGAAGGCCTCGCCGTGATCGGACGTGAGCACGAGCACCGTCTCCTCCCAGAGGCCGCGCGCCGCGAGCGCGGCGACGAGCGCGCCGATCGCCTCGTCCACCGCCGCGATCTCGGCGTCGTAGAGGTCGACCAGGCGCCGCCTCTCCGTCTCGCTGGCACGCTCGCGCCCTGCCGCGAGGTCGACGATGTACTCCGACGTCGCGGCGCGCCCGCGCGCGTGGGCTCGGGGATCCCGTTCGAAGCGCGAGCGCAGCGCTGCGGGTGGCATGTAGCCGGTGTGCGGATCCATGTAGTGGACGTAGAGGAACATCGGCTGTGCCGGTGGGTCGCCCAGCGCCTCGAAAACCTCGTCGTTGACCTCCTGCGCCCTGGGCGCGCGCAGCTCGACGGGCTTCTCGTTCTCACGCCGGACCGACCACAGGACGTCTCCGCCGCCCCTGTCCACCCGCTTTCCGAGCGGGCGCCATCGCTCGAAGCCACGCTCGAAGCCGCCTTCGTTGACATGGATGAAGTTCCCGGATACTCCCACGGTATGGTACGCGGCCTCCCGAAGAGACTCGGCCAGCGTCGGGAGATCGGGCGACAGACCCGTCGTGTAGCTGTCCGCCCCGTGCTCCGAGGGAAGCCGCGACGTGAAGAGCGAGCCCACGGAGGGTCGGGTCCACGAGCTCGTCGCGACGGCGCTGTCGAAGACGACACCCTCTCGCGCGAGGCGGTCGATGTTGGGCGACGTGGGGCGACCGTACCCGTAGGCGCCCAGATGGTCGGCCCGGAGCGCGTCGACGACGATCAGCACGAGATTCGGGCTTGCGGGGCGGCGCGCGCAGGCCGTGCCGGCCAGCACCAGGCAGGCTGCCAGAACGAGCGCGCGGAACGCGAGGCGGGGTTGCCGCCTACGAGCGGGGACCGGGCGGCGGTACGGCCGTCTGCGTATGCCGCGATCCCGTCTCATGCACTCCTCTCGCCGGCGGGACGGCGTGCCCCGGCAGAGTGTAGGGATGGGCGCGATCGGTGTCCCATCCGACGCCGCGTGCACCCGACGGACGCATGAAGGAAGTCCGCGCCGAGACGACGGTCGCGCCGGATCGCGAGGGCGGGCGGCCCGCGCGAGACCTTCTGCTCCCCATGCGACTGCCGGATCTCTGGATCCTGGGAGGTTTCCTCCTGCTCTTCGTCGCGTCGCGCTTCGTCGCGGTGTCGTGGAGCCTCGGCGCCACGACCTACTGGGAGGAGGAATACCGTTGGGTCGCCGCGCGAGAGATCCTCCACGGAACGACGGCGCCCCTGTTCTCCTATCAGGCGGACCACTACCAGGGCGGTTCCGTGGTCATGATCCTGCTCGCCGCGGGATTCATGCGGGTCTTCGGCGAGAGCCCCGCCGTCATGAAGCTCGCCGCGATCCTCGTGTCGAGCACGACGCTCGCGCTGCTCTACGTCCTGGGCAGGAAGGTCTTCGGTCGCGCCACCGCGGTGTGCGCGTCGGCGGCGTACCTCGCGGGGCCGCCGCTGGTCGCCTATTGGGGCGTCGTCGTGATGGGCAGCCACGGCGAGTCCATCGCGTTCAGCCTGGCCCAGCTGCTGCTGTTCTTCGGCCTGCTCGACGGCACCTGGCGGCGCCCGGTCGGCTGGCTGGCCTTCGGGCTCGTCTCCGGTCTGGGGCTGTGGTTCTGCTACACGTCGGGGCTGTCCCTGCTGGCCTGCGGGCTCGCGTGGCTGCTGCTCGAGCGCATGCCCCGGCTTCGCGAGCTCGCCTGGGCGATCGGCGGTGGCATCCTCGGACTCGTTCCCTGGCTCTCCTACAACACCACGCGCGGCTTCGTCGGCCTCGGCCGCGTCCTCCAGGTCTTCGGCCTGGAGAGCGCGCCCGACCCGTGGATCGCACAGAGCGCTTCGGACAAGCTGATCAGCCTCGTCGTCCGCGACTGGACCATCGGACTGGTGGGACCGTTCTTCATGGGCTGGCCGGAGTGGCTGGAGGTCGCAGTCGTGGCGGGCTTCGCGCTGCCCCTGGCCGCTGCCCTGGCGTGGTCGCTATGGCGGGCCGTCGGCGCGCCGCTGTACGCGCGCCTGACGTCGCGCGGAAGACGGCCGCTGGGGAGCGCCGACGCACGGCGTCGCGAGCTCGTGTTCATCGTCTACGCGATCGTCTTCCTCGCCGTGTACGTGGGCTCGCGGTTCACGCTCGACCCCAGCGGGGGCGCCGTCGTGTATCGCCTGTTTCTCGCCCCGGCCGTCCTCATGCTGCTGCCCGCCTCCTACTCCTTCGCGCGCGCGCTCGACGCGGGGACGAACGTCCGCGCGACGGCGAGCGTGGCGCTGTACTGCTTCCTGGCCGTCACCGCGACCGCGACGTTCCTCGGCGCCACACGCGAGGTGATCGCCAGCCCCGCGTTCGACGACCGGTTCGGCTACATGGTGCGCGGGGTCCTGCTCCACCGTCAGTACGAATCGGACCTCGGCGCCGCGTTCGACGCCGCGAGGCGGGTGGAGGACCGGACGGCCCGGCTGAGCACCTTCAAGGGGCTCGGGTGGGGAGTCGAGTTCCGCTACGAACGCGACGGCGACATGGGTGTCGTGCGGCGCGAGCTCGCGAGGGCCACCGCCCTGGAGCGCGAGGAGATGCTGGCGGGAATCCGCTGGGCGTCGGGCCGACGCAAGCGGATCGTGCGGCTCCAGCAGCAGACGGAATCGGCTCCGTCGGATGCCGCGACCCTGCTGGCGCGCTTCGACGAGCTGCTGGATCTCGCGGGACCGCCCAGGGTCGGCCGGGCGGACGCCGAGCGCGCGGACGAGGCCCGCGCCGGTTCCTCGCCGCCTTCGCGGATCATCCTGATCGTGGTCGACACGCTGCGCCGCGATCACGTCTCCGCCTACGGCTCCCGCGTCCAGACCCCGAACATCGACCGCCTGGCCGAACGCGGGCAGGTCTTCCGCAGCGCGACGTCCTCGTTTCACCAGACCACGATGTCGATGGCGGCCCTGTTCACCGGCAGGACCCCGAGCCTGGATCGAGCCGCGAGCCCGGAGACTCTCGGCTGGAACGGCAGGACGTGGTGCGGCCTGCGTCGCCTGGCGGGACCGGAGGACGGCGACGTCTGCCTGCCCTCCGGGCTGACCACCCTGGGCGAGGCGATGCGCGCCGCCGGCTACCGCACCGTCGGCGTCGTCTCCAACGAGCTGCTGTTCCGACCTGCCGGATTCGAGCGGGGCTTCGACGAGTGGATCGAGGTCGGACCCGACATGGCACCCGAGACCAGTGCGCTCGAGCGCACCTATCTGCTGGCCACGTCCCGGCAGCGGACGGCGCGACACGTCAACGCGGCGGTGCTCGAGCGCCTCCCCGATCTCGCGGGCTCGCGCTCGTTCCTCTACCTCCACTACGTCGACGTCCACGACTACGAGCCCCTCGGCGTGGAGTACGCCGAGGCCGTGCGGCGCTTCGACGCGGAGCTCGGTGTGCTGCTCGACGCCCTCGAGGCGCACGGGGTACTCGAGGGCGCGCAGATCGTCCTGACCTCCGATCACGGAGAGTCGCTGGGGGAGGTCCACCCGCGGCCTCCGGGCCACGGCCATATGGGAAACCCCTCGTACCAGCCGGTCCTCGACGTGCCCTTGATCGCGTCGCCGCCGCTCTCCCTTCCGGAGCAGGGCTTCGTCCGCTCCCAGGACCTCCACGACGTGCTCCTCGAGCTCGCCGCCAGACCTGCGGTCCACTCGCGAGACATCGAGCGCGACGAGCTCTACCTGAGCGAGCTGGCCTTCCAGACCTATCGAAGGGGCAGGTGGAAGAGCTCGCGCGAGCGCAGCACGGGCCGGATGCTGCTCTTCGACCTGGAGAACGATCCCGCAGAGACACGGAACGTGGCGAAGGAGCATCCGGCCATCGTGGCCGCCCACGCCAGGCGCATGACCGAGCTCGCAGAGAAGCTCGGCGTCCGAGGCGAGACGCCCTCGCAGCTCACGGACGAGGACAGCCGGCGCCTGCGCGCGCTCGGCTATCTCGAATAGCGGCCGGACCCCTGCGCATTGACAGCACCACCCCGGCCCGGGTAGCTTGAATCTGACGGACCGTCAGATCTCGGAAGGGATGCCGGAACGGGGTGTCCCGCGAGGAGACAGCATGCGCGAGTACCGCCTCATCGACGCCGACTGCCACGTCGTCGAGCCGCCCCACATCTGGGAGCGCTGGCTCCCGAAGCCGCTGCGGGAGCGTGCGCCCCGGCTCGTGAAGGACGACGAGGGCGGCGACGCCTGGGAGTTCACGCCCGGCGGCCCCCTCATGTACATCGGCCTCGTGGCGACGCCCGGCATGCGCTTCGAGGAGATGAAGTGGAAGGGGTACACCTACGAGACCGTCCGCCGGGGCTGCTGGGACGGCAAGGCGCGCCTCGAGGACATGGACTTCGACGGCGTGGACGCCGAGTTCATCTATCCGAGCCAGCGCACGATGTACCACTTCATGGGAAACGACGACGCGGAGTTCCACCTCGCGGGCGTGCGCGCCTACAACGACTACATGCACCAGGAGTTCTGCGCAGCCGATCCCGAGCGCCTGTTCTCGCTGGCCCAGATGCCGAACCTCGGCGTCGACCCCGCCATCGCCGAGGCGAAGCGCTGCAAGGAGATGGGCGCGCGCGGCGTCATCATCACCGCCTGGCCCTCGGGCGAGGACGATCTCACCGCGGAGGACGACCGCTTCTTCGAAGCCGTCACCGAGATGGGGATGCCCGTCAGCATCCACATCAACATCCAGCGCAAGCGCACGCCGAAGCCGGTCATCGAGGGGCCCGCCGCCATCGGCAACATGGCCCTGTCCGGCATGCTGGCCTTTCCGTCCATCCTGTGCGAGCTCATCATGAGCGGTCTCTTCGATCGCGTCCCGAAGCTCAAGATCGTGGGCGTCGAGACCGACGTGGGCTGGATCCCCGCCGCGCTCGAGCAGATCGACAACTTCTACTGGCGCAACCGCACCCACACGGGCCTCGAGCTCGCGAAGCTGCCCAGCGAGTACTTCCACGACAACTTCGTCTGCACCTTCATCCAGGACCGCTTCGGCGTGCGCAACCGCTACGCGGTGGGTGTGCGCAACATGGCGTGGTCGACCGACTACCCGCATCACGGCTGCGACTGGCCCTACAGCCGCAAGGTCGCGGGGGAGATGTTCGAGGACGTTCCCGCCGACGAGCGCTACTGGATCTGCGCGGGCAACATGGTGGAGCTCTACGACCTGCCCCAGGCGCTCGAGCCGCCGCGCTAGTCCGGTGGTCCCCGCGAGCGCGCCTCCGGCGCGCGGGCGACCCCAGCTACGCGCGGCTGCGCTGCGCGCTCGCGTTCGCTCGCTTGCGCTAGCTGGCGGCGCGGTCGGACGCCCTGGCGGACGAGGGGCCCGGCGACGCGCCCGCCGCATCGGGCCGTCGACACAGCAGCCGGCGCAGCTGACGCTGGATCTCCTCGGCGAGCGCGTCGGGCTCGACGTGCGACGTGCTGTCCGCGAGGCGGGCGAGCTGGACCTGCATGATCGCGATGCCCATCATGGCCATCAGCTCGGCATCGCCCTCGTGGAACAAGCCGCGCTCGATCCCGTGCCGCACGACGTGGGCGAAGGCCGCGACGCCGCGGGCCCAGAGCGCATCCCCGGGCTCGGTGCCCGGGCCGAGACCCCAGGCGACCCGATCGCGCAGGTGGATGCGCAGGAAGTGCTCGTGGGCCGCCAGGAAGTCGACGTAGGCCCGCACACCGTTCTCCAGCGCCTCGAGTGGATCGTCGAGCCCGCTCAGCGCCAGGGTGACGCCGTCCACGAACTCCAGCCCGCGGACGCTCTGGATCTCGGCGTAGAGCTCGCTCTTGCCCGGAAACGCGGCGTAGACGGTCTTGAGCGACACGCCGGCCTCGGCCGCGATGTCCTGCATGGTCGCGTCGTCGTAGCCCTTCTCGGCGAAGACGTGCTCCGCGCACTCGAAGACGAGATCGCGGTACATCTTCGCCCGCGCCGCCTCCAGTCGCGGATTGCGCCGAGATCTCGACATTTCGGCCTCTCCCTGCCGCGCTGGGTAGCGGGCAGCCTGCGGCTGCAACCCCGGTTCTCGGGAAACACCGCCTTCGACCCATCTTCCGAGGAGGAGATTCCCTCGTAGAACTGAGGTTATCCCCGAACCTCCAATCTTCACAGGCTGGGGCGCGCGGGTCAACGGACGCTCCGATCGGCTGAGCCGTATTCGCGACCTCGACTCGTCATCAAGGACTGGCTGAACCGCAAATTATCGAGCATTTCTGGACAATTGGTATGGAAAATTGTGTGAATCTCATCAGTTGCATGGTGGGTTGACGGAAGGGAATCAATCGATACTTTATGGATAACGTATGTTATCCAAATGAGGAGCCCCCCCATCCATGCGCCGGCTGTCCGGCTACGATGCCCAGTTCGTCTACGACGAACGGCCCACCGAGCCCCAACACACCCTCAAGGTCTCCATCTACTCGGCGGAAGCCAGCGCCCGCTACTCGTTCGACGGGGCCAGGCGCGAGCTGCGCGCACGTCTCGCCGCGCTCCCGCCGTTGCGCTGGCGCGCCGTCCGGGTGCCACTCGATCTCTACCATCCGGTCTGGGTCGAGGATCCCGAGCTCGACCTCGGCCGCCACGTGCAGCGCCTGACGCTGCCCGCGCCCGGCGGCCGGCGCGAGCTGTGCGACGCCATCTCCCGCATCGCGAGTCGTCCGCTCGACCCGGATCGACCGCTCTGGGAGATGTGGATGCTCGAGGGCTACGAGGGTGGACGCATCGTTTCGGTGCTCAAGATGAGCCACGCCCTGGCGGACGGTGGAGCCAGCCGGGAGCTGCTCGAGCGCCTCTACTCGCAGCATCCGGTCGCGGAGCCTGCAGTCGAGCCGGAGCCGCTTCGCGGAGAGCCCCTGCCGTCGCGCTGGACCCTCGTTCGCGATGCGCTTCGCGATCGGGTGCGCGACGCCCTCGTCGAGCTGCCGCGTCTGGTGCGCGCCAGCCTGGCGGCGCGGCGCAGGCTCCGCGCGGCGCGGCGCAGCGGCGCGCTGCCCGAAGAGGTGTCGCTCCCGCTGCTGCGCTGGCCCCACACCCCGTTCTCCGGCTCGCTCAGCCGCCGCCGCGCCTTCCACTTCACCAGCCTTCCGCTCGACGACGCGAAGCGGATCCGCGGCATCCTGGGCTGCACCGTCAACGACGTGGTGCTCGCCACGGCCTCCGGCGCGGTACGGCGCTACCTGCTCGCCCGCGACGCACTTCCCAGCCGGCCGACCCTCGTCTACATGCCGATCTCGATTCGCGAAGAGCACGAGCGCGGCACCTGGGGCAACCACTTCACCGCCAGGCCCGTTCCGCTCCCCACACAGCTCGCTTGCCCGCTCGCCAGGCTGCGCGCCATCGCCCGCGCCACCACCCGCGTCAAGGCGGAGGTCGCGCTGCGGCGCGGCGCCCTGTTCGAGCAATGGATGGGTCGGCTGCCGCCCTTCGTCCTCAAGCTGCTCTCCCACACCGCGCGGACGCTGGCCCACGTGCATCCGAAGGGTCCGGGGAGCCTCTGCGTCTCGAGCGTGCCCGGCCCCGCCGAGCGCCTCCACACGCTCGGTGGTCCCATCGAGAATTTCGTCTCGGTCGGCCACATGAAGTACTCGGCCGGCCTCAATGTCACGGTGTGGAGCTACGCGGACCGGCTCAACTTCGGGCTCTACGCCTGCGCGAAAGCCGTACCCGACCTGTGGCGCATCTCGCGATACATCGAAGAGTCCTTCGAGGAGCTGCGCGAGGCGGCGTTCGAACTCGATTCCGCAGCGGACGAAAGCGGTGAGCGCATCGCCCCCGTCCGCGCGGTCGCGGCCGCCGTCTGATGGACGTGCAGAGACCGGGAGCAAGCGATCCATGGAGCAGCTGAGCGGCGACGACACCGTCTTCCTCGCCATCGACACCCCGAAGGCCCCCGGTCACGTGGGCGGCCTCACGGTGCTCGACCCGAGCACGGCGCCCGACTTCAGCTTCGCGCGCCTGCGCGATTTCATCGACGCACGCATCCGGAAGGCACCGCGCCTGATCCGGAAGCTGCGCGAGGTTCCGTTCGGCCTCGACCGACCTTATCTCGTCGACGATCCCGACTTCAGCATCGACCGCCATCTCCATCGCATCGCGGTGCCCTCACCCGGCGGCATGCGCGAGCTGGCGGAGCTGACGGGCTACCTCTACAGCCGCCCGCTCGACCGCAGCAGGCCACTCTGGGAGATGTGGTTCATCGAGGGCGTCGCAGACGGCCGTGTCGCGATGCTGACGAAGTCGCACCACTGCCTGATGGACGGTGTCTCCGGCTCCGGGCTCGGCGAGCTGTTGTGCGACCTCGAGCCACAGCCGGCACCGCGCGGGATCCGCCGCGCGAAGCGCACGGAGCCGGTACGGGGCCCGAGCGATCTCGAGATGGCGCTGCGCGCCGCGGGCAACCTGGCGCAGACGCCCCTGCGAATCTCGCGCCTGGCGGGCCGCCTGATTCGCCAGAACGTCGTCATGCTCGGGTCGCTCCGCGATCCCGAGGCGCCCCCGCTCCCCACCGCGGTGCCGAAGGTGAGCTTCAACGCCGACATCGGACCGAGGCGAGCCTTCTCCTGCGTATCGGTTCCGCTCGAAGACGTGAAGGCGCTGAAGCGGCACTTCGATGTCACGGTCAACGACGTGATCCTGGCCATCACCGGCTCCGCCGTTCGGCGCTACCTGAAGGGCCGCGACGAGCTGCCCGACAAGCCGCTCGTGGCCCTGATCGCCGTCTCCACCCGCACCGAGGGCGAGACGGAGCTGCGCAATCAGGTCACCGTGGTGCCCATCCCCTGGGCCACCCACATCGACTTCGCGCGCGAACGCCTGCTCCGGATCCACCGCAGCGCTGCGAAGGCCAAGGACTTCGCGAAGGCGTACGACGCCAATCTGCTGGGTGGGCTGGGGGAGTGTCTGCCGCCCGGGCTCGTCAACCTCGGAATGCGCAACGTCGGCGGCGCTGCCGCGATGGCTGCGCCCGGCAACGCGGTGGTATCGAACGTGCGCGGCACGCCGGTCCCGCTCTACAGCGCCGGAGCCCGAATCGAGTGCATGTACCCGCTCTCGGTGCTGGCCCCGGGCCAGGGCCTCAACATCACGGCGGTGAGCTACATGGACCGCATCGACGTGGGCTTCACCGTCGACCCGGACCTCGTGAGCGATCCCTGGCAGCTGGCGGAGGGTGTGACGGCGGGGCTCGAGGAGCTTCGCGCCGTGATGACGCGAGAGACGCGCCGAGCGCGACGCGCCGCCGGCGCGACGCAGAGGCGGCGAAGCGCATAGAGGCCGACGGCCACGGGATCGGCCTCCGTCGCAGGGCGCGGCGGCTCAGCCGCATCCGAAGGATCGGGCCGCAGCAGGCCAGTCTGCCCGGCAGGCGACTCTGCCCGGCAGGCGGCCTTGCCCTCGCTACCGCGCACCGTCCCGGACGGGTAGCATCCCGGCGTGGGGGACCCGATCGGCGGACACGTCGCACCCGGATTCGAGCGCGTCCGCGACGCCTTCGCGCGCAACTTCGCCGAGCACGGTGAGGTGGGGGCGTCGTGCAGCGTCTACCTCGAGGGCGAGCCGGTCGTCGACCTCTGGGGTGGCTTCGCCGACCGGGACGAGGCGCGCCCCTGGGAGCGCGACACCCTCGCACTCGTCTTCTCCTCCACCAAGGGCGTCACCGCCGTATGCGTACACCGGCTGGTGGAGCGCGGCGAGATCGACCTCGACGCGCCCGTCGCCCTCTATTGGCCCGAGTTCGCCGCGCGCGGCAAGGGCGACATCCCCGTGCGCTGGGTCCTCACCCACCA
>Ga0209536_100004729_pt1 | contig 21448 bp, 22 predicted proteins | sample DeeMarSeWOR28_12_FD_187461 | JGI IMG/M metagenome (GOLD analysis project Ga0209536, IMG submission 187461) | Marine sediment microbial communities from White Oak River estuary, North Carolina - WOR-2-8_12 (SPAdes) (version 2) | ecosystem: Environmental > Aquatic > Marine > Intertidal zone >... | reverse complement strand
CGTCCAGATCTACATCGCTTCTACCGCGATATATCTTATCCACATTCCACAAGGTTTGCCCATGTCTTGCCAGGATGAGTTCTGCCATAGTGCTCCCACAATAATTATCTAATCTCCGATAATTTAATACAATTTGGAATGAGATCTGATTTTTGAGCCAGGTGGTATTTGGTCCAATTTGCCGTTACCGATAATTTGGTGTATGCTGTCGATATATGAACTCAACTGCGCTTTTTATATTGTTACTGGTTATCCTGGCGGTTCTGGGGTTATGGGTGTTACCACGAATGCGTATAAAAAGAGCCGTTAATCAAGTGGTGGCCATTTTTGAGCGTTACAATGCACTTGATGTCCGATCTGCCAGGACAATTGACGAGCTGGGTTTGAAGCCTCCGACCTTCTTGGATAGGATGATGCGCATGCGAGATTTTAAACCGTATGCGCTGCAGATACTGATGAAGGCTGAGGTTGTCCTGCAGACGGATGGCGGCAGGCTTTATCTTTCTCAGGATAGGCTTGCTGCTACTAACATAGTCAAACGTTGAACAGTCCAGTGAAGCAAACCCGTTAACTGCCGCACTATTTGCGTTAAATTTTACTTGGCTCACGCCATGGAATTCACGGCAATCTGTAAGGGAACTTGGTTTTTTAGCCTTTATAATTGACTTGTGTACATTGATAGATTAGCATTATGGGTGTAAAATAGACACTGTTAAGGAGGCATAGCATGATAGAGATGACGATTGACAGCATCCGTGTTAGCTTGATGAATTATCAACGGGTGGTGATTCTAAAGGAGAAGGGGACTAATCGTTATCTACCCATTTGGATAGGTCCTGCTGAAGCAGATGCTATTGCCGTAAAGCTACAAAATGTCGAGCTATCTCGTCCCTTAACTCATGATTTGCTGCAATCTGTAATCTCTACCCTGGGAGCAGCAGTTGAATATATCGTTGTATGTGGGCTTAAGGAAGATACTTTCTATGCTAGACTTGCCCTCAGCGTTAATGGTGATGAACTAGATATTGATTCCCGACCGAGCGATGCTCTGGCCTTGGCGGTGAGAGTCGGAGCCCCTATATATGCCGAAGAATCTGTGCTCGAAAAAGCGGGCATTATTCTTGAAGACGAAACAGGCAAATCTATTCCGGAAGGCAAGGTTGATGAGCAAGAGATGAAAGGTCTGTCGGCATATAAGGATTTCATAAATACACTTGACCTGGAAGATTTCAGGAAGCGCCAATCCTGAGAAACTCAACATAAATGACGCCTTTTGTCACTTCAGATAATATTACCTGCTTAAAATCCTAACAGCTAAGGCTCCGTAGTCGGCGTACTGGCCAGTATCCGTAAAGCAGTAATATAGCCTTTCCAACCCAAACCGATGATCCGCTCTGCAGCTATCGGAGCAATTACCGATTTAGCGCGCCATTCCTCACGGTGGTAAATATCGGATAAATGGACTTCGATCACCGGTAATTTGCTGTCAATCAGTGCGTCGAGCAGGGAAAATCCATAGTGGGTGAGAGCACCGGGGTTAATTATTATACCCTGAGCAGAATCCATTTGTTCTTGAATAAAATCTATGAGCGCTCCCTCATGGTTGGACTGAAATGTTACTACGGCGACATTTAGAGCCTGGGCTTCTTCTTTCAACAAGGCATCGATTTCGCCCAGCGTTTTTTCTCCGTAAATTGACTTGTCTCTTTTACCCAGTATGTTCAGATTTGGTCCATGGATAACTAGAATTTTCATAAGGGTACCCCCTCTTTTTATTCCTCCTACTCGGATAGTTTTACTTTGTGTTGGCAATCCACGCATTTAGCCCAATCCCCTCCGTATTGTACTAAAAGATCGCCACAGTTGGGACAAGGTTGAGCTATTGGCTGGCGACTCACGGCGAATTTGCATTCGGGGTATTTGTTGCACCCATAGAATACCTTCTTCTTCTTACTGACTTTTTTCACCAGCTCACCACCACACTGGGGGCAGGATACTCCCGTTTTTACTGCGTAGGGCATTGTTGTTTTACATTCCGGATAACCACTACAGGCGAGAAATTTACCAAATCGCCCGACCTTTATTACCATAGGGCGACCGCAATTGGGACATGTCTCTTCGCTCGTCTGGGTCAGGTTAACCTTTTCTAAATTTACCCAAGCTTTATCCAACGTTTCTTGAAAGGGAGGATAGAATTCTTGTAAAGCAGTTATCCATTCATATTTACCGCGAGCTATATCATCTAGTTGTTCTTCCATCTGAGCTGTGAAGTTAAGGTCAACTATTTTAGGGAAATGCTCAGCTAAGATTTTGCTGACCATTACCCCTAGTTCAGTAGGGTGGAATTTGTTATTAACTTTGTTAACGTAATCTCTTTCTTGGATGGTGGATATGATGGGGGCGTAGGTACTGGGACGTCCGATTCCTTTCTGTTCCAGTGCTTTTATCAATGTAGCCTCACTGTAGCGTGGCGGTGGCTGTGTAAAACATTGTTCGGGAAAAATTCCCAGGTAGATTAACTTATCTCTGGTTCTCAACTTGGGTAAGGAAATAAGGCTTTCCCCCCGCTCATCTTCATCACGGCTTTCGCTGTAAACAACCATAAAACCGGGAAATTTAACCACGGAGCTACTTGCCTTGAGCAAATACCCTGGGCGCTGCTTGTCACGGGCGGAATTGTTTGCCTCTATCTCCACGTTGGTTGTGTCGTACAAAGCTGCCGACATCTGGCTGGCAACCATGCGCTTCCAGATAAGCTCGTAGAGCTTCAGTTGAGCTGAATTAAGGAATGGTTTGATTTGCTCTGGTCGGCGGTGAATCTTGGTTGGCCTAATTGCCTCGTGAGCTTCTTGCGCCCACTTTGCCTTCTTGGTAAAACTACGCGGCTTTGGGGGGAGAAACTCGGCTCCGTATTTCTCGCCAATGAAATCCCTCGCCTCGGTTATGGCTGAATCAGCAACACGTGTCGAATCGGTACGCATATAGGTAATAAGTCCCACCGAGCCTTCCTTTCCCAAGGGCAAACCTTCGTAAAGTTGTTGGGCAATAGCCATGGTGCGCTTGGCGCTGAAGTGCAGCCTCTGCCAGGCTTCTTGCTGTAAGGTGCTGGTGATAAAGGGTGGGGCTGGCTGACGAGTCAACTGTTTAGTCGCCACCGCCTTAACTTCATATACAGCATTTTTCAAGTCAGCGGTAACCCTTGTGGCTTCATCTTTGTTGTTAACATCGAGCTTGGTGCCATCGGCAAGGGCGAACAGCCTGGCCTTAAAACTCTCTCCTTTTTCTTCCGGCCGTGCCAGCTCAACTTCCATAATCCAGTACTCTTTGGGAATAAAGTCTTGAATCTCTTGTTCGCGGTCAACAATCATCCTCACGGCCACAGACTGAACCCTGCCTGCCGAGAGTCCCCTCTGCACCTTTCTCCAAAGGAGCGGGCTAAGTTTGTAGCCTACAAGTCTGTCTAGGATACGGCGGGCTTGCTGGGCATTTACCAGGTTCATATCAATATAACGGGGACTTTGGAAAGCCTGTTGGACTGCGTCCTTGGTTATCTCATGAAAGACTACGCGATGCAGGCGTGTGATATCCTTGTCCAGTTTGGTTGCTTGTACTAAATGCCAGGAAATTGCTTCTCCCTCGCGGTCGGGGTCAGTAGCCAAATAAATAGAACTAGCATTGCTGGCTGCCTTTTTAATTTCACCAACTATTTTTTTCTTCCCAGTTGGGATGACGTATTTAGGGACAAAATCCTTGCTTACATCTACGCCGAGGCTGGCTCTGGGCAAATCGCGCACATGCCCCATAGACGCTTTGACATCGTAGCTGCGCCCAAGAATCTTGTTTAGCGTCCTTGCCTTGGCTGGAGATTCGACGATAACTAGTTTCTTTGCCATTGTTTGCCTTGTCTTAACTTGACCCGAAGAAATCCAGGGGTTTTCTAAGGGTCGCTATGAATTTATCCTTTCGTTGAGTACACATGAGAATAGCAGGATTTTTAAGGATGGTCTAATTCCTTCGGGCCAGTACATAGTTCATGTTTCCCACATGCCTAGCTATCCCCTTTAATTCTAGCATCGCTAAAGTGCTACCCACTTCCTGCATTGTCAAACCACTACGGCGGCAAATTTCGTCTATATGAATGGGCTCGGAGGCCAATTGCCTTAATATAGCTGATTCAAATTCGTCGCCGGGGGAAAATTCCTTCATTTCTGCTTGCTGAACTACGATTGTGAGGTTTAGTTCCTGGAGGATGTCGGCGTAGTTGCGAACCAGCTTGGCTCCTTCTTGAATAAGACGGTTACTTCCATGGCTGGCCGGCGAGAGGATACTGCCCGGGATAGCGAACACCTCTCGATTCTGTTCCACCGCCTGATGGGCCGTAATCAAAGCCCCGCTTCTTTCTCCCGCTTCTACTACCAATACCCCCAGGCTCAAGCCACTCATAATTCTATTGCGGAGCGGGAAGTTCTCAGCCCTCGGCTTGACACCCAGAGGATGTTCACTGACCAGAGCGCCGTGGTCTACAATAGCTTGAGCCAGTTTGGCATTTTCTCCCGGATAAACGATATCCAGACCGGAGCCGAATACTGCCACAGTTTTACCCCCAGCATCGAGAGCGGCCCGATGAGCCACAGAGTCAATTCCTCGGGCTAATCCGCTGACAATGGTTATTTTACTACGGGCGAGGTCGGCCACAAGCTCCTCAGTTACCTGTCTTCCATATATGGTGGGACGGCGGGTACCAACTATGGCCAGGCAGGGCTCATCCTCGGCTGGAAGGTTGCCCCTCACATAAAGCACAGGTGGGTAATCATAAATTTGTTTTAATCTGGCCGGGTAAAGAGGGTCCTCATAGATAAGCGGCTTTATTCTGCAGCGTTCCAGTTTTTCCATCTCGGCGTCCAGTGAGATTCTCGGGCGCAGGGATACCAGAGCATCTATGCTTCTTGAATCCAGTCCTGCTTGTTTTAGCTTGCCTTCAGGGGCTTCCCATGCGTCCTTTAAAGTGCCGAAGTACTCTTTTAACCGGGAAATCCGTACCCGGCCGATCCCAGCTATTCCGGAAAAGGCTACCCAATATTTCAGTTCGTCTATACTTTTCATGTGAAGCCTTGCTGGATTTTAGCATAACTTCTCCTGCAAAAGAGAGCTATTGACACCGTGCAGTAGCTATGCTACGCTAAAATAAATTGCGACTCGCTTGATGGGAGACCGGCGAATTATCACCTTAGTCCTGAGTGAAGCCAAAAGCACGGTTTTTCGAATTCTCCAGTCAACCCGGGGCGAATATCGAGAGGAAAGATGGGATTATTAAATAGACTTGATGGGAAAAGGAGGTGAAAAATGGGTACAGCTGAGCCTATACCGATTAATATAGCTGACTTAAGTCTAGGTACGATGGTGCTTCTTTTAGGAATTTTTTTCATCATCGTGGGCATAATAATTGCCGGTGTAATATATCGGGAGTCTCGTGAGTGGAGGAAGATGATATTACCCATGTTTGATAGAGACACATCTGTGATAGCACCAGAATCCTCCGAGGAACCAGGCGGTTTAACGCCGCGAATGGCGGCTTTCGGTAAGGAGATATTCAACCGGCTCTTTACTCATATGGATGTCGCTGGTTTACTGGGCGGTGCCGCTACGGTCGTCCTAGGCGTAATCGTAATCTTGATATCACTTTATATCGGATCTTGATATCTCTTTATCCCTTGCAGCCGGTTAACGTCACGAATCATGGTCTCTGGCACAGAGGTATTTGTCTGAGTCCTTGATATCACACGGACATCGCTTGGTTACTAATCGGCGCCGCCTACAGTTATCCTATGCATACTTGTAGTCCTGGTAGGACTTACTTTCAGTGTTTAGACCTTTCCGCAGTGTCCCTTTTACGCCAGTGGTAGGCCACCACGACCAAATGTGATAAATTATACTGCTGCTGATGCGGGCAAACAGTCTGAGGAAAAAGATACCAAACTCTATAACCCAGCGTATCGGTGGGTTATAGATAATAACGGCTACAACTCGACCGATAAACCTGGTGACGACAACTATGGCAGTTGCTATACCGTTTAACGGTGGGTTGTACAAGACCCAGGCTACTGCGGCCGAAACCCCCCTCAGGTAAAAAATGAGTGCGGCTACGAACCATCGTAGAGGCGGGTGATAGAGGAACCAGGTTATACCTAGAGGAATTCCCACCAGTATTTTCCAGAGCAGGGCAACAGTACGAAAATAGATGTCCCAGAATAAATCTCTTACGGTGGGCCAACCGCGGCGCCATATCCTCACCAGCCATACCACCAGGCCCAGCAAAAGCAGGAAGAGGAAGATCAATCCAAAGGCTAAGACCGTGATCGGTAATTCTATATTTACTAATGGTATTGTGAGTCTGGGGACATCGATAACGTAACCCAGGCCCATACCCACGGCTAGCAGGATAAAAGCCAGAAAGGCGATGTTTCTCAGTTGTGCTGACCATCTCCCCATCCGCACAAGCCAGGGATAGACAATACGCCATATGAATAGAAGGGCTAGCGGAATCAAGACCAAAGCTAGTCCAGCTAGCGCCGCTGACCCGATACCCAAGAAGAAGGCTATTGCTCCACCGAAGTAGATAATGACCGCGGTGAGCAATAGAAGCGCTAAACAACTCATATTGTTCTACTCTCCTCGGCAAACTGAGAGAATTTCACTATTGTGTTATTGATCATGTCTTATCCCGGTTTTAGTCTGGGTTCACGAGAAAATCAATATCATAACACCCAATATAGCTGTGCCACAAATCATCACAGCACTCGTTAACATACCCATGACTAAAGTGAGAGCTGTAGAGAGCATAGCCGCCATACCCGCTAATGCACTCATCCCTGCGGCCAGAAACATCATTGGCGCGAGCAACAAGAAACCTATCATACTACACCACACTCACTCGGGGACCAGCTCAACATCGTGTTACTCCTTCCAAAGAATCAAATACTATGCCGTGAGCTTCCCCGCAATCAATTTTACCTCATCCCCACCCTATCGATCCTCTCCACCACGAGCCTCGCGGCAATAACCGGGATAATTCTGCGGATTGGATTTACTCTGATACTCTAAATTTTGTTTCTCGATAGGCCACGACCATCAGCACGACCAGTACTACCAGTCCTATTACTACCCATACCCAGACTGGAATCGGGGATACCCTGAACTCACCAGGATCCGACCATTCGCCTTCGTTGCCATACTCATCTACTATTTTAACTCGCCAGTAGTAGGTCCCCTTGGGTAAAGCCTGCTCCCCGGTTAGTTTGTAGCTGCTTTCCACAATATCCCTATACGGTGGATTGGTGGTAGTGGTAAAATTGACATTTTCGCTTATCTCCAGGGTGTAAGTATAACCGTTGTTACCCGTTGATCCTTGCCATTTGAAAGTCACCTCCCCAGACCTTAGTGTGCTGTCCTTGGGTGAGACTGGTAGTGGTGTTGTCGATAAAATCTTCTCTATTACCGTAAAGTCATCCGAGTCATTAGCCCCACTTTCATCAGTCACCACCAGGGTCCTTTCGCCCTCAGGGCTTCCTTTGGGTACTCGGAAACTGATGTTAAAATTCCCATTGGACTGAGTCTGCGGATTTCCTGAAGCGGTAATGCCACCGATAGTTACCGTTAGAGCTTGACTACCGTGAAAACCATTACCGGTGAGAGTAACGAGGTCGCCGGGAGCTCCTTCAGCCGGGTTGAGCGCTGTTATCTGGGCTTTAATATTGAGGGTGGTCGTCACCGTGGATGTTATGTCACCGGAGGCTGATACAGTTTGGCTGCCAAAGGTGCTGGCCGGCAAAACGAAGGAGGAATCCCAAACACCATCCATATCAGCGGTTATACCCGTGGCAACAACCTGCCCGGCAAACGTAACCCTGATGCCAGTTTCCTGGGGTTCGAAACCACCTCCCGCCACTGCAATCGTATCACCAACATATGCCGAAGTCGGTTCAACCCAAACCCCGGGGCTGACGGTGAAGTCAATATCGGGTACATCGCGCGCCCTGGTCAACTTTCCTGACGCGTCGATGGGATAGGTGCCGCTCTGGAGAGGAGGAACAGCGATAACGGTGTTCCAGGAACCGTTCTCATCGACATTGGGATAGGTGATTGGCTTCACTGCCTTCCCATCGAAGGTGACCTCAATATCCTCTTCTTCACTGGCAAAGCCGGTGCCGTTAACCTCAATCGTCTGTCCCACCGTCCCCTCATCTGTGTTGGTAGTAATCTGTGGTGTTACCTTAAAATCCTTATTAACCCAGCCAGCCCATATGGTGCCTTCCTGAGCTTCGACCTTCAAGATGTAGTTGCCCCGCGGAGTGGACGGGATAGTATAAATTAATGTCCAGCTACCATTGCTATTAGCGTCAGCTGGTTCTGTTTCGCCCTTCTCTACCCCGCCTTGGTAGAGGGTAACCCGGATGTCTTGCCCGTTGCTGAAACCGTAACCGTTGAGGGTTACCTCCGTGCCCACCGGTCCCTCACTGACGTCAGTCTGTACCGACGGGAGTACTTCGAAAGTGTCAAAAGTATCTGTTGCCGGGTCGGCATAAGTATTGTTAACCAGGTAAACATTATGACTGCCTTTTGTAGCCTCGGGCATAAAAAACGTGAGAGTATAGATTCCAGATCCGCTTGCTGTAAATGTCTCTACCACGCTGCCTTCTGCACGAGAATCCCAGCAGATATGATAGGTGCCGGCGGCTGCCACAATCGCTGTCACTTCGATGAGCTCGCCGCAGATCCCTGCTTCGACCAGTTCTCCACAGACTCCGCAAGCATGGTCGAGGCTAATGGAATACTCCTCCGGTAGCTTGGTCGTTATGAAATAGTGGTATTCATCGGTATCGGTTGGGCTCCTTGTGGCACCCGACCCGTTATCGGACCAGACCTCATAGTAGTATAGTGTATCCGGATCCAAGCCTGTGAGAGGTATATAATGGTTTAGGACCATGCTGCCATCGGATTCAGTAGAACCCAACAGCGTGCTTTTGCCATAGTTAACTTCACTATCACTAGTATTGGAGGTAGTCCATTTGATGACAGCAGTAGTAGCAGTTATTGCGACTGCATCAACGTCTGTTATTACGGGCTGCGCCAAAGCAGATTGAGGTAATATCAGTGTAAGTAATATAATCCCGGTTATGATGGGAGCCCGTATTCGCTTCGCGCTTAACTTCAACTTTCCTAACAGGCACGTTTCACTTAAAAAGCGCATTTGGACAAAATTATAACTATCGAATTATGGAAAACCAGACGAACGCTCGTTTAAGAAAAACTAACCTGTCACCACCTTCCTTTTTAAGTAGGTTGTCTAATTTTAACGTTCAATTACCTTTTAACATTTATACAGGTTGCTTAATTTATCGGTCTATGTAACATAAAGAACATTTCCGCAAACAATTAACAATATAAATTGAGCAACTATACTTTACAAACAACCTCGTTTACAAATAATATCTTTCCTTTGATAAGTTTGTCAAGACTTGTGTACTTCTTTCACGATGCTGGGTTCGGTGAGGTGTTGTAATCTATCGGTTAGTCATGAGATGGGTGCGCTCTGCTCGCAGCGACAAGCAGCGTTTCTATAGATTCTTTCAAAAAAATTCTAATAGGACTTGACAAGCCGCTCCTTCGAAGCATATACTGAATCTTAACAAGTTCTTAACATTTGTAGCTCATCTTATTGCAGACAATTGGGCCGATAAACAGAGTGGATTAGAAGCTCGGAAAGGAGGTGTTTATCGGGAGAACCAGAAAATTAAGAACAAAATCATGTATCATCCCAAGCCCGGGAACGCGGGATGGTAAAATAGTGTCGAAATATCAAAAAAGGAGGTTTAGGTGAAAAAATTAATCAGTATTGGTGTTGCTCTGGCTCTGCTGACCATGGCAGTCGTGCCTGGTGCTGTAGCGGCACAACCGGAAACATATGCCAAGGTTCCCTTTGCCATTATTGAGGAGGGCTTGCTCCTAATAGGGGACATTATCGCAGCTCTGCCTACCGAACTGGGCATACCTGCTTGGATAGCGGATGTGACAGACACCATAGCTCCGTTTGCGGGCGGACCCCTTTCCTGGACAGTTGACATGCTGGGATGGGGCATATGGCTAGTAGGGGATGTAGTAGGATCTCTTGACTCCCTCCTGGCCGGAATGGGTATGGAGTTGCCGTTCGAGTTGTCGGAAGTCGCGGGTATCTTTAACACCATAGCCTGTGGTCTCTTCACTCCTTGGACAGCTGTTGTAGCCCCGCCATTCGATCCTTGTGGATAAAGAGCATAACGACTTTAACATTTGTATAATGGTATGATGTTCTCGCCCGGTGCTAGTGACTGGTAGAGAAATCTCAGTGAGATTGCCAGGTTGGTTTCCCGGAACCTGCAGTATAGAGATTATCCGGAACTGGTAACGAGGGGAGCAAACAAAGTGCAAAGAGGGGGCAGTTAAACTGCCCCCCTTCTCTTTTTATAAGTGAGATTACTTCAGATGACGGAAGCCAGCCCTGCAATAATGATTGGGCTGCAATTGAGAGCGAAGCTCGGCTATTACTGCAGTTAAATTCTAAATCTTAAGCCAAAACTTGGGTGAATTAAAAATTGCACGTACTGAAAGTCATAAACAAACCATAATGTCCAAATTCAAAGTATAAAGCGGGTTTAAATATTTGAATTCTGAGCTTGTTTAGGGATTAGTATTTCGGATTTAGGATTTCTTTGTCATTATCATAGGGGCAGAAATCGTTATCGCCCTGAATGACGTGCACAGTGACTCACTCCATGTTGGACAGATGGGTTAAAATACTAGGCTGTTTCTTCACTATCCAATTGCTGGAAGAAGCAAGTCCGGTTACCGGTGTGGCATACCGGTCCTGAGGGCTCAGCCTCTATGAGAAGAGCATCACTGTCGCAGTCCTTGGTGATGGACTTCAGCCTGAGGAAATTGCCCGAAGTCTCTCCCTTGTGCCACAGTTCCTGCCGGCTGCGGCTGTAGAACCACACGTCTCTGCTTTCTAACGTGCGTTTTAGCGATTCTCCGTTCATATAACCCAGCATCAGGACTTCACCGGTCCCGGCGTCCTGGATAATAGCCGGAATCAAGCCTTTATCGTCAAACTGTAACATTTGCCTCCTAATCTCCGAAATTCATTATTGCTTCCCCCAAATCGATATCGCCTGTGTAAAGAGCTTTGCCTATAATAGCTGCCTCCGCCCCGAGTTCCTTGAGCCTCTGTAAGTCCTCCAGTTTGGAAACACCCCCGGCTACAACGACGGGAACGTTTGCTTGAGCAAGCAGCCTACCTATCATGTCAAAGTTGGGCTCGGTAAGGGTGCCATCCCTCTTTATATCAGTATAAATTAAGCGACTCGCTCCGGCATCAACCATTTCTCGGCTCAACTCAAGAACCTCAACAACCGTGTTCTTTTGCCAGCCGTGGATGGCTATCCTTCCGTCTCGGGCATCCAGACTGACTGCTATGGCCTCCCCGAATTGCCGGCATAGCTTTTTTACCAGTTCCCTATTCTCTATAGCAGGGGTCCCCAAAATTATCCTGCTTACCCCCTGGCGTAGCAGTTTCTGTGCCACCTCTTTTTGCCTGATACCACCGCCTAATTCTATTAACAAGTCGCTTTCCTTCATTATTTCCTCAACCACCTCCATATTTCGGGGTTCACCAGTAGCAGCCCCATCCAAGTCGACAATATGTAGCCATCGTGCCCCCTGCGAATACCAGGTCAGGGCTGCTGTCACCGGATCCTCATTGAAAACGGTCTCCTGTTTATAATCCCCCTGGTACAACCTGACGCACTTGCCGCCCCTTATGTCAATTGCTGGGATTATTTCCATCTCTGACTCGCCTGTCCTTCCTTTGCCGCCAGGTTGAATGCCAGTACTATACTAACGTGCGTAATCAACTTTTATCCTATCATACAGTACCGTGTGCAGTCGAACAAGTTGAAGAAGACACGCTCGAGGTCCAGGCGTTATCAGACACCCACGTTTCCAAAAGAGCTTGACAGTGTGTGGGGCATCAGATAGTATAAGTCAGGAACTCGGAAAAGCGAAGCCAGCATGTCATTTGCCGGTTTAGATCCTTGGAGGGAGACCTATGGATAAGATTTCGGAGGCCATGGAAAGGGCTGGCTTTCCCAGCAACGATGGTTACGACCTGCCCACCTCAACGAAGGCATTCCCCGATGGCGCTCACTACCGGGTGGAGATCTCCGGGATAGAGACGCCTAAAGTCTTGTTGGCCGCAATTGATGAGGCGAGGAAGCAGTCGGTACCGTTTCACCGCTCGATTTCGGTGGTGCGGGGCGCCTGCATGCTGACCAGAGAACAGCTCAAGGAATTCGCACGAATAGCCCATGATAACCGGGTTGAGGTAATCATGACTCCCGGCCCCAGGCCTACCTGGTATACCGGCCGTCAGATTGCTACGCCGGAAGGGACGATTTCCGGTCTGAGAATGAGGGGCATGGACACGGTGCGACATTATCTCATGGAAGTCGAACGGTGCATTGATATAGGCTTCCGGGGTTTCCTGGTCTGGGATGAGGGCGTGCTATCTCTACTCAATACTATGAAACAGAACGGCGACCTGCCGCAGGATATCATCTTCAAAGTCTCTATATTCGCCGGGCATGCTAATGCTGCCGGCATAAAGCTGTTGGAATCACTGGGGGCGGGAAGCTGCAACCCGGTGGCTGACCTCACCCTTCCCCAGCTTGCCTCTATCCGCAGCGTCGTGACCATGCCACTGGATATTCACATCCAGCTCTGGGCGTCGATGGGGGGTTATAACCGTATTTACGAGACACCAGAAATAGCACGGGTGACTTCGCCCTGCTACTTCAAGATGGAGCCCGGGCCGGGGCTCGTGATGTACATGCCGTGGGGCACATCTGAAGACGGACTGGCCGAATTGGCAAGAGACAAAATTCGCTCGGTCAAGAACATCATCGAATTAATCGGTGAAGTGCATCCCGGACTCAAGGTATCGAAGGAAGGGTCGGAAGACCTCAGGGTACCCTTGCCAAAATAACCAAGGAGACTGAGGAACAGATGCCAAAGAAAACCGTGCTCGACTTTCGGGAGATGAAGAGAAAGGGTGACAAAATCACCTTCCTTACCGCCTATGATTTCCCCATGGCCAGCTTCTGTGAGAAAGCTGGCATGGACATGATTCTCGTGGGTGACAGCGCCGCCATGGTAGTACACGGCCTGCCTGGAACGGTGCCCATAACTATGGACCAAATGATCCAGCATTCCCGGACGGTCAGGAGGGGCGCTCCCGCCACCTTTGTTATAGGCGATATGCCGTTCCTTTCCTATCAGGTGTCCCGGGAAAGCGCCATCGAAAACGCCGGCCGGTTTTTCAAAGAGGCCAGCGTTGACGGCATCAAGCTGGAGGGGGGTCGCCGGGTCATCAAGCAGATTGAGGGAATAGTTGAGGGCGGAATGCCCGTTATGGGACACATCGGTCTCACACCACAGAGTTCCGGTCAGCTCGGCGGCTTCAGGGCGCAGGGTCGGACCGCAGACGCGGCCAGGGAGCTGATTGAAGATGCCCTTGCTATCGAAAAGGCAGGAGCCTTCGCCCTGCTGGTAGAGGCAGTTCCTCCCGAGGTGGGCAGAGTCATCACCGATATGCTGAGCATACCGGTGCTCAGCATTGGGGCTGGCATGTACACAGACGGCCAGTTACTCATCATCGGCGACATGCTGGGATACTTCGAGGCGTTCACTCCCAAGTTTGTCAAGAAATATGCCAATCTGGCTGAAATCATCGACAAGGCTCTCCGCGAATTCGGTGAAGACGTGAGGACCGGCAGATTCCCCGAAGAAAAGCACTGTTACCGCATGCTTGAGGGGGAATATGAGAAGCTGGAGGCGCTGCTCCGGAAGACCCCGTCCGATTAGACTGTGGCTGTGTAGGCCGGCATATTGCTGTTTAGACCGCGAGGTCCGTCTTGCTCGGGAATTCTTCTGAAGGACAATGGAACCGCATGAAGTAGAGACTTTCCTGGACTCGAAATTCGAGCTTCCCGTGGTTGAAGGTGAGGACAAGGTCTGCCCCCTTGATGAAGCTATAAGAAAGCACGTTAAGAAGGGAATGTCCATTGGCTTTGCTGGAAGGGGCGGAGCTTTGCTCAATCAGCTCATCAGGGAGTTCTGGAATAAGAACTCCGAGTTCACCATCATAAGTAATGGGGTCACGGCAACCGTATTGTCTTTGCTTCACGGGAGATTGGCCAAGAAAATCATAGCCAGTTTTATAGGTGACGTATACCCAACGCCAGGACCAAATCCCGTAGCCCAGAAAGCCTTCCTCTCCGGTGAAGTGGAGTTCGAGAACTGGACTATGCTTACCATCCCACAGAGACTTCTGGCCGGAGCAATGGGATGGCGCGTAATTCCCACCAGGTCTATTGTGGGAAGCTCCATGGAGGAGGAAAACAGGGGATCATTCATGGCCATCGATGATCCATTTGCTCCCGGCGAAAAAGTGGGGCTTATGAGTGCATTGAGACCTGATATTGCGCTGGTCCACGGGGCTGCTGCCGACCGCTCCGGAAATACAATTATTACCTATCCACTGGGGGCTGATGTATTTGGTGCTTGGGGCGCAAAACACGGAGTCATCGTAAGCGCAGAGAAAATCGTGCCCACGGAATATATACGCAGACACTCGCATCTTGTTCGCATTCCATCATACATGGTCAAGGCCGTCTGCGAAGTCCCTTATGGAGCGCATCCCGCGGGAATGCCAAATTGCGGCCTGCCTGAATTCGAGCACTACTTCGAGGACTACGATTTCCTCACCGAAAATAGGGAGGCCTCAAGAGATGGTCGAAAATTCTCGGAGTGGGTAAAGTACTGGATTCTGGACTGCAGGGACTACGACGAGTATCTTGCCAAACTCGGTAGAGACAGGCTTCTCCATCTTAGGGGGAAGGCTCATTCGGATTCGTGGAAAGACGAAACAGTGGCTGAGCTGCCGAATCTGGATTTCAACAAAGAGCCCAGCGCACTGGAGAAGGCGGTGGTCACCGCTGCGCAGGTCATAAAGGACAAATTCGTTGCCGGAGGATACAAGACAATACTCGCAGGTGTCGGACTGCCACATTTGGCAGGGTGGCTCGCAACTTATGGACTAAAAGAAAAAGGCTATGATGTGGATTTAATGGCTGAGATAGGCATGTTTGGCCACGTTCCTAGGGCTTCGGACCCATTCATATTCAGCTATCACAACATGCACACGTGCAAAATATTGAACAACAATGAAACTATGCTCGGGGTCTTCGTCGGTGGCTCGACAAATCAATGCCTGGGTATTCTGGGGTCAGGGCAGATAGACAAATACGGCAATGGCAACTCTACAAAAATTCCAGGTTTAGCCTATCTGGTCGGCTCTGGAGGAGCCAACGACATAGCTAATGGTAACAGAGAGACTGTAGCGGTAATCAACGCGGACAGGCAGAGACTAGTTGAAGAAGTGCCTTATATTACATTCAGCGGCAAAAATGTAAAGACACTGGTGACAGATGTCGGCATTTTCGAGAAGATTGGTGGCGAAGAAACATTTGCGCTGACAAGCTATATCCCGTCCAAACCGAAGCAAGCAGTAGAAGAAGCCATAGACGGGATAAAAGAAAGGGTCGGTTGGGAACTCAAGGTCAGCCCCAATTTAAAAGAGGCTCAGCCCGTAGCCAAAGGGGAAGTGACTTTACTAAGGCTATTCGACCCCAAAGGCTTCTATACATAAAAGGGGTAAACTCTACTTTTTCACATCCTACTCTTTATCCGAGGGAATAAGCCCCCCCCACCTTCCCAAGTGGTACTCGCTTGGGTTTTTTCTCTTAAGCGTCGAAGTGGTTGGGGTAAACTGGCAAAGCTGAGCGATAGCTTTGGTAAGTCCTGGAATCGAAGAGGACAAACACGACCTCTTTCAGGGATGTCGTTTGCTGCTTGAGAAACGAAACGACGGTATTCACTGCTGTTTTTGACGCTTCATCCACGGGATAGCCGTAGGCACCGGTGCTTATGGAAGGGAAGGAAATGCTGGCCAGTTTCTTCTCGGTAGCTAATTTCAGACACTCGTCATAAGCACTACTTAAAAGCTCAGCTTCCTTTCTGCCACCACCATGCCAGATAGGGCCAACAGTATGTATCACGTACCGTGCTTGGAGCTTTCCCCCAGTGGTGATTACAGCTTTGCCAGTGGGCAATCTACCGTGTTGGGCAACGATTTTCTTGCATTCCTCTAATATTGCCGGTCCCCCGGCCCTGTGTATTGCCCCGTCCACCCCTCCGCCGCCCATTAAGCCGGAGTTGGCAGCGTTAACTATGGCATCGGTATTTTGCCTGGTGATATCTCCTTCAATCGCAGATATTTTTATTTTGTTGACTGTTACCTCCATCTTCCCTCCTTGCTCCAAAATTATCCGGAGTGCCTAGACGTTGAATAAGAAGGTGACTACATCTCCATCCTGGACGATATAATTTTTACCTTCTGTCCTCAGCAGACCTCTTTTACGGGCTTCCGCTATATTACCGCAGTTTTCCAGGTCACTGTAGCTGATAACCTCAGCCCGGATAAATCCCCTTTCTATATCGGAGTGGATCTTCCCTGCCGCTTTCGGAGCCGGAGTTCCGATGGGGATAGTCCATGCCTTTAGCTCGGAGGAAACTGTGGTAAAGAAAGAAACCAGTCCCAGCAGACTATAGGAAAGGTCGATAACCCGGCCAAGTGCCGGTTCACTCAGCCCCATAGCTTCACGGAATTCCTGAGCTTCATCGTCGTTGAGCTGGGCCAGCTCCATCTCCAGCTTGCCGCAGAGCGCTACCACGGCAAACTGCGGGTAAAGAGAGCTTATCTCACCTTCCAGTTGAGAAGCCTGTGATATTTGTTCCTCTCCTATATTAAGGACTACCAGCATGGGTTTGGCGGTAAGAAATTGATAGTTGGATAACATTTTGAGTTCTTCTTTAGCCAGACTTTGCAGTCTTATCGGTATATCCTTCTCTAATTCCACCTTCACCTTTTGTAATAAGGATTGCTCCTTTAAATGGGACTCCCGTTCTACAGCTTTAGCAGCTTTTAAACCTGTCTCCAGTCTTTCGAGCCTTCTCTCAATAATAGCTAAATCGGAAATGGTAAGTTCTAAATCTAAGGAAGCTATGTCTCGCTTGGACTCTGTGCTGCCTTCAGGATGAGGGACCTTGTTGTCTTCAAAAGCCCTGACTACTTGGAGCAGGGCATCGGCAGTAGTTAGGTAGTTTAAGAATTCCCCTTCGACTCCCTCTTTGCCGAAACCCTTGATGAAACCGGCAATATCTGTGTAGCTCACCTCTGCGGGGACAGTCTTTTTGGGCTGGAATATGCCCTCCAGCACCGCTAGTCGGGAATCAGGCACCTTGGCCACGCCGGTGTTGGGAGCCAGCGTAGAGGAATAAGCAGTTACTTCAGCCTTACCTCTGGTTAGGGCATTAAAGATAGTCGTTTTACCGCTCTTAGGTATGCCGATAATGGCAACCTTCATGATTATATCCTAGCACATTTTGATTTTGAGCTTGTGCTAGGAAAAGCTGGTGCTGTGGTAAAATACGAGGGAAATGTTCTACATTCTATATGGTCGGGACGATTTTTCCATTAACCAGGCTGTAGATAAAATTAAAGACGGTCTGGGTGACAGGGAGGCGGTTGCAACTAACACTACCAGACTGGAGGGAAAGCAGCTGACTTTAAGTGAGCTCAGAAATAAATGTGACACTGCTCCGTTTTTATCTTCGTACCGCCTGGTTATAGCCGATGGTTTATTAGGACGCTTTGAGGTGAATCAAGGTAAAAGGCGGTCTGGCAAAGGCAAATCGAGGAATGGGTTGGGGGAATGGGAAGACTTGGCGCCTTACATCGAGCAAATGCCCGAAACCACAGTGCTGGTGCTGGTTGATGAGGATGTAAAAGGGAGCAATCCTCTGTTAAAGAAGATTTCACCATTAGCTGAAGTACGGACTTTCCCCTTGCTGCGAGGTAATAATTTAAAAGCCTGGATACGACAACGGGTAAATGAAGAGGGTGGCGATATCGATCCTCAAGCCGTTGATTTACTTGCTGAACTCATAGGCGGGGATTTATGGGCCATGAATGGTGAAATCCAGAAGCTGCTTCTTTATGGCCAGGAGCGTCCCATCAGCGAAGGTGATGTCCGACAGCTGGTGAGCCATGTTCAGGAAGTTAACATCTTTGCCTTGGTGGATGCTGTGGCGGAAGGTCGGACGCAGTTGGCCCAGCAGCTGCTGCATCGTTTGTATCATGAGGGCATGCAGCCAACTCACATCCTGACCATGATAACCAGGCAATTCCGGTTGATAGCCCAGGCTAAAGATTTGCCAAAGGGGTTGTCACGTCTGCAGATCCAGGATAGGCTGGGGCTCAAAGCAGGCTATGGCTTGGACAAGACGCTGAGCCAGGCAAAGCTGTATGACTTTGAGGGTGTAAAACGGGCTTATGATAAGCTGTTGGAAACCGATTTAGCCATCAAAACTGGCAAATATAGCGATAAATTGGCTCTGGAACTCCTGGTAACGGAACTTACCTGCTTGTCGTTAACTGCATGAATCATGATTCTCTCTTGGAGGAAGAGGAGTATGGTGAAAGTTACTTTGCCACTTGGACCGAGATATTGGCTAATTGTCCGCTGAAATATCTTGTGGCTCCTTTTAAATCTATGATAGGTTACAGATACCGCAGTCTTTTGACGATTCCTGCAATGGTGTTACAATAGTATTTCGGGGGTTCATATGGTGAAAAGAGCCTGTATCTTTCTGATAATAGTGGTGTTAGCTGTAGTGATGGCGGGATGTAGCGGTAATATTATTCCTCAGTACACCATTAAAATCTCCAGCACAACAGGGGGCACAGTAACCACCCCCGGCGAAGGGCTCTTTCGCTATCCCGCGGGAACAGTCCTTAACTTGGTAGCGGAGGCTGATAGGGGCTACGAATTTGGTGCTTGGGTTACCAATGTAGACATTATTGCCGATGCCTATAATGCCACTACTACCGTCACCATTAATAGAAACTGGTATTTCGTCGTCGCTAATTTTGTTCATTAAACTTGGAGTGACGAATCTGGTGGAAGGTGTACGCCGTTGTTGATTACTTCGCGGACACTCCGGTAGAGGTTAAAGAATAACTTGCTATTCTTGTTAGCTGGCATGAGGTAGTTGCCGGGAAAGAAATTGACGACTTGGTGATATAGTAGCTGATCTCTATTTGGGTTAAGCATTGTTGTCACTTGGCCTCATAAAGGAAGTTTTCAATGAAAGCATGTGAAGGTCGGACTGGCCGGGTTTTCGTTATAAGGCTTGAGGACGGCGATGTGGTACCCGAATGTATCGAGCGTTTTGCCGAGGAAAAGGGAGTATCGGTGGGGCAGGCTATCCTGGTAGGAGGAGTTGGGAGTGGCGACATCGTTGTCGGCCCGAGGAGTTCGAAGGAAATGCCGCCGGAACCTGTGCTCCTACCTATTGATGGAGCCCGTGAGGTAGTGGGAGTAGGCGTGCTTACCCCCAATAAGAATGGAAAGCCGACTCTACATATCCATGCTTCTTTGGGACGGGCGGGGCGGACCGTGACCGGGTGCCTGCGACAGGGCGTCACCATCTGGCTCGTAGGAGAGGTCATCCTCTATGAAATACTCGGTGCAAAGCTAACGCGTGTCCGGGATAAGCAGAGCGGCTTCGAGCTTCTCGAGCCTGGGATGTGAGCGCCTAGTTATCAGCAAGCTTAACTTGTATAGTGTCCCTGGAATCCATTTGCGAGTTAACTAATTAGCTAAACTGCTAAAATAGGATTGTGGCAGTCAAGCTAATAGCCAAGAAAGGCTCGACCTTCCATGATTTTCCTTACTCTCATCGGGAACGGAAGTGCTTCCACTGCTGGATTATCAATGTCACGCCGGCGGGTCCCAACCAATGTATCCATGATTGTATCTACTGCTATGCCAGGGAAGCTATATACTCCAACTACTCCGAGGATAACCTGATTTATAACAATCTTCCGGAGCTGGTGGAGAAGGACCTGAAGAAGCTGATTTTATGCCCGCCGATTTCCCTGTCCAATATATCCGACCCCTGCCAGGACACACCTGAATTGAAGCGGGAGGTCAAAAGGCTTCTACGGCTTATTATGGACTACGGTGTCTCTTTTTTCATCACTACCAAAGGCGACCCCTCATTTCTTATGGAGTTGCCCGGCTTTATCGTGTACAAGCCCAAATTTATAGCTATGACCATAGAAGGGACGCCCGAAGTTCTCAAGCTTTTATCACCAGGGGCGCCTTCGTTCGATGCCCGGGTAGATACTGCTGGCAAGCTATCCGGTATGGGAATAAACATCGTCATCCGCCTCGACCCAGTTCTGGTCCATTTATTCCAGGCTCTTTACGGCGATTCCTGGTTTGAAAAAATAGCGGGGCTGGTTGATATCTTCGCTGCGACAGGAGCCAAGCATATCATCGCCAGCACCGGCAGGCTATCCAAGAAGCGCTCTCCGTCAGGCAGTCATGAAGGTACAAGTATATGGCAGCGAATATACAAGATTATCCACAGCCAGTCGCCACTGGCAGCCAGGAAATTTGAACAGGAATACACTTACGAGTCACACTGGTCGGGCGGAGGCTATCGCCTGCGCAAGGACTTGAGGCTTGACTTCCACCATAGAGTAAAGGAATTGATTGAAGCAAGAGGTATGACCTATGCCACCTGCCAGGAGCTTTCTGCTGTTGAAAGTGACTCCCCGGGCATCCCTCACTGCGAGGGATTACCGCTGCCCTTTGTCCGAAAGCAGGTTGATGGTACGTTCAAGCCTGTAATGGGTTGTACTGCTAACTGTCATGTCTCCTGTCTTGATCTATCCAAGCCACCCTGCGGGCAAGCCGAATTAATAACCGCTGAGCCGCTACGTCTAAAAAATCTATGCTTGGAATCAGGGATTCTTGGGACATAAAGCATGTTTTTAGGTGCTTGACCAGTATTTTTTCACTGAATTACCGGGAAGATTGAGTTAAACTGTAAAAATGCTGATCGGGCTTTGTCTCTTTAGTCAACCATCATAATGTTGACAGCGCAAGGAGCGTGTTATACCATTAGTTCAAAGCCGAAAATCACTGGAATAACTTAACCGTTACATAGATACAGGGACCGCAAAATTGAGTATTGAACATCAGGTAGCAGCAAGCGGAAGTCAAACAGGCAAGGGACGTACTCAAGCTCAAAGCAATGAAAATCAGGGAGATACCCGCATGCTAGCGTCGGCAGACAAAGTCAAGCAAACAATCGAGCAGTCAGCCAGGATCATGGATGAGTACAAGCAGCGGCTGAGTGAAGTGCTTGAGGAGGAAGTAGAGAG
>Ga0209536_100004728_pt1 | contig 21450 bp, 14 predicted proteins | sample DeeMarSeWOR28_12_FD_187461 | JGI IMG/M metagenome (GOLD analysis project Ga0209536, IMG submission 187461) | Marine sediment microbial communities from White Oak River estuary, North Carolina - WOR-2-8_12 (SPAdes) (version 2) | ecosystem: Environmental > Aquatic > Marine > Intertidal zone >... | reverse complement strand
TTTCTCCTTTTGAATAGGTTTTACAAAGATTGAAAGGTGCATCATGTTCATTCAATAAGCGTCTCCTTTCTCCGATCGGTAGTTACAGTCTACAGAAAATAGATTGTGGAATTCTGTAGGAGAGCTTATGAAAGTGTTACTAGAGTCTGAACAAATAAAAACCGTGGACGATTATCCACGGCTCAGTCTTACTACGCTTGAGGCAGCGTCCCCGCCGCCGAGGACGGCGGCTGGAGCATTTGTAAAATCCTTACGAAGGAGGTAACCTTCGTAAGGACAACTAGCGTTTTAGTATCGCATTTAACACTGAATCCAACTCCGGCAACTCCTCTGCATCCTTAAAACTTGCCAACCGCCGATAGACCTCCCCGGCCGCACGGTGGAAACCACCATGCAGGCCAGCAGATTCAAATGTGGATGCAATCTCGTCCATTTCACCAGCAAAGCGCCAGGCTCTGGCCGTCACGCGACGAGCGCGGGATTCAGTCTGAGTCGGGAAGCCGGGCCAATCGCGCTCCCACTGGGCCATCAGTTCTTCGCGCACACCCAGCGATTCAGATAGCGCCAGGATGGATGTCAGCAAGGCGGTTGTCCCTTTGGTGTAAGCCGCATAGCTCATTTTGATGGCAGAGGCTTTGCCAATTTCATCCCCAATGAGGCTGGTTTCTAATGGGCCGGCTGAGAAACAATCCGCTATGCGCTTCGCATCTTTCCCTGAAATATACAACCAGGTCTCGCCGGGATCCCAGGCCGGGCCGCCAACGATGCCGCCATCCACGAAGGTTATACCTGCGGAGGTGGTCAATTCACCGATGCGTATCGCTTTCTGTGGCGAGATGGCATTGGCATCCAGATAGAGACCTTTGAAGCCGTGATCAATGACCTGCTGTGCTACCTCCTCGGCGGCGTGGGGCGGACAGACGCTGATGATGATCGAACAGGTCTGGCAAAGTTGCCCTACGGTTTCAAGATCCCGCAGGTTGTGTTCGGTTGCGCGCGCCCGGGTGGCGTCACTACGTTTTTGGGAGGCGTAGCAGACCTGGTGTCCAGATTGAAGCGCGGAGGCAGCGACGGAGATTCCCATCGCGCCGGGGTGTAAGATTCCGATGTTTTCAGGGGACATTATTATTCTCCATTTCTAGTGTCATTGCAAGATCCGCTGGTTGAGTACCACGAAGCGGAGTACACTTGCACTGCACTGCGTTTGGTGTAGTGCAGGCAATGACATCAGTATAGTCTTAAAATACCCGATATTTTAAGAGAACCAAAGTTCTATAATGAAACAGGCGTGCTATAATGCGAATGAGCCCCCATGTCATTCGCACACCTGCATGTCCACACCGAATATTCGCTGCTTGATGGTTTTTCGAACATCAAGAAGCTGATGAAGCGCGTCAAGGAACTGGATATGCCTGCCGTGGCAATCACCGACCATGGCTCGATGTTTGGGGTGATCGATTTTTATAATGCAGCCACCGAGGTTGGAGTCAAGCCGATCATCGGGATGGAAGCTTATATGGCTGCGCGTGGAATGAAGGACCGCGATTCCAAGCTGGACCGCTCGTCCTACCACCTGCTGCTGCTGGCCGAAAACATGACCGGCTACAAAAACCTGCTCAAGATCGCATCGGCAGCGCAGCTAGAAGGATTCTATTACTACCCGCGCATCGACCACGACTTTCTGGCTGCTCACTCCGAAGGACTGATCTGTACCAGCGGATGCATGTCTGCTGAAATCCCACGCGCGTTATTGAAAGAAAACCCCGAAGAAGCCGTGGGACGTATGAACTGGTACTACGATGTCTTCGGGAAAGACCGCTTCTTTGTTGAACTCCAACACCACAATATTAAAGAGATTACAAAACTCAACAAAGACCTGCTGAACCTTGGCGCACGCTACGAAGCCAAATACGTGGCTACCAACGACGTACACTATATCAACCAAAATGATTCGAAGCTGCAAGATGTGCTGCTGGCCATCCAGACCAACTCGCTGCTCAGCGATACTGACCGCATGACCATGACGGATGACTCGTACTATCTGCGCACAGCGCTGGAGATGCAGCAACTATTCGCGGAAGTGCCTGACTCGCTCAGCAACACCCTGCTCATCGCCGAGCGCTGCAATGTGGACCTGGGGTTCAAGGGCTACCACTTACCAGAGTTCACCGTGCCCGAGGGGTATACAGCAGAAACTTACCTGCGGCACTTGTGCGAAGAAGGCGCGCGCCGCCGCTATGGAGAGCACGCTGCCAGCCAGGAAGTTCGCGAGAGACTGGATTACGAATTAGGCATCATCCATGATATGGGCTTCGACGCCTACTTCCTGATCGTATGGGACCTGTGCGCACATGCCGCCAAGAAAAACATCTGGTACAACACACGCGGCTCGGCTGCCGGCTCCATTGTGGCATATACGTTGGAAATCACGCTGGTTGACCCGCTTGAACATGATTTGATCTTTGAGCGCTTCTTGAACCCTGGCCGCATCAGCATGCCTGATATCGACCTGGACTTTCCTGACGACCGCCGCGCTGAGATGATGGAATATTGCGCCCACAAATACGGCGCAGATAAGGTCGCCTCGATCATCACCTTCGGCACCATGGGTGCGAAAGCAGCCATCCGTGACGTAGGCCGCGTGATGGACATTCCCCTGCCGCAGGTGGACCGCATTGCCAAGATGGTGCCGTTCGTTTCTGGCAGAACCGTCAGCATCGAAAAAGATGCCATGGAAATTGCCGATTTCAAACAGGCCTACAATTCAGACCCACAGATCAAGCAACTGATTGATACTGCCATTGGGATGGAGGGCACGGTTCGCAACGCCGGGACGCATGCTGCCGGGGTGGTCATCGCTGACAAACCTCTGACAGATTACCTGCCGCTGCACCGACCCACCTCCAATTCTGAAGAACTCCCCATCAAATCGGTTACACAATTCGAAATGGGCATCCTCGACTCGCTCGGCATGCTCAAAGTGGACTTCCTGGGACTGGCCACGCTGAGCACCATGGCGCGTGCCTGCGACCTGATTAATCAGCGGCACGGGGTAGAGTACAACCTCGATAACATCCCACTGGACGATCCGAAAGCATTTGAGTTGCTCGGTAACGGGCAAACCGCGGGAGTCTTCCAGGTGGAAGGCGGCGGCATGACACGCTGGTTGATCGAGATGAAACCTCAAAACCTGGACAATGTCATCGCCATGGTAGCACTCTATCGTCCAGGCCCGATGCAGTTCATACCGGATTACATCGCGCGTATGCATGGCGAGGCAGAAGTAGAATATCGGCATGAATCACTGCGTCCCTTCTTCCAGGATACATACGGCATTCCGGTCTACCAGGAACAACTGATGAATGCCGCTGTGAACCTGGCGGGCTACACCCAGTCTGAAGCGGACGACCTGCGTAAGGCCATCTCGAAGAAGATCGGCGCGAAAATCAAGAAACACCGCAGCAAGTTCATCAAGGGCGCCAGCGAAGGCGGCATCCCACAAGAGATCGCTGAACTGATCTTCACCGATTGGGAAGAGTTTGCGCGCTATGGCTTCAACAAATCTCATGCAGCCGATTACGGCGTCATCGCCGTGCAAACGGCCTACCTGAAAGCGCATTATCCCGCCGAGTACATGACCGCATTGCTAACGGTCACACGCAATGACACTGCCAAAGTGGCGCTCTATGTAGCCGATGCACGCGGTATGGGCATCCCCGTTCTGCAGCCGGATATCAACTCATCTGAATGGGACTTCACCATCGAGAACGGCGGCGAGGTTGAGACCTCCATCCGCTTTGGCTTCAGCGCAGTCAAGAATGTGGGCGAAGCTCCGATCAACCTGATCCTCGAAGCCCGCAAGGATGGTCCCTTCAAAGATTTGAACGACCTCGCTCGCCGCGCAGACCTGCGTGCCGTTGGCAAACGCGCGCTGGAGTGCCTGGTCAAAGTCGGTGCGCTGGATGGCTTTGGCAACCGTGCTGCACTGCTTGCCTCGCTTGACCGTATTGTGGGCGTCAGCAACTCGCACTTCCAGGCTATCAGAGCTGGGCAAATGTCGCTTTTCGGTGCCGAAACAGGCGTGACCGAAAACATCGTGCTGCCCGAAGTCAACGATGTCAATCAACGCGAGATGCTCAACTGGGAACGCGATCTGATCGGTCTATATCTCTCTGACCATCCGCTTTCATCCTATCAGAAGCAACTTTCCCAGATCGTCAGCTACTTTTCCGGCCAGTTACCCGAAGCGCAGCACGAAGAGAAAGTCCGTGTGGCCGGGCTGATCAACAGCATCCGCCCCTACCAGACCAAAACAGGCAAGCCGATGGGCTTCGTCACCATGGAAGACATCCAGGGTATTATTGACCTGGTCATGTTCCCGCGCACCTGGAAACAATACATCGACATGCTGGTGGTCGGGGAAATCATCATCGTCGAGGGGAAAGTGGATGCCAACAGCAATCCACCGAAAATCTTAGTAGACAGCGTACGGTCTGATTTCGAGATGAAAGTTTCCGCGGATTCAGGCGAAGCAGACTTTGCGATGTCCCCGCTGCCGTTGTCTGACCCGAGACCTGTCCGCCCGAATCCAAAACCGACTACGCCGCCTCCCATTCAGGCCTCGAAAGCCGTCTCGCCCTCGCGTAGCACCTTCGGCGCTCGCGACGAACGGCGACGGGCTCACGGCCCGGACGAGGCTGCCCCCGCACCCCAGGTGGCTGAACCTGCCCCGGCCTACGTCGTTGAACCAGAGTGGGACGACGCCGATGTTCCCCCTCCGCCCGACGCCTTCCCGCCCGGCTGGGACGAAACCTGGCAGCCTTCTTTCGAAGCCGCGCAGATCGCCTCCCAACCGGAGCCAAAGTTCAAGGAGAATGAACCGGTTTCGCTTTCCCCAGAAATTGTTCCGGCCCCGGCGCCCGAACCGGATGAAGAAGATGAGAAGGCAGCGCCTGAGACCAGAAAAGCGTCTGTTGAGGCGGAATCAAACCCAGAGCTTAGAGTCGCCCGTCCTGGCCAGCGGGCCAGGGAAGCGATGCAAGGCATGGTTGTACAGGCCGTCGAAGCGCCTGTCCTCCCCACGACGAATCTCCCTTCCCTGTATGCGCCCGTCGCGCAATCGGAAGACCGCAGCCACCCGCCCAAACAACTGACCGTGCTGCTGCGCCCGACCGGCGACCGCGAGCGTGACAGACGCCGCATCAAAATGCTGTACGGCACGCTGATCTCGTTCCACGGGCGCGATAAGTTCAGTTTTCAGATTTTCGAAGGCGGGAAGGGACACCTGATCGACTTCCCCAACGACACCACACGGGTGTGCCCGGAAGCGCTTACGCGGCTGAAGAAGTTAATAGGGGAGGAAAGCTGGCGGATTGAAGAAATTACGTTTCAGTAATTGGGGTAATGAAAACACAAAATGAATCATTCCATCTAAAAATACTCCCTGACCGTTCCCTCTTGGCAGCCCCTGTATAGACAGGTACAATCCAAATTGTGAACGAAACCCGCTATCTGCCAGACATAAATAGAGTTGGCGTGTTAACTGCAACTGTGCTACTTGCATTTGCCCTGATGCGCTTGATCCAGACCCCCGAATTCACCCTTGAATTGCAACTACCCGGCTTCTACTTTGCATATCCGCTTAGCTTGAGCACACTCATGGTTATTATGGCGGCCGGATTGACAGCTACCGGCATGAACTGGTTGCTGCGCTCACATCCAACATTAGGTGAGACACGCACCATCGAGCATTGGCTGTTACCCACCCTGGCAACCTTCATTGTGGGTATCCCACTTACGATCCTGCCACCAAACAACACCTGGTGGCTCGGGTTTGGCATTGGCGGTTTGCTGTTGGTTTTGGTTTACCTGGCAGAATATATCGTTGTGGAACCATCTGCGCCTAATTATGCCATTGCCAGTGCCGGGCTGACCGCGCTTTCCTTTGCAGTCTACCTCATCCTGACCACCGCTTTGCGCTTCAGTGGCGCTCGCTTGTTCCTGATGGCTCCTGCGTTATTCATCGCTACAAGTCTTGTCAGTCTGCGCACATTACACCTCCGAGTAAGTAAAAAATGGGAATACGGCTGGGCGCTAGGGATCGCCCTTGTATGTACGCAAATTGGCGCCGGATTGCACTACTGGCCGGTCTCTCCTGTGCAATTTGGGCTGGCGCTGCTTGGGCCGGTTTATGCACTTTCCACTCTTACAGGAAACCTTTTAGAAGGGATTCCGCTTCGCCGCGCGCTGATCGAGCCGCTGATCGCACTGGCACTTTCCTGGGGAATTGCCATTCTCTTTCGCTGATATGATCAAACTCTTGAAATTGAAATCCGAACACTGGCAAACAATGCATCGACACGTGGCTGCCCAGGCGCCAATCGAAGCCTGCGGTTTGCTGGCCGGGAAACAGGATACAGTTGAGAATGTGCTAATAGTAGTGAATGCAGACCAAAGCCCGGTACGCTTTCGCATGGATGCCCAGGAGCAGTACAATGCCTTCATGTGGATGGATGCCAACGGTTTGGACCTGGTCGGCATCTTCCATTCGCATCCTGCTGGGCCTAAAACTGTTTCCCCTACCGACATCGCTGAGGCTGCCTATGATGTGGTTCACATTATCTGGTCACGCGAAAATCGGATATGGAGCGCACGCGGCTTCTGGATTGAAAAAAGACAGGTAACCGAAGTGACTTTACAAGTATTGGATGGACAGTAACCTTCCAATACTTCCTGTGTTACCAGTGTTACATTCAGATTGGAGCATTTTGGAGGAGAATACTCTTATGCAAATCATAATTGGCATTGGGGTGATTTTGCTAGCTTACTTCATAGGTTCGATCCCGTTCGGCTGGCTAATCGTAAAACTGAAAACCGGTCAAGATATCCGTGTAATCGAGAGCGGACGTACTGGCGGCACAAACGCTATGCGGGCGGCTGGCTTGTGGGTCGGGCTGCTCACAGTCCTTATGGACATTTTAAAAGGCGCGACAGCAGTTTGGATAGCGAGGGCACTCATCCCGGATGCGCACCTACTACACGTGCTTGCCCCCATTGCGGCCATCATTGGCCACAATTACTCTATTTTCGTGCCTGTTCGCAATGAACAAGGTCGCATTGTGCGCTTGCGTGGTGGCGCAGGTGGGGCGCCAGCTGTGGGCGGCGCTTTTGGACTATGGGGACCATCCATTTTAATTATCGTTCCGCTGGGCGCTCTTGTTTTCTTCACCCTGGGGATTGCATCCGTTACAACAATGAGTGTGGCGTTTTTTGCCATCATTATCTTTGCTATCCGCGCCTGGTTGGGGTTTTCTCCCTGGACGTACGTGCTGTATGGGATTCTAGCAGAGTTATTGCTCATATGGGCGCTGCGCCCGAATTTAAAAAAGCTGTTTACTGGAAAAGAACGTATTGTCAAACAAAGCTTGCACGGATGGGTCAAAGCCAAACGCGATACACAGCAACCCAATCACGGGAACGCATCGTAACAAAAAAGCCAGGCGAGTGCCTGGCTTTTTTGTGAATTGATATTTGTGTGTTACTCATCGTGCTCAGAATCATCTCCACTTTGCACGTGATGCAATAACGCGCGTAGGTTACGTTCATGTAGTTGCACGCCTAATCCTCCCAGACTTACACGACTCTTACCGCAGTCCTCGATACTAACTCCCTCTAAATACTCAAGCGGGGCTTTCCGCCGTGATGCTGTTCGAACAGCTTTCTTGATGGCTGAAATATAGCTCAGATTTTCCTTCACCGCTGCTTCGATTTCTCCACGCAGAATGATGTCGCCATGACCTTGCACAATGTTTTCAAGCCCCATACGGCCAATCTGTTTGGTGGATTCAATAATATCATCCACGTTGCCATCTACGATGTAAGGGATCGGCATAAACGCATCGCCGGCAAATAAGACACGGTCTTCTTCCACTAGTACGGATATGCCGTCGTCACTATGCCCCAGGGAAGTTGTAATGGACAAGTTCTTTTTGCCAACTTTTAGAGTCATTTTTCCCCGGCTGAAGGTCATATGGGGCAACACGATCTTGACTTGCCGTAAGGCTGGATTCTGCTTGCGGGCGGATTCCAGTGAAGGAATACCTCTCTCTATTAGCAATTCTCTGCAACGTGTATGGGCGATTATCGTTGCACCGGGAAAGAAGCAATTGCCCCAAGTGTGGTCGGCATGATAATGCGTATTAATAATATAACGGACCGGTACACCCAATTCATGCTCAATGAATTCACGCATCCCCAGCGTTTCATCAGGGAGCGCTAACGTATCGATGACAATAGCCCATTGTGGACCGGCAATTACTCCTGCCGTTACCTGAGCGTAGACATCACTTTGGAACCAGTAGACATTTTCAGATACACGTTCGCGGTGCATAGATTTCCTCACAAAAAATTTCCTATTAGATAGCACAGATAGGGGGTGAAAGTCAAGTTGTATAGACAACAGTCGGGACTCTCCCCTGAATGGTTGACTTGCCTATGCTCTCTTGACATGATAAACTTTGTACGTATGAAAGCAGATTTTATTGTGGTAACTCCGCAGGCCAGTTTTGGGGAGCTAATTCGGCAGAGCCTGAGTGATACAGGCTCTTTTCGCATTCATATGGCGAGTGACAAAGCACAGGCCATCCTGGCAGCTGAAAATGAAAACTGCTCATTAGCATTGCTGGATATGGAATTAGGCGAGAAAGAACTGCTTAGTACTGGTCGTTCTTTGCGCAGGGTAAACCCTGATCTCGACCTGGTAATCCTGGCTGATGAAGACCTGCCTCCAGCGATGGATGTCATTCGTCCGTGGGTGTTACTCCGCAAGCCATTCTACCTGCCTGATTTTATCCAACTTATTCGCGCTGTGCCAATAATCCCGGACGAGTTAATCGATGCGCTAGAAGAAAATAATGAACCGATGAGTCAAAAAGAAATAGAACCTCCCTCGCAAGATAACCCGCCAGTGCTCGACATTCCCTGGTTGAATGATGTTTCAAAAGCAGCGCAACACCTAACGCGCCTGACGCTGGAATCTTCGGCGCAGGCAGCGCTGATCACTCGCGAAAGAGAATTGTGGGCCTATGCCGGTGGGCTTTCTCAGAACGCAGCCAACGAATTGGCAGCTACTGTTTCCCGTCATTGGGATGGTCAAAAAGGCAATGATTTGTTGCGCTTTGTACGCCTGGAATCAACCAAGGCCGAGCATATGCTGTACGCAACTAGCATGACCGTCGATGTGATCCTTGCATTAGTCTTTGATGCAGAAACTCCTTTCAGCACTATTCGCAGCCAGGCCAACTCCCTGGCACGTTCCCTGGCAATCGCCAAAACAGGTCCACTAGATTCACTAGAGCGTACTCCCGCTCCGAAAGGGGAGCAGGTTCAGGTTGAGTCCGAAGCGGATGAATTCGATGATTCCAGCGAGGATATGGAAATCCCATCTATCGCTGACATCCTGGATGAAATCCCCCCGCCAATACCACCAAAGCGTGTTGAAGCAGAAATGCCCCAGATGAGCGCTGACGCTGATGACGAGAGCGCATCAAGCCTGGACTTTGAAATGGATCTGGACCCATCGGCTGCTGTCACGCGCCCGTCCACCCCCTTGCCGAAGAAATCCAACCGTCGCTTGAGCCAGGAGAGTTCTCCAGCTATCCGTTTGGAAGATCTGGTAATGACTGAACAACCGACAAACCAGCCAGATTCTCTAACAGACTTTGCCGATGAGTTGGCTGCAACCATGCCTTCTAAATCACAACGCAGGCGACCAGCTACACCTGTACGGCAACCTGCCCCCGGCGAATTGGACGAAACCCGGCCTCATTCCATCACCGAAGTTGCCGGGCGAATGATCACTGAATCGGCTTCGGCAGCTATGGTGCAATTGAATTTCGCATGCCTGTTGGTGCCGCGCTTTACAGCCCATTATATGACCGGGGATCTAGCTGACCGCATGTCGGAGTGGATGCCAAAGATTTGTATCGCTTTCGGTTGGCGGCTGGAATTCCTGGCCGTGCGACCTGATTATCTGCAATGGGTAGTCAATGTTACCCCGAACACATCACCCGGCTATTTGATGCGCATCATGCGCCAGCAAACATCGGAAAAAATATTTAATGAATTCCCGCGTTTGAAGCGTGACAATCCATCGGGTGATTTTTGGGCGCCGGGATATCTCATTATGGGTGGTATACAACCGCACCCGCCGCAACTGGTCAAAGATTACATCAAGCAGACCCGCCATCGCCAGGGGATTTCCCAGCCCTACCGGCGGTAATCTGAAAAAACTCGTCGAATTTACCGCAGAGAAGCGTTACCCTCTGCGGTAAAATTTTATCTGTACACTGCATACAAAACTGATCACTGATCACCTAACACTGGAACTTAAATGCCTCCTATCCTCTACTTAATCGACGGACATGCCCTAGCGTATCGCATGTATTTTGCACTGACCGGGGGCGGAACCAATCAACGCTGGCAGACATCCAAGGGTGAACCAACCGCCGGAATTTTTGGGTTTGCCAGGGAGTTGATTCGCATCCTTGAGCAGGAAAAACCTGAATATATGGCAGTGGCTTTTGATACCGGCAAAACCTTCCGCCATGAGATGTTCTCCGAATACAAAGCCACGCGTGCCAAGATGCCCGAAGATCTACGCCCGCAGATTGAGCGCATCCGCGAGATGGTAGACATCTTCAACTTGCCGCGCCTGGAAATGGAAGGTTTCGAAGCGGATGACGTGCTGGGCTCTGTCGCCAAAATAGCCGCCGGGCAGGGATTGGGTGTTAAGATCATCACCGGTGACCGTGACCTGTTGCAACTGGTCAACGAGCGCACAGCCGTGTATTTAGCTGGTGATAACAAAACCTACGTTACAGACCAGGATGTAGTAAATAGCAAATTAGGCGTGCTTCCGAAACAAGTCATAGACTACAAAGCCATCGTCGGCGACAAATCCGATAACATCCCCGGTGTGCCCGGCGTAGGTGAGAAAACCGCGCTCAAGTATCTTGAAAAATACGGCACGCTGGACGAAATCTATGCTCACCTGGATGAAGTAGAAAATCGTTGGCGGACCAAGCTGGAAGCAGGCAAAGATTCAGCTTACATTAGCAAAGACCTGGCGACCATCCGAACCGACCTGCCGGTCAACCTGGACCTCGAACATGCTCGCGCTGACCAGTTCGACTCAGCGGCCTTGGAAGAGTTCTTCAAAGAACTCGAGTTTCGCACACTGATCAAAAAAGTGGCAGACCTGACCGAACAAACACCGGTCGGGGTTCCTTCTACACCCGTTGGACAAATGTCTCTGTTTGGAGACGCAGCGCCATCCCTCTCGTCTCCTAAAACCACAGTGGACATTGATGTTCAGGTGGTGGATACTCCCGTTGCGCTAGATACGCTGGCAAAAGAATTGAACCAGGCTGAAGTCATTTCCTTTGACACTGAAACGACCTCCACAGATGAGATGCAAGCCGACCTGGTCGGTATTTCATTGGCTATAAAAGAAGGCTTTGGCTACTACATCCCGGTAGGGCATAAAAGGGGACAGAACCTGACCATAGAACAGGTTATCTCTGCACTGCGCGAACCCATGACGAATGCGAAAATCGGCAAGGTAGCGCACAATGCCAAATATGATTACATCATGCTGGCACGTTACGGCCTTACAATCACGCCGATAACGTTCGACACCATGATCGCCGAGTTTGTGATCGATCCCGGTTCGCGCAACCTGGGGCTGAAAGGCCTGGCATTGGTGCGTTTAGGCGAGGAGATGACCAATATCGAAGAATTGATCGGCAAAGGTAAGAATCAGATCAGCATGGCAGAAGTGAACGTGGAGGCTGCCGCCGCCTATGCCGCCGCTGATGCGGAAATCACCTTGCGCCTGATGCCAATCCTGCAAGAAGAGTTGGAACGCGTAGGCGGCATGAAACTAATGGAAGAGATCGAACTGCCGTTGATCACAGTGCTGGCTGACATGGAGATGAATGGTATCCTGCTCGACCTGCCCTTCTTTTCCAGCATGACGGAGGAATTACAGGGAAGACTGAACGAGATTGTAAAGCAAGTCTATCAATCGGTGGGGAAGGAATTCAATCTTAATTCTACCCAGCAGCTCTCGGATATACTCTTCAACCGTCTACGCCTGGAGCCGCCCGACCGGGGCAAGAAAACCGCCAGTGGGCATTATTCCACGTCAGCAGCGGTGCTGGAAAATTTGCGCGGCAAGCACGAAGTGGTGGACTGGGTGCTGGAGCATCGCGAACTGTCCAAGCTGAAATCTACTTACTTGGACGCCCTTCCGTTAGCAGTCAACCCTACCACAGGCCGTGTGCATACATCTTACGGCCAGACTGGGGCAGTCACCGGGCGACTTTCGTCGTCGAACCCCAATTTGCAGAATATCCCCATCCGCACTGCTGAAGGACGGCGCGTGCGTAACGGCTTCATTGCCGGGCCGGACAATGTGCTGCTATCCGTGGATTACTCGCAGATCGAGTTGCGCATCGTAGCGCACATGGCCGAGGATGAGGGCATGTTAGCGGCTTTCCGCCAGGGACAGGATATTCACGCTACGACAGCGGGAGCAATTTACTCGGTACCGTTGGAGGCGGTGACGAAAGATATGCGCCGGCACGCCAAGGCCATCAACTTCGGCCTGATCTACGGCATGTCTGCCTTTGGCTTAACCCGTTCCACAGAATTGACGTTGGCCGAATCCCAGGATTTTGTCCTGGCTTACTTTGAGAAATTCCCCGGCGTTAAGCATTATTTAGATGGTATTCGCAAGATTGCCGCCGAACAGGGCTACGTGGAAACTTTGTTGGGGCGTCGCCGATATTTTCCTATGCTCAAAAATCCAACCAATATCAACCTGAAGAACCGCGAGGAACGCGAGGCCATCAATGCGCCTATCCAGGGCACTGCGGCGGACGTGATGAAAATTGCGATGCTGAAGATTCCCGCCGCTCTGCAAAAAGCCAAGTTGAATGGTAAGATGTTGTTACAAGTACACGATGAGATCGTACTGGAATGTCCTGAGAACGAGTTGGAAACAACCGCTCGTGTGGTAAGAGAGACAATGGAAGCAGCCTATCCATTGAGTATCCCATTACTTACAGAAGCACGCTGGGGGCTGAACTGGGGCGAGATGCAAGTGATGGATTAATGCAAAAACATTGAAAATGCTCCCAATGGGGGCAGTCAAGGGTAAAATTAGAATAATATGCCCGGTAGCGAAGATATTTTCCAAAAAGCAATGAACGAGGGGCACTCCCATGCCTGGGATCAGGAGTGGGGTAAGGCCGCTAACTCCTATCACAAGGCACTGGACGAGTTTCCCGATCATCCCAAAGCCTTAAGCAGCCTGGGGTTGGCGTTATTGCAGTCCCAGCGGTTTGACGAGGCGTTGAAAATCTATCAACGTGTCGCCCAAATCTCAACCACAGATCCCGTTCCGTTTGAGCGCATTGCGCAATTATCAGAACGACTCGGTCAACTTAAACAGGCCGGTGAAGCGGCTATGAAAGCCGCTGAATTGTATCTAAACAATCGGGACGTAGAAAAGGCCATTGAAAATTGGGGGCATGTCACCATGCTCAATCCGGAACATATTAGGGCGCATACGCGCTTGGCGCTGACCCATGAAAAGCTCGGTCACAACCAGCAGGCTGTGATTGAGTATCTGGCCGTAGCCAGCCTGCTGCAACGTGGTGGAAATCTGGAAAAAGCTACCGAACTGGTCAATAAGGCCATGAAAATGGCACCGACCAGCGCCGAAGCCAAACAGGCGCAGAAATTGCTACGTGCCGGGCAATTGCTTCCCAAACCTATGCGACCGCGGGGAGGCACCGCGCCTCTGATGATGTCACAGGTCAAACAATTGAATCCACCTACAATTCCTGTCGCATCCTCCATGGACCCGATAGCTGAAGCACGCCAAAATGCGCTTACTACATTGGCAGAAGTTCTCTTCGATTACTCCGATGAAAGTCCCAGTGCGCAAACCCGACGAGGCCTGTCAGCCATTGTCAAAGGAACTGGACAACTCTCCCTGCAACAAGCCGAACAAACTAAAATCGTAATGCACCTTGGTCAGGCCATCGACGCGCAGACCAAAGACCAGGAATCCCTGGCCGCCGATGAATTGGAAAATGCGCTGGAGGCTGGTTTCGATCACCCCGCGCTATATTTCAGTCTGGGATTGTTGCGTTCCAAAACCGAGCGCACCGAAAGCGCATTGCGCTATCTGGGGCATGCTGTCAAGCACGTCGACTTTACCCTGGGCGCCCGACTATTGATGGGCGAATTGCTGACCAAAATGGGACGCACAAACGAAGCCTCCATAGAATATCTGGAGGCCCTCAAACAAGCTGACTCAATGATTGTCCCGGAAGAATATGCTGATGAGATCCGCCAGCTTTACGAACCGCTCATCGAAGCCCAGGCCACCGATACGGATGAAACCGACCAACTGCGCTTATGTAAAAACGTTCAGGATCTGTTGGTGCGCGAAGACTGGCGCAACTATCTACTCAAGACGCGCGAACAATTACCTAAAGCGCAGGAAGGTGATACCCCGATCCCGTTAGCAGAAGTTGTTATTCAGGCACAGAGCAGCCAGGTGTTGGATGCTATTGGTCAGATCAATCAACTTGCTCGCCAGGGACGGTTGCGTTCGGCTATGGATGAAGCGTTCCATGCCTTACAAAGCGCTCCTACATATCTTCCACTCCATGCCTTGATGGGCGATTTGCTTGTTCGTGAAGGACAGACAGAGGAAGCAATCGCTAAATACACAGTAATAGCCACGGCCTATGGAGTCCGCGGCGAATCGAATCAGGCGACTAAGATGCTACGCCGGGTGATCGAACTTGCCCCCATGGACCTGAACGCCCGTACGCGCATGATAGATCAGCTTATTGCTCGCGGCGAAGTGGATGACGCTATTAGTGAATATCTCGAGGTAGCAGACATATACTATCGCCTGGCTGAACTTGATATGGCGCGCAAAACCTACACCAACGCGCTACGTGTTGTGCAACAGGCCAATGCTGACCGTAGCTGGAACGTCCACATTTTGCAGCGCATGGCCGATATTGACATGCAGCGCTTGGACTGGAAGCAAGCCATGCGTATATTTGAACAAATCCGCACCCTGCGCCCTGATAATGAAGACGTACGTAAAAACCTGATTGACCTCAATTTGCGGTTGGCACAACAACCCCAGGCAATCGCCGAATTGGATAACTATTTATCCTACTTGAACACTAACAATAAGAGCGAACAAATCATCCCTTTCCTGGAAGATCTGGTCAAAGAGAACGAAGACAGGATCATCCTGCGCCGCACACTGGCAGAGCAATACAAGCAGGCTGGCCAAACTGCGCAAGCCATTGCTCAACTGGACGCTGTAGCCGAAATCCTCGTTGATGAGGGCAAGAAGGATGAAGCCATGAATACCATCCAGCACATACTACTGATGAACCCACCCAATGCAGCAGACTACCAACAACTTCTGCAACAACTCAAAACTGACTAAAACAATCCCCGCTCAATAGCGGGGGTTTTCATAACAGTCCCCTCTAAAGAACCGTCAAAAACCATCCCCCGGCAGCATGTGCGCTTGACGGGTTTTTGCTAATATGGCTCAAGTCAAGGAACATGAATCTCTGGAGATTAGCGTGGATGTTCCAAGAACTTATCACAGACAATCCTGAAGAGTTAAGAATATTTATTGGAGGAGAAGCATGGTCAATCACTTTAACGAAAAAAATCGACGTGATCTTGGCATCGTATGGCTTATTGCAGGGCTGGTTTTCATTTTTAGCGGCTTCTCCGGGGGAACCGTCTTCCTTGTGCTGGGCATCATCTGGTTGGCATCCTCCGATGGAAAAGGGCTGACTCTCTTCCGCGACAAACCAGACAATATGCGTACCCTCCTAAAAGGGACAACCATTGGATTATTGATATTAGCCTCGCTTGCCCTAATAGCAAACGCCATCCATTAAAATACTGACATGAACATCCGCCTGAAAACAGGCATTCTTTTTCTCTGCATTTTCCTGATTGGATGCAGCCCTCGCCTCGCTCCAGCGACCCCGGGCCTGCCAGCCGTACCGACAGGCACCTCTATCCCCGCAGGTTTGACTCGGGAACAGTTCGCGAGCTTGAGTTCTCTGCAAAAAGTGGACGACCATCCTCTCTATGCCATGACCTATGTCGGATCATACCGCCCACGCACGGAGACTCTGCTCGTTGGGAATCCCATAGCTACAACCGATTCCCATCCAGCCTGGGGCTGCTCCCTTTTCACGATCCTGCTTGACGAAGATAATTTACTCTACGGCCGCAACTTCGATTGGCAATTCAGCCCGGCCTTGCTGCTCTTCACCGATCCGCCCGACGGATATGCATCGGTCTCCATGGTGGATATCGAGTATTTGGGGTTCGATCTTGAAACAGCCGGGAATATTACTGATTTGCCAATTGAGGACCAATCTAGTCTGCTCGATGCGCCTTATCTCCCCTTTGATGGCATGAATGAACACGGTCTGGCTATCGGTATGGCGGCGGTACCCCCTGGCAATGTGCAACCCGATGCAAATAAAGAGACTATCGGCTCTCTTGGTATCATCCGTCAAATGCTGGACCATGCCCGCACAGTGGACGAAGCGGTTGACATCATGAGAAGCTATAACATTGACTTTGAGGGCGGGCCTTCCGTACACTATCTCATGGCCGATGCAGCCGATAAATCTGTGTTGGTAGAGTATTTCAATGGAGAGATGCATATTCTTGAAAATGAAGAACCGTGGCATCTGGCAACCAATTTCCTGCGTACCTCGGTAGGTGATCCAAAAGATGGCAATTGTTGGCGGTACAATAAAATTAGCGCACAACTATCTGAAAGCAACGGCCAGATCGATGCACAAACAGCCATGGGCTTGCTGTCAGATGTGGCCCAAAACAACACACAATGGTCGGTCATATACCATATGAGCAGTGGAATGATTAACGTTGCCATGGGGCAGCAGTATGAAAACATGCACCAATTCCAGCTTGATCTTACAGATCAATAAGAACAGACTATTGGCCGGGGGTGGGAGGAAAGCATGACCAGATTGATCTTCGCCTTTATGCAAGCCTACGGGGGCGATGAACGCGAGTCCTTGTTATTGGCGCGCAGCCTGCGCACGTTTGGGGGAGAGATGGCAAACCACCCGTTGTGGTTGATGATGCCAATAAACCTGGAGCAAGTCAGCAAATCCAAGCTTCAGGCACTGAGAGAGCTGGGGGTTCAGGTTCACAAGTTCGAGGTCCCGGAAGAGGCGCTTAAGTTTCCATTCGGGGGTAAAGTCTATGCAGCAGCGGCGGCAGAAGCACTTGCGTCCACTCAAGCGGATATCCTGGTTTGGATGGATTCAGATACGCTCTTTATGGGAGAACCTGCCAAGTTCCTGCTCGGAGAAAACATCAGCCTGGGGTATCGCCCGGTAATGTTGAAAAATATCAGCACATTTTATGATGAACCCCTGAACGCGTTTTGGAATTTCATCTATGAGCGCTGTGAGACACCGGTGGAACATATCTTCCCAATGTTGACGACTGTAGATGGAGTGCACATCCGTCCACAGTTCAATGCCGGGATCATGAGCCTGCGCCCCGCGAAGAAGTTGCTGGGTACGTGGCGGGATAATTTCGAGCGATTTTATCAGCAACCGGAACTCACTCCTTATTATGATGAGCACATTTTGTATCGTATTTTCGTGCATCAATCGATCCTGTCAGCCACACTATTGACCATGCTGCATAAGGATGAGATGCAGGATTTGGGGCCGCGTGTAAACCTTCCAATGTTCCTGGAAACCGAGCCAGATGCCACAAGCAATGCTGTAACCTTGCGTTACGATGAATTCAATTTTTTTGAAAAGCCTGAGTGGGAAAAGAAGGTTGCCCTGAATGATGCCTTTAAGAGTTGGCTGCAAAAACAAGTACGACAATAAATTTGTATACAAATCGCTAAAACCCCTCTTACGAAAAATCAACTTTTTATCTTCGTTTTTCTTACGTTCTCTGGATAAGATTAGCACAAATCAATAACTTACAAAAGGAGAACGAAAATGACCTTCTATATTCAACCTTACCCGTATCGTCGTATGTCCCGCCGTATGGCTGCCATGAATGGCGGTTCCAGCCGTGAAAACTTCCTTAACGTGAACGTCCGTGATGAGGAAGACACCTTCGTATTGAGCGCCCTGGTTCCTGGCCTAAAAGCTGATGACCTGAACATCCAGGTGCTTGAAGACGTGGTCCATATCGAGGGCGAGTTTCAGGCCACCGATGATGAATACTTGCTGCGCGAGTTGCCCAACGGTTCCTTCCGCCGCTCGCTGCGCATGCCGACCGAGATCGACGCCGAGAACGTGGAAGCCAAGATCACCGATGGTGTGCTGACCCTGCGCCTGCCTAAGGCCGAATCAGCCCGCCCCAAGAAAATCAAGATCGCCGTCAAATAATCGAGTTGCTATTCCCTATTGTAAGGGCACAGCCAAGCTGTGCCCTTATTTGCATTAATAATGCCCCGGTCATAATTTGCGTATCTATGCCGACACAGGGAGCGCAATTTGTGACTGTGAAGGGTATAATCGGCCATATTTAATTTAACTTTGGAGACTATACGTGCGACGAACCCTATCACTATCTATACTTGGCTTGCTTATAATCGCGATTTTGGTAGCCTGTGGCCAGGCCACACCCGATGCCACACCAACGCCCATTCCCACCGAAACGCCGATCCCAACGGCGACATTTACGGCCACTCCGTCTTCACCATTGGCCATTCTTGTGCTGCCAGCGGATATGGATCAGGCTATGTACGATCTATATCAGACCACAGTCTATGACCTTGCACAGCAAGCCGGATTCCGTTTCCAGGTGCGCAACACGCTCAGCGAACTGGACCTTGAGCCTGCTCTGCGCGTGGTGATCACTCTGCCGCCCGATCCTGGTCCTGGCATTGCAGCATTGGCTGCCACCGCTCCGCAGACACAATTCCTCGCCATCAACATCCCAGGCCTGGCAGCAGGCGGAAACGTTAGCGTGCTGGCAAATAATGTCCAAACCGACATTGTTGCCTTCATGGCTGGTTATATCGGCGCAATGATCATGGACGATTATCGCATTGGCATGATCTACCCCGATGGAAATGCCGAAGCGCTCAACGCTCTAGATGCGTATACAAACGGAAAAACTTATTACTGCGGCATCTGCCAACCTTACTATTACCTGCCTTACGACTTTCCTCAATCCATTCCAATTCCCGGTACAGAACCCCCTGAAAACTATGGTGGGTATGCTGTCTATTTGATCCAGCAGCGCGAAGTGGATTTCATCTATGTATATCCCGAGATTGCAACTCCGGAATTGCTGGCCTATATTGGCTCTTCGGGCGCTGTGCAGGTGGGTAGTGCCCCACAGGGTGGCATCCCGCTCTACTGGGCCGCCAGCATAAGCCCGGATACTATCGGTGCGATCCAGGCAGCCTGGCCAAACCTGGTTGCCGGCCAGGGTGGACAGGCAGTGCAATCTCCGCTGGGTTTGACAGATGTGGACCCAAGCCTGCTCAGTCCGGCAAAACAGGCTGATGCAGAACAAGTTCTGGCAGACTTACTGGCCGGACGGATATCTCCCTACAGCGTTCCATAGAAGACGCAAAAAAATCTCCCGCAGGTGCCTGCGAGAGATTTTTTTGTCATATGCCAGTGTGCACTTGTGTCAAGTTCGATTCATATTCGATCCAGCGTCTCCGCAGGAGCCACGATACAGCTTTGACCACCAGGAATGTTGGGTTGATAGGCTTGAGTAGGCATTCATCTACACCAACGTTGTATATGTCGATCATTTGATTGCCGTTATAATCTGGCACAAGGAGCAAGATCGGGCCAGAAGCCACAGTTCGCAACTCCAAGCAAAATGCAAGTCGCTTTGCATGAGAAAGGTGCGTATCCACAATTGTGATAGCAGGGTCAACAACTCTACATGTTTGAAGAGCATTCTCTGGCACTTCATGTACTGTTGTGAAGCCCTTTTCCTGGAATGCTGTTTCCCACAGCATTGAGATATCAGCCTGGTCTGAAATAATTAAAATGACTTGTACAGTTGTAGGAGAACTTGTTGGCTTCCAAGCAAACATAATCTTATCCAATCCGATTGAGTTCTATACTCTTTGTCGGTCAAAAGGATAAAAACGGGTCGCAATGTTACCTATGCCCCAAATGGGCTTTGAAATTCTATGTTTTTTGTGTAAGAATTAACCGACCAATGACAAATTCAAATAACATCCCCATTAGCCACACAAAAGTTGTGTTGCCCAAACGGCGTGCGGAAATACTGACACGACCGCGCCTATTGGAGATGATGTTTGAGTTCCTGGATAAAAAACTAATTCTGGTTTCTGCTCCTGCTGGTTATGGAAAAACATCTTTGCTGATTGATCTGGGGCATAATAGTGAATTGCCATTTTGTTGGCTAGCGCTTGATGCACTGGATAGAGACCCACGACGATTTGCAGCATATTTTATCGAGGCAATCGTGGAACGGTTCCCCGGCTTCGGAAACCAAACGAAAGCAGAGCTCGATACGCTTACCTCCCTTGATAAAGGTATAGAGCCCGTGGTGGCTACACTTGTCAATGAAATCTATGCGCGCATTCCACAACATTTTGTCCTGGTTTTGGATGATTATCATTTAATCAGCGATGTTCCCGTTATTCAGAGCTTCTTGAGCCGTTTTTTGCAGCTTGTGGATGAGAATTGCCATCTAATCATCTCGTCGCGCGAAATGACGCAGTTGCCAGATCTGCCTTTAATGGTAGCCAGGGACATCGTGGAGGGGCTGGATCTAACCGAGTTAGCCTTCCGAGTTGATGATATTCAAGCTCTTTTTGCACAAAACTACCATTTGCATATTTCAGATGAGAGCGCGCAGGAATTGGTTGATGAAACAGAAGGTTGGATCACGGGGTTACAACTTTCCAGCCTGGGAATCGCTCAGGGGATGGCAGACAGGCTCAGGGTCGCGCGCGCAGCGGGAGTTGGCCTATTCGATTATTTGGGACAACAAGTCCTTGACCAACAACCGGAGGAAATCCGTTTCTTTCTTTTACGAAGTTCTTTGCTCGAGGAATTTGATGCTGATTTGTGCGAGGCAGTTCTCGGTAATCTTTACCCAGAGCGGAAAGAGTGGCATCGTTGGATAGAGGTTATTATCCAGAAGAATTTGTTCGCCCTGCCGGTAGGCATTGATATTGGTTGGGTACGTTATCATCATCTTTTCCGTGATTTTCTCCAGAATCAATTATCTAAAGAACATCCTGAAGAGGTCTCCCCCATCCTAAGGAGATTAGCACAGGCTTATGAAGCGTTACATGAATGGGAAAAA
>Ga0209536_100004727_pt1 | contig 21452 bp, 13 predicted proteins | sample DeeMarSeWOR28_12_FD_187461 | JGI IMG/M metagenome (GOLD analysis project Ga0209536, IMG submission 187461) | Marine sediment microbial communities from White Oak River estuary, North Carolina - WOR-2-8_12 (SPAdes) (version 2) | ecosystem: Environmental > Aquatic > Marine > Intertidal zone >... | reverse complement strand
ATGCCTGATAAAGATGATGATTCACAGGATATACGGATTGCTACAAATGCCGAGATTGATCCTCAATCCCGCATTTACGGACCGACTGTTATCATGAATGGAACCACTGTTTCAAGTGGTGCGGTCATAATTGGACCGGCTGTAATCGGAAAAAATGTCACTATAGGCGAAGGCAGCATAGTAGCAAACAGTGTGATATGGGATAACGTAAAGATAGGTTCAAACTGCCAAATCCGACGAAGTATACTCGATCAGAACACAACTTTGAAAAGTAATACTGTTGTGGAGGAAAAATCGATACCATATAAGCATAAGGGAGTACTTGAATCCCTGACTGAGTGGGTTATAAAAGCAACTCGTAACAAAGTTCGCAAACTCCAAAGTAAATTAAATCCAATATACGATAAAATCGTTGAAAAATTATCAGTCAGAACACAATCAAGAAAAACTAATTTCATTCATTGGTTAGCAGGAAGTTTGATTTTAATTGCCTTACTTTGGTGTTATAAAACCGACTTCAGATATCTCTGGGATCTTTGGCAAAGAAGCGATGAATACTCCAGCGGTCTGTTAGTTCCTTTTCTGGCTGTATATATTTTATGGTCAAGGCGCCATGATATTACTCAGTGCCCTATAAGACCTTCTGTTTGGGGCCTATTTGCTTTCCTGGCGGCGCAAGGTCTGAGGCTGTTTGGTCTATACGATAATTATGGTGCGGCAGAAAATTTGTCCATTGCTCTAAGTATCGCTGCACTTGTGCTGCTGTTGTTTGGCTGGCAGCTTTTCAAACAGGTATCTACTGTACTATTGTTCCTATGCTTAATGCTGCCTTGGCCCAATCGATTCCAGGCTGCCATAGCGCTGCCTCTACAACAATGGGCTACTTCATCAGCCGTATTTTGCCTGGAGGTGATGGGCTATGAGGTTATACAGGAAGGTAATGTTATCCATATCGCCCGGGCAACCGTGGCAGTCGCTGAGGCGTGCAATGGTTTGAGAATGGTCACGGCTTTTTTCGTTATTAGTGGATTAGTTGTCCTGCTTGTAAGGCGGGCTTGGTGGGAAAAGATCATCGTCCTGGTTTCAAGCCTGCCCATTGCTCTGCTTTGTAATACAGTGCGATTAACAGTTACAGCAATTGCTTTTACAGTGCTTACTGGAGAGCATTGGGAGAAAATATTCCACGACTTTGGTGGCTACGCGATGATGCCATTAGCACTTGCAGTTATAGTTACCGAACTTTGGCTGTTAACAAAACTGACTATGCTTCCTATTAAAGAAGATGTGATAAAGAAGAAGTGATAGTAACCGCAAGGCGGAAAACATAACCGGAAAAAACGTTGAATTCGGCAGGATTCCCACTTTACCAATATTGGAGTGGAGAGAACCTGTAATGATTAATATTGTCAAAAAGAATTGGAGGTAATTAAAAAATGAGTGATTTGGAAAAATATTATAGTAACGTGGTTGAAAAAAGACCTGTTGATTTTGATCCGGCAATTGAATCTGACAGTCATTCTACATATAACTTGATTATGGGCATACTGCGCCGCTGGTATATTGTACTGTCGATATTTCTTGTAATGTGCGTACTTGGAATCCCTGCCATATGGCTTTTGATCGAACCAGTGTATGTTGTAACCGGCGCAATAAGGGTGGATCCTTTGGTGGAAAAAATCGAGACCGGCGAGCCGGATAGAGGCAACATATCAAACTATATCAACTTTATGAATTCAGAGTCAATCTTGGTGCTAAGCCCTCGTGTTGTACAAAGAGTAGCCGACATTTTAGTGAGTAAAAATCTGGCTATTTTTCAAAATAAAGCTCCGAACTTTATCACAAAACTCAAACGGAAACTAAAGAATGACAAAACGAAGCCTGAACCGGCGAGTATATTGAAACAGGCGATAAATAATAATGCCATCAGGGCCTCTTTTGACAGTCGGACTGAGTTCATAATAATTAGAATGGACAGCCCAAACTCCTCCGATGCGAAGAAGATTATAGATGCCTTTATTGATGCCTATATGGCTGTGGAAGTTACCCGGTCAAATGAGGAAAAAGGGCAAATAATAGGTGTCCTGGATGATGAACACAAAAGGTTGGGTAAAGAGTTGCAGAACAAGCGTCAGGAAATCTATGGCCTGGCAAATGAGTTTGGGTCTAAATCCTCGACTACGTTTGACAAGCGTCAGGAGATAAAGTTGGAAAGCGTTGGAATGCTACTTAACAAAGTTACTGAATGGGGAGCACGTAGAATTCAGTTGGAGACCCAATTGGAAGTGCTTGAAAACAGGTTGGAATCAACCGATGCGAATACACATCAACAGTCTGCTGAGCAGGGGAAATTGGCTAATGAGGTGGAACAAACCATAGATCCAAATGGTCCGTCGCGCCATGATTATATAAATACGGATCCAATCCTGACGGCTTTCAATGCGAATCTTGTGCAGTTGAAACAGGAACTTATTGTTGAAAGTCTGAGAAAGCAACCCGGGCATCCGGATATTTTGGAAAAAACTGGGGCAATAGAACAGTTAAAACAGCATATTGAGCAGCGTAAGGTCGAAGTTGGTAAAATATATGATGATTTCATGGCTGAAAGAATTGCAAAACAGGAAAGTGACAAACTGCTTAACGCCAAAAACCAACTGGAGTATGTGCAGTCCGAGTTGGAAATGGCAATCGTTCTCGAAAAGCGGTTTAGGGATATGCTCGATCAGGAGGAAATAGAGACCATTGATGTGGGGCGTCGCCAGCTGAGCATAGAAGAATTGCAGGATGAACTTTCTTTTTTAAAAGAGAGATACGATAGAATAGGCCGACGCATAAAAGAAGCCGAAATGCAACAAAAGCTTCGGGAGAGAATTTCGGTTGCGCATTATGCAGAGACTGGCTCACCCCGGGATAAACGTAAGAAATACACGATGGCGCTTATGTTTGGCTCGATGGCTTGCGGGATGATGTTGGCTTTCCTGAGGGAAAAAGCAGACCTTCGCTTGCGTACGCCTGACGATGTGGTTAAGCGCATCGGTATAAGAATAATCGGTACTACCACCAGTTCTGATACTGTCAAAAAGCCTCATCTCTCAAAACAACTGGCCGGGGATTACCAGACTATTCGTGCGAACTTGCGACTGCTTAATGGCGACATAATGCCAAAAAAGCTGGTCATTACCAGCCCGGGAACGAGGGAAGGAAAAACTACTTTTGCCGTTAATCTGGCTACAAGTATGGCCAAGGCCGGTAAAAAGATTTTGTTGATAGATGGTGACTTGAGAAAACCTGATGTTGCGCGCATGTTGAATCTTCCAAAAGGCTCGAAGGGCCTGCAAGATGTGCTTTTTGAAAGAAAAATATTTAACCAGGCTGTTTGCTCCATACCTGCTACGGGCTTGGATGTACTGGCTGCGAATTCTCGCAATAGAGATGATGCCTGTGAAATATTAGCTTTTCCGGGGACGCTCCAGCGAATAGATAAAATCAGCGAAAAGTATGACCATGTGATTATTGATACTCCTCCTGTGCTGGCCTTTCCTGATGCCTTGTTGTGGACGAAGATGGCGGACGCCGTCATATTAGCCTGCTTCGCCTATCAAACTACAGCTCCGGACCTTAGAGAGACAATCCAAAAACTTTCACAAATAAATGCAAATGTGCTCGGAACAGTTCTAAGTAACGTCGATACAAATCACAGTTACTATCGCTATGGTTATAATTATTACGCACAGAGTGCTAAATCGGGGAAAAATTCCAGGCGGGCTAACGCTAAGTTGCTGCTCCCTGCAGACTAAGAAAGATAGTTCCAGCGATTAACGTTCTTAAAGAAAATTATCCTGCTGAAGATTGTTAACAGGACATTAGTTTTTCAGCTACCAATGCTATCAATCTCACTATGAACCTTATTATTGTACGCGAAAACAAAAATTCCACAACCAATGGAGATAATGGCCTGCTTCGGTTTGTTGTTTCCAGCCGGATTCTTGCCGGTGTTGTCCTGGATGGATTAAGTAAAAGTCTGCGCTTGGACGGCGATACAAATGTTGTGATCGCCATACCAAAGAAATGGAACATTGAAAGCGACGTAGCGATGCCGGAGATGATAACTTATACAAAAAACATCCCGGTTTGCTCTGAATTCCTCAGCAAGAAAAGCCAAAACTCACGGTTTATTATTTCCAATGGGCGATTTGCTACAGAGATTGATTGTGAGTTACTACATGAAGCACTTGCTTTCATCCGGGCGGATGTAATAGTGGTTAATGTCAAACCTGAATTACTGGGCAAACGAGAAAGAGTGCGATTGACATCCCAAGGCAAAATGGCAGGTTTTATACGCCCGTCCTCTGATTATGCTGAACCCGCGCCCGTTCCTGCTGATTGGCCTCACCATATATTTATTAGTACTGATGCTTTTCAAAAGGTCTTGTCTGACAGTGATTTGCCTTACTCTTTTTCCACTTTTTTAAAAAGATGTTATTCTAATGCTTTAACACTTAGAGCGATTAATATTGGAGGCTCTTTATTGGATTTAGAAAAAGAGCAGGATTTGATTGCTTTTCTTGCAACAAGAGAAAATTCTTCAGCACTGAATCATCGTAATGTTAATCATAAATCCTCAAAGGATATACTTGATAAAGACAATATCAGAATATCTGACAGCGCAAGGTTATTGGGCAAGGTTTTGTTTGGACGAAATGTTAAAATAGGTCGGGATGTAATTGTAGTAGGCCCAACCTTTATCAGTAATAACGTTAAGGTTGGAAGAGCTGCCGTCATAAATTCATCAATCATTGGCCCTGGTGTTTGCGTTCCGCAGTATCAGCTCGTGCAGAACAAAGTTATAAAAGGCCCGAAATGCAATTGGAAACGCCGGAATCGACATAGAAGCAATAATTCAAAACAAACTTGCTGTCCGAGATTTCATCTAAACCACCTGCATCATGCTAATGATACTTTCCGAAATTGGCCGGGATTTTCATATGCAGGATGCTTTAAAAGATTTGCTGATATTGTTGCGGCAATAATTGCGTTAATTCTTGTTGCACCTGTTCTTGCAATTATTGCTTTGGTTATAAAATTAACCTCTCGGGGACCTGTATTTTTCAAAGATGCCAGACAAGGCCTCCACGGAAAAGAGTTTAAATGTCTTAAGTTTAGAACTATGCTTGTAGGAGCTGATAAAATACAGGATAAGCTAAGGATCATCAGTCAGGTTGATGGTCCGCAATTTAAAATGGTGGATGACCCCCGCATCACTGCCGTCGGTAGGTTTTTGCGAAATACATATATCGACGAAATACCTCAATTCTTTAATGTGCTGATGGGGCAGATGAGCGTTGTTGGCCCAAGACCTTCTCCCGAATCAGAGAATACACAGTGCCCATCTTGGCGTGATGCCAGACTATCGGTTCGGCCGGGTATTACCGGCCTGTGGCAGATTTGTAGAACCAGACAGCCAATGAAAGATTTTCAGGAATGGATATATTTCGATACAAAATATATCAGAGATCTGTCACTTAAGATGGACTTATGGATATGTTGCAAAACAATCAAAACAATAGTCATGAATTTCGTCAGACAATTCTAACAATTGTTGTATATAAAGAAAAGCGACATTGTGTAATTTGCTCCAAGATAAGGACCGGAAAGGGTAAGTAAATGCCAAGAAGATATTTTAACTGGAAATTAGCGTTTGTTTTGCTTATCGGTCTTATTGTTTTAAGCGTAACTGCCTATGGATTACGCCAATGGCGGAGAAACACCAGATCTGAGCGAGGGCTTATCCTTGGAAATAAGGCATATGACGAACATAGGTACGAAGAAGCGGCGTCGCAATTAGGACGTTATTTGTCTATTGAACGTAATGATGTACCAATTTTGCTCAAATATGCTCATGCCCAGCTTAATTTCAGGCCTTTAAAAGATGACAATATTATGCAGGCTGTGGCCGCGTATAGGGCTGTCTTGAGGGAGGATCAAAACAATTCTGAGGCCGCTACAAAACTGACTGAATTGTATTTGGAGATGGGCATGCCCGGAGAAGCAGAGTTAATCGCCATAAAATACCTTGAAGCGAACAAGAGCCTTAGACTTCGCAGGATATTGGCTGTGGCATTGATCAGACAGCGAAAGTTTAAAGAAGCAGTAACCTTATTGAAAGATATCATACGAGAACATCCTCAGCAGATATTAGCCTATGAAGTATTAGGTCAGCTCGCAGAGCATCGTCCCGAAGATGTTCCGGAATCCGCTGCCGACTTGTTTGGCAAGGCTGTGAATAATAATCCATCCTTGGCTTTGGCATATATCATCCGAGCCTCATTCCATCTGAGGAGCAACAATAGACCAAAAGCTTTAGCTGACCTGGAGCAGGCCGAAAAGCTGGATTTATCTGAAACTACCACAAGGCTGCGACTTGCTGCCGAATGTATCAATGCGAATGTCTTCGACAAGGCGCTGAATCACCTTGAGGTGCTACAGATGAATGAGCCGACAAACAAGGACCTTTGGCGAATCTGGGCGACACTTGCAATAAGATCAAGCTCAAAACCAATGATGCTAAAGGTTGCCGAGGCCGGTTTAAAAGAGCTTTCCTATCAACCTTGGGATTTTATGCTGACTGCTGCGGAGTTGTATATCGAATGTGGCAACTTTGACAGTGCACGTGACTGTATTTCCAAACTACGCCAAAAAGAGATTAGTCCACCAACTGTTGAATTCCTGGAGGGTCTTCTGGCAGACAAGCAGGGACGTTCGTTTGAAGCGATTGAATATTGGTACAAGGCAATACAATCAGGTAATAAATCTGCAAAGGTGCGATTAATGCTGGCGTCAACTCTGTTTCGTTTAGGTGACGAACAATCGGCACTAAACCAGTTACGAACACTTGTTTCGGAATGGCCTAATCTTTTAGAAGGGCGTTTAGCCCTTGTCAGACTGTTGGTTCAGAGAGGAAACTGGGCCGAGGCAGAAGAACATGCACGGATTGCCAGACAAAATTATCCCGATAGTCTTGATGCGGCAATGCTGCATATTCAAGCTCGAATGAAATTGCTTGAGGCTGGACCAACTGGAGAAAATGAAAAACTCTGGCGTGATATAGAAGAACAATTGGATGCATTGGATAAAGCTACTGATAGTGCCTTTATAGTTAAGGCTTCCCAGTTTCAGCTTGCAGTTTTGAGATCTCAGTTCAACAAAGCTCAGGAATTGCTCACAGAAATGAAGAATGGCGGTGCCTCTAAGGTAGAAGTTGCTATGGCAGAGGTTAAACTATTGATCGCTCAGGACAAAAGGGATCAAGCAATACTAAAATTATACGATGTTGTTAGTGAATTTCCTGATTCTATCAGCCCCTTAAGGCACCTTGCTCTGCTATTAGAAGCAAAAGATCGGACCAGAGAGTGTGAAAAAGTTATTAAAGATGCTTTGACTCGTATAGAACAGTCTTCTACCAGAAGATACTTGGGTTTACTATTGGCCGGCTTTTATAATCGGTGGGATGAGGAGGAAAAACGATACCAACTACTTAACTTGCTCGAAAAAGAGCTCCCGTATGATATCCTTATCACACGTGAACTCTTAAAATGTACAAAGGTGATAGAAGATCCCAACCGGGCTCAACAACTCGTTGATAAGATTGGGACTATGGAAGGCAAGGAGGGGTGGCAATGGCGCTACGAGCAGGCAAAGCTTTGGTTTGAACGGGACGATTTCAATGAACTGTATCCGAAAATTATTTCACTTCTTAAGGATAACTTGCTCTTTAATTTGGATGATCAGGACAGCCGAATGCTTCTCGCCGCGGCGTATGAAAAAGCCGGCGATTTGCGGATTGCGATCTCAACCTATCGTCAGGCTTTGAATCGTTCACCTAAAAACATTAATATAATCGTTCCTTATGTGCATGCTTTATACAAGGCAAAAGAATATGACCTTGCCGACGAAATTCTTCAGCGGACGGCCGGAGAAGAACTGTCCCACCCGGAACTAAAAAAATTGGAAGTGCAAAGCCGTCTCAGACAAGGCGAGTTAGCCTCCGCTGGTGATATTATGGAGGATTTATTAAAAGACGATCCAAACGACCAGGCAATGTGCTTATCTCTTGCATTGCTTAGGATTCGTCAAAAAAAGTTTGTCGAAGCAAGTTGGTTACTGGACAAATTAAAAAATCAGGATCCCGACTCGCTGGAGATAAAAGTTGCACAAATTGAATTGTACGTTCTTCAAGGCAAAGCTGCCGAAGCCTTGCTTCTATGCGATAACATAGTAAACAGCCTGAAGAACGCATCGGCTTACATTATTCGTGCCAGAACTTTCGTTTCCCTGAGTCAGCTCGATAAGGCAATAGAAGATTTTGAGTATGCCACTGTTATTGAGCCAAATAGTGTTGAAGCTTGGGTAACAAAAAGTGATTTTTATCGTTCCATACGCCGGCCGGATAAGGCAATCGCTGATATACAAAAGGCCTTATCTCTGGCCCCGAACCATGTCAAAGTGCAAAAGCTGGCTATTAAGCTGTTATTGCAATCCGGGAGTCCCAGAAGAATCCTTCAGGGAAGAGCTATTCTTGATGAAGCCATAAGGGAAAATCCTGAGGATGTTGAGCTGCATTTAAGTAAGGCCCGCACACTCCTCACCGAAGCAACAGCGCCGGCACTCGATAATGCGGATAAGATACTTCAAAAAATAACGGCGGAGCAGCCTAATGTTACCGAGGCCTGGGTGCTCCTTGGAGAAATATTAATTGAGAAAGGTGAACATAGTGAAGCTGTAAATATTGCATGGAGGGGCCTTGCGCATACACCCAAGGATAAGGAGCTGCTCCTGTTAAAATTTCGAGCAGAGAAGGGACTGTCTCTCGACCTGGCGATTCCCACTCTTAAGATGCTCTACGAAATGGACACAAATGATGTTGATATTGCAGTGCTACTGGCCGAAACTTATGTCGCATCAGACGAACACGAAAGAGCCATAAATCTTCTCAAAAAGCAATTAGTCTCTTGTGGCGATGCCTCGGAGGAGCGAAAGGTGAATATCGCCCTTGCTGGAATTCTATACAAAAGTGCTAATAAGCAGCAAGCACAAAAGATGTTTGACTCACTGTATCAATCAGACCCAAATGACCCGGCTCCATTGTTAGTCCGGGCAAGGTTGCTTAAGGAAGATAAGCTTTGGGACCGGTTAAGTCGGATGGTCGACGAGTGGTGCCGGAATCACCCGAAGGATACTCGCACACCGGTTGCTGTTGCCATTGATTTGGCGGCCAACGAAGACAGTCAGGCAAAAATGACAGCCGAAAATATATTTCGAAAAATCCTGGACCGTGACTCGAATTTCCTTCCCGCAATGGAATCACTTGCTATGCTTTTGCAAGGCACAGGACGCCATGCGGAATCTGCCGAACTTTACAAGCGGATTCTTGCAATTCAGCCTGACAACGTAATCGCCATCAATAATCTCGCTTGGACACTTTGTGAAGAACAAGGTGAGTATCAACAGGCACTACAGCTTGCCATGAGAGGTTTGGATATCGTTCCAAACTACGTTGACCTCATCGATACTTGTGGAGTCACGCATTACAGGCTCAGACAATACGATCAAGCCGTTCAGTGTTTTACAAGGTGTCTGAAACTGTATCCTGATGGAATACCTGCGGAGAATGTTGCATATTTTCATTTAGGCAGGGCCTTAGCTAAGCTGGGACAAAAAGAAGATGCCGTTGGAAGCTTAAACAAAGCATTAAAGTTGAATGCGGAAAAAGGGGGATTATCCCCCGCAGATATAGACGAGATAAAATTTATCCTTAAAGAAATAACACAAGGGAGTTAATTATGCTTGGACCATCACAGTCAACAGAGAAAGACAAAATGGGAAATATCGATCCTGGTGATTCTATTTATAAGCAGCCCGATGTTTCTTTACTTAACGATAAGCAGTGGGCGTACATCCAAAAGCGTTATCGCATCAGTCCAAGAGAGCTTGAAGTGGCAAAACTCGTATGCAGGGGGTACGTTAATGGAAATATAGCAAAGAAACTCAAGGTAAAACCTGGGACTGTAAAAAGCCACTTAAAAAGTATTTTTTGCAAGACTCATGCAAGGAATAAAATCACATTGCTATTAAGATTCATGGAGGATGTAAACAATTTCTTCGGTGAATCTCAACGCCCCGCTTCTTTTTCCATTGTGGGTGTAAAAAAACCGCCCCCAAAAACAACTGCTTCTGGTGAGGTACTTAAAAGAGACTGATTTAGCTCTTACTGTGATAAACTACCCCTTATAATTCATCTCTTTCCTTCATATCTTTAATATTTAAAACTCTCGCCTCTGTAACCGATAGAATACTCACAACCCCGTTTTTTGTCACTTATGGGCTATGCTCAAGGTGGTAAACAGCTATATTTTTTGAAATATTGTTGTTTTTTTTAATTTTTTTTATTGACCTAACTTGGACTATCCTGTAAAAACAATCTGTAACCTCTTTATGGAGAGGGGGTTATATTGGTTCACATGGAAGTGTTCGTTCGGAAGATTCTTTGCTTGGCAACGAGGTTTACTCCGAGGAAGTGGATTGGTGTTTCACGGCAAAAAAAATTTGGTGGTTGTTTTATTGTCCTTCCTGGTGTTCTCTGTGACAGATGCCTCACCAACGTACAGCAGTCGTGGTATTGTTGATTGTATTCAGACCACTAATAAAGATTCCCATGTTCCTGTTACAGTTGATGTCACCTGCGATTTAGAAGCCGATAGTTCTCTCTTGTCCGAAGCTGCCGCTGAGTTTCTCAAACCACCTCAAACTTTTGCGGATATACCTGATACAGTCGTAGGTGCAAAGTCTTTACCTGCTGTACCAGGAGCGCTCTTAATGGGCTTAACTGGATTTCTTTGTGTCTCACTGGTTAAGGACCGTCGGTTTTGGATGGCTGCTTTCACCGGGCTGTTGTGGGCGGGACAGACTGGAATCCAGGCTCTCCCTAATCTGGCTTTGCACTTTAGCAGCAGAAGTCATATCGATCAGCAATTCGATGCGGAATTGACTTATCAATATAAACTTGAAAATTCTCGTTTGCGTAGTGATGTTGAAGGCACCCGGTACATAGGACTACTACATCATTTAGCTGGAATACCGGACAGAACAATGTCCCCGTTTTCACAGAAATCCGGTCAAACAGAGGATGTTAGAGCACCTCTATTTGCAATTTTGGGGCTTTCCTCCTACATTATCCCAGCAACAAAATGCTTGGCTGCAAAAGTCGAGCAGATTATCTTTTTCTCACCGGCATTCATTTTTGACAACCTCGCACGAGGTCCGCCTGAACGTGCCTGAGAACAATGTTTATCTTTCGTTATTGACTACGAGGAAGAGAGAATTTGGCGTTTTCGCCATAAGTAACAGGAGAAGGAAACAAAGGATTTTAATCATGAAAAAGTTTATAACAATTTGTTTAGTAGTTTTATTTGCAGTAAGCAGTGCAATTGCAGTCCCTACGGTTTACACTGACCGGGCTTTATGGGAGGCTGCAGTTGGTACCTATACAGAAGAGAACTTCGATGACGGTGTTCTAAATGCGGACATTAGTGTTGTTTCCACAGTCGGCAAAATACAGGCGGGTACAGGAGCACTCGGAACCGACTTGCTGTGGTGGGACGAAGTGGATGAGGACGTATCGCCAGTTCGAAGAACTACGTGGACCTTTGCTAAACCTATCACTGGCTTCGGTGCCTACTGGGACCTTGCTAACCCTAGTGGGCCAGGTTCGCATGTTCAAATGTATCTCGACGGTGTGCTGGTTGGGCAGGAAATTATGAATACTACTGCAGGTACCTTCTGGGGAGTCACTAATGGACCGTTTGACACTGTTCTTCTTACAGAAGGCAGTGGCACCTACAGGGAAAAGTATGAGATGGACGAAATGGTGTATTCTGTTATCCCCGCCCCGGGAGCTATTCTGCTGGGTGGTATTGGCGTTGCCGTAGTCGGTTGGCTTAGAAGGAGAAGGACACTGTAAAGACTTAACTAACTTGTTTATTTTCGTACGATGGCATAGGCAATAAGAATTTCACTGAGATTTGAAACTTTTGCCATATGACCGGAGAGACTTTGAAAGTGTAAAGATTTATGAATATTTTGAAAATACCCAAAAAATACAGTGTTATCACTCTTGCGTTATTACTGTTTATGAGCCACTTGGCATTGGCCCAGCCTACTTTCCAGGTTTATAGCCCCGATGCTGTTCACGCAGGTGATTATTATCAGGATCAGGATACCTGGTTTGTGACCGACAGCACCTTTGAACTGTGGACTGTCGGAGCGTTTCACACAAACACTGACTTTCTGTTAAACACAAGGTTAATTGTGTCTGTTCCGGATGGTCAAAGTGGGTCTATTATGATTACAGGTGCGTCTGGTACCGGTACGAATGATCCTATCTTACTTGGGACTTATAGCACCACAGCTTCGTTTTTCCCAAGTGGGGCTAACTTCAATAATCACTATCCCTTGAAGGATAATGTTTCCGATTTTATTCTGTATGACATTGATCCTTTCGCCGATGTGGGAGATGCGATTTTTGATTACAATGCGGACAACGGTGGATCCGTATCGCCGACGGGTTCTACAGGTCAGGTGAAGGAATATACCGTAACAGTAAGTGGATACGACTGGGTGCATTTTGATATGTTTGGCCTTGAAGTGTGTGGCATCGACCACAAATGGCATAGCAGCTGGGAGATGGCACCAGGCTCTCATGATGTTACTTGGATTCCTGCCCCCGGCTCTATTTTGCTCGGAAGTATTGGCATAGCCCTTGTCGGTTGGCTTCGCAGGAAAAGGACACTGTAAGAACTAACTAAAAACATAAAACTTGAATTTATATAACTTGACAGCGTAATATAGGGGAAAAGGAAACGCTGATAAAATTCTATAAGGTACAAAAATACCTATTATCTTAAAATGCGCGCATGTCAATATACTTTGATCTGTACGATATTGAGATAACTGGTATTTATCTAAAATGAGGGGCCGGGATTAATCCCGGCCTCTCACAGCGTTACCTGGATTCCTGACCCGATTCTATTTCGCTTGGTAGTCTTGGTCTATATCTTCTCGGATAGTTACGAATGTGTCGTACCTTGTAAAAGTGGGAGAGTGCTTCTCTAAGTTGAGTGGAAAAAATCCTGTTGAAACGAATCTTTTGCTTGACTTATAGTAAAAAATCTGTTAATATAATAAATATAGTTTTCGGCTATCAAGGAGGAGGATTACAAAAAACGGTTCTTTAATGCTCCCCCATGCGCCAAAAGCTCGATGAAGAGTTATAATACCGAGAAAGAAAAATAGTTACATTTGTCAGAATCACAATAAATAGGTGAATTAAGCCAAATCTTAGGAATGTCAGGGGCTTTTTATTCCATAAACAGGCAGTCTAATTGGCTTGCCAATGAACAAAGCAGCAGATTAACAATACTTTTGCTTGTATTGATTGCCGTCTGTTTTTTTATCTTGCCGGCCCAGGCCAAGTATGGCGGGGGCGCTGGAACGGCGGAGGATCCATATCTGATTTGCGATGCAAACCATATCAATGCTGTTGGAGCCGAACCAAACGATTGGGACAAGTGCTTTAAGTTGATGGCCGATGTCGATCTGTCTGGTTATGAGGTGGGTGAGTTCAATATTATTGGAACAGACGATGATTATCCGTTTGTTGGTGTGTTTGATGGCAATAATCATACAGTTTCAAATTTCACCTGCGATGCGAATTGTATAAATTACGCAGGGCTTTTCGGATATGTTGATGGTGGCGAGATCAGGAATTTAGGATTGATTGACTCAGAAATTGAGGTTAGTGGAACAGGAAGTTATGTTGGTTCGTTGGTTGGCAACGTCCAATGTGGTACTATCACCAACTGTTATTCAGAAGACGCCAATATTATAGGAGATTTTTTTGTGGGTGGTCTGGTGGGGAATTATCATCGTGGTACAATCACTAACTGTTATGTGACAGGCAGCGTTACGGGAAATAACCAGGTTGGTGGCCTCGTGGGAAATCATTATTCCGGTACAATCGCAAACTGCTATTCGACATGCAGTGTTACAGGAACTGAGAACACTGGTGGTTTAATTGGGTCTAATTCCGGACATGTTATCAACTCTTATTGGAATATTGACACGAGCGGTCAGGCTACCAGTGCCGCTGGAGAAGGTAAAACAACCGATAAGATGAGGATGGCAGATACTTTTCTTAATTGGGGAGTATGTAAACAGATCTGGACGATCCAGGAAGGTGTAGACTACCCCAGACTTGCTTGGCAACAGAAGCCGGGCGATCCTATTGTTGGTATGTTTCCTTTGCAGGGGAATGGTGATGCTAATAGTCCGTATTTAGTTCATACACATGAGGAATTGAATACAATTGGAATGTTTCCATGTGTGTGGGGCATGCACTTCAAACTAATGGCAGATATCGACTTAAGCCATTATACGGAGACAGAATTCAATATCATAACAAACTTTACAGGTGTCTTTGAAGGCAATGACCATACTATTTCCAACTTCACTTACGACTCCAATGGTACACATTACATCGGTCTTTTTGGGTTTGTTGAGCGTGGCCGGATCAATAATTTGGGATTGATTGACTTCGAGGTTGATGCGGGGACAGGATATTATGTCGGTTCGTTGGCAGGAAGTAACAGCGGTATAGTCACGAATTGTTATGCAGGAACCGTCGGCATTATTGGAGATTATTTTGTGGCCGGTTTGGTGGGAAGTAATGGAGGCATGATCAAAAATTGCTTTGTAGATGGCGGTAGTGTCTCTGGCAGTAACTTGGTCGGTGGCCTGGTAGGATTGAATGCCGGCGAAATCACTAACTGCTACGCAGCCGACAATGTCGCAGGTGACTTTACTGTAGGTGGATTGACGGGAGGTAATGGGGGTACGATCGCCAACACCTATGCACAGGGCGGTACCGTTTCAGGTGATTATTGGGTTGGTGGGCTGTCGGGATATAATATTCGGGCACGTGAATCCGGCGGCACGATCACCAATTGTTATTCAACCAGCAGTGTTGATGGTGTGAGTATTGTCGGAGGTCTGGTAGGATATAGCAACTTAGGCGTTTACGGTAGTTCTTTTTGGGATAACACTGTTAATCCCTTGCTTACAGGGATTGGAAACACAACCGATCCTAACGTAATGGGCCAATCCACAACAAACATGCAAACGGAGAGCACTTTTACCAATGCCGGATGGGATTTTCTCGGTGAGAACCTAAATGGGACGGAAGATATATGGCGGCTTTGTGAAGACTTCGTTAATTATCCCCGATTGGCCTGGGAATTTACGTTGGGGGATTTTGTCTGTCCGGATGGCGTAAATTTCTTCGATTACTCTTTTTTTGCAAGGCACTGGCTGGAAGATAACTGTGGTGCATCATATAATTGTTATGGCACAGACCTCGACCGGCTCGGCACTGTAGGTATAAATGACCTTGGAATCTTTGTTGATAATTGGCTGGCAGGTCTTTAAGAACTTTGTATCAACTTTGATTTCGGACACTGAGGGGTAATTTGGTCCATTCACATCAACATATATGACAGTTGAGGCCTTGGAAATCGGGAAAAGGCAGAGAATAAAAAGTATGATAAGAATTCTTTTTGATTTATACCCACGCACTCCTTTGGATGAAAAAGTAAAATCTTATTCTTGTGATTAAAGGTTCATCATCCTTTCAAGAGAGGGTATCCGCCAGTTTCCAATACCGTCCCACCAGAATGAAATATAGTCGACAACAGCGTTGTTTCCATTTTTCTGTCTGCATATATCTATCGCCATGTCGCGAAGCTGCTGCATACAAACTAATCCACCAGTTTGCCAGGCCTTAACGCCTATGTCCGCTGCTTCACGTTCTGCCTGTACGAAGTTGGTGCTATTGGTTGTTAGCAGTCCCGCAAGTATTTCGGCCTGTGGTTTCAACGTCTCCCGCCAGCGGCACCGTTCCAATTCTTCGTTCGCCAGTACTTCTGCTATCAAATGCTCACGGTCTTTTTGCCTCTTTTCACGTTCGGCTTTAGCTTGGGCAAGACGTTCTGCACGGTGCTTTCGGCTTGCTGCGGGCAAAAGCATCTCAAGCAGGGCGGTTACTGGATCCACAATCACCCAGACCAAAAATGTTGTTACCAAAGTGCCCAGCGCGATTCCCAGCAAAAATTGTTTTATCGCACTTGCACCTATCATTCCAACGCAGCCGGCAAGGCCGCCTAAAATTGGCGAAATAATATAAAAAACAATATAGTAATTCGTGCTGGTTAACGGATGTTCAGCTTCGATTGTTTGGCTCTTGCCAATGCCTCTGAAAAGTGCGAATAAATATACGCTGACCATAAGAAGAACAAGTAAAGTAGAGTGCCCTGATAGGGAAAAGATAATCCACCAGTTAACACCTGCTTGCCGCAATGCGAAAACCAGAAGATAGCCGACACACAGGATGAACCAGGCCGTCCCGGCAAGGTGAATTAATTTCAATATCCTATGTCTGCTCATGCCTGTTTCCTCTCACATTCCTGGCTCCTTTATCCGGTTAGGATGTGTAGAATTTGGCAGTGTTAAAAAAATTGTCAATATCCATATCCACCACCGACACCACCCATTTGTGCCCGCTGTACGATAGTGACCGTTGAAAAAGCTCGTCCGATTGGACGTGCAAATTCCTCTATGATCTGTGCTATGGCAGCCAGCGGCGTCGGAGGTACATATATTATATCACCTTCCTGCAGCAAAACGTTTTTGCTTGTATCACCATGCGCAATCATCTGGTCATAGTTCATTTCAAAGATTTTAGGTTTGATGCCCTCCTCACTTGACGGCCTGATTACTTGAATGCGTTGTTTCCACGCCATAACATTAATTTGTGCCTCGGCAAGCGCGTGCAATACCGTATCACGCCCGGTGTAGACCTTGGGGCCGGGCAAATAGACCTCACCCAGGACGTAGAACACTTTACTTCGGTAAGCAACAATCCGGATGTCGACTGGCTGATTGCCTTGCAATTTGTAAAGCTCTAAAACTTTCGTTCGAAGCAAATTAGAAACCTCTGCCGGTGTCTTACCTGCTGCATATATTTCTCCTAAACTTTCAAAGCTTAACTTGCCGTCAGGCCTGATTCGCTGCCGTTGTTGATGGATTTCAGGTACCTTTGAACAATATACCTCGATCTCGTCTGGCGGCTGCAAGACATAAGTGCCAGCGGTGACATTGACTTGCCGGGGCTTTAAATAGGCCTCTATGTGTTTGGGATGAGATGAGAAACAACCTGTTAAACTAATCGTCACAAATGACAAAATCAATACAACTACTACTCGTGTACTGGTCATTATGGAGCTCCTTTCCCCTGTGATATGCAGTGTGCTGCATAACCATATGTTGGGTATGTGCTTGAAAACGAATTCACACGATACTTTATTTAATAACTTATAACGTTCTATGTCAAGTTTTTTTTCGATTTTTTTAGGTATAGCTCTCTCTTGCAAAGAAACATATTTTGCTGCGCGTAGAAAGCAACACAAAGCACGTCCGGTATGCTGAACCCACTGGTGGGTAACAAGTCGTTTCTGTAGCCTCATACCGGATGATATCGGACTAATCTTTGTGTACTTTTATGCATTTGTGGTCCGAAATGACTTGTATCTGTTTTGCAGGCCTGAAATGATTTCTAATCGTTAAAAAACCGTCTTCATAAGTTCACCGGTTTGCAGTTAAATAAATTTCGGAAAAGTCAAGCTGTAGGTTTGGGTGTGGTGTTGAGAAAAATACGCTAAAATATTCTAAAGAATTACTCTTTTTTGCTTGATTAGCAGGTTAGACCACATATAATAACCTTGTTTTTAGCCATTTCCAAAGGATTGGAAGGAGAGTAGGGCATACTATTCTTCTTTGGTTTTGTGTGGTTCTTTCATCGGTATCCCTACACTATAACGGTTTATATTTTTCCTATAGGTTATAGAAAAATGGTCGGTGAAGATGACCATGAAAGGGCCTACGAGAAAGGTTACATGAAAGGAGCTAACGCGGCGTATGGAAAAGGGCGAAGGGACGGAAACATAGAAGGTTATGAGAAAGGTTGTCGTGAAGGCTACAAGAAGGGTTGGAGTGTAGGCTACAAAAAGGGATGGAGTGTAGGCTTGAAGAAGGGGTATGAAACTGCACGCAAGAAAACATCGGCCGGATCATAGAATCTCAAAGTTTAGCTCTAAAAGGGATTTTGTGTTCGTAGAATGGCTTGATGGAGGTCATACTGACTCTTTTAAGAACTATGATAATCTAATCGGCACCACTGACCGATTTTGAATATTTGTATCTTTCGGTCTGCGTTCGGTCGGTGTGGGTTTACAAAATTAAGTCCGGGCGATTCAGCTTTTGATTAATTTGAGATTTGCATACTAAGATTGCTTCTCAACGACGATCTGCACACTTTGAATCTTGTTATTGCCTGATTTGGGGAATGGCCGCGGCATAGGTTGTACGGCCCCGTTGGAATCGATTGTACGGCAACGAAGGTCATATCGCCCCGGACGCTCGACTGTAATTAGCGTTGCCCAGTGAACGATTGTGTTTCGGATTGGCCATTGCTTTGGTTTACCTGTGACAGCATCGATCTGCCGCGGAACCGCAGGCAGCTTGCCGTCCGGAAGTCCTCCTCCCCATTTATCCGGAGCCGGTAACAGGTCCGCATCTTTCCATTCGGCCTTCGTAAAATAAGGGTCATCCTTTGGAAGGGATTTCTCTTTCGGATGCAGCCAGTATTGAACTTTACTCAGGCCGGACATGCCAACCTGCGCTAATCCCGTTATCGGTGCCGGCTCTCCAGCTTTGATTTTCTTTGGTGTGTGGATAAAACGCGCGCACGTTTTGATATGACTGACAGTATCGTTATTCCAGAGTGCGTAAGTATCGTTTGCCTGATAGTTGTTGGTAAGCATGATACACTGTAGCCATTTCACCGACTTGTTGCCATAAGCATCAGGCACTATCATACGGACCGGCCCCCCGCGGTCAATTGTTAGCCATTGGTTGTTTAGCTTGTAACATAGGATTACCGGGTATTCTCCCGGCGGATCTTCAAGAACCCGACCGATAGGCAGTGAACTTTGAAATCTTTGTTTTGGGTCATTGTTATGATAGCCGTAGTAAAATAAACGTCGGACGTTGCTCGTTGGTCGAGCCAGCCAAACAACTTCCCTCAGTGGAACGCCTTCCCATAAACCCATTCCACATGGGAAGCGACCGTTTGTACAGGTTATCACGCTCATAAAACGCACGGCATGTTTCTCAGCAAGCTTCATAAGCCCATACCAGTTCAGGGCCGTGCCGTCCTTTTTGGAAAGCGGCTTCTCAATCTTGGCATTACTGTCAGGATCCGGAAGGACCTCAAGTTGCCATGTCTCGCGAACTAAGCCGGCTTCACGATGCTTTTCAACCGGCAGCTTGTGCGGCGGTGGATCACCCCGACCGTAAGTAGTGAAATTCTCTTCCCGCGTCAGGTATTCCAGTTTTGATATCGCCTCGGTAAGCAGTGGATGCCTCTGGTCCTCTTCTTCCCGGGCCCACAGCCGGGAGGTGGTTATCACGCCTGCTCCTGCTGCGCCGAGTTTGAGAAAGTAACGGCGGCTTAAGTCACAATGTTTTTTAGCTTCTTGTTCTATTTTATCCTTCATGGAAAATTGCCCCTGTTACAACCTCCCTATGTGTGGTTTTCAGTTGAATCTACCCGGTTACACAACCGGCTTTGGAATTGTTAATATATCGGATTTTACTCAGAAAAACAACCATTATATTTCCTGATCGCAAGCGGAAAGTCAAATATGACCTAAAGTACAAATTTCGGATCTACGAGGAACAAGATGCCCCACTTTTATTTGGTCTTCAAGTTGCAATTATAAAGCTCGAACTCAATCCGATAAATCCGGCACGACATAAGGCTCACGGTAAAAGCCGTGAACCAGTTTATTAGCTTGTTCATTGTTCCTGAAGCATTCGTTTTCCCGGTCAATCTCCAGCCATGGCCCCAGCGTTACGGACTTTGCATCGACGTCAATTTCGTGACCTGCAAGGTGCTCCAGAAGCCGGTCGTACATATCGTTAAAGATAGGTATGTCCCGGACCTGGGCACGCATCTCTTTCTTCGAAGCCTTCCTACCAAGCCGGTAAGATATATTGCCCGTATGAGTCACGGCCGTGGAGAGGTGACCTTCCAGCACCTCGGCGTTGAGGTCCTCCCGCCGGCCACTGCGGACCGCTTGAATAAAGTTGACGAAATGATCGCCGCCGCCGCTGAATTTCGTGACTTCCTTGCCATCATTGTCCCATGCTATACCCCGGTACAGACTCACCGACCCGCCTTCGCAATCGACGACCACGCCGACCCGCTCGCCCCGAAATGAAGGCATTTGGGTAGAGCCTTTCGCCTTGTGGAGATTGTGCACTTCATAAAGCAGCGGGGCCGTGGGAAAGTCGTAGTAAATTATCTGAGTGTTAGGAACATTGCATGCGTCGTGGAAAATGAATCGTCCCCCGATACTCATTACCCTCCGGGCAAGCTTCTTCTCGCCAAGGCACCAGCGGGCCACATCCACTTCATGCACACCCTGGTTGCACGATTCCCCGTCACCGGTGTTCCAGTCGAAGCTGCAGTCATATTGGAGACGATTGCGATAGATAGGCACTTTTTTTGCGGGGCCGCACCAGAGGTCGTAGTCGACGGTATCCGGGATAGGCAGCGGTGTCTCTCGCTTGCCGCATGAGGAACGTGACTTGTTGGCAAAAGCGGTGATGTACTTGATTCTGCCGAGGTTTCCTTCCTGTATCCACCGGATACCCTTGGCGATAGAGCTTTGTGAGCGCCGCTGGGTGCCGCACTGGACAATGCGATTATACTTCCGTGCCGCGTTGACCATCTGCCGGCCCTCCCAGATGTAATGTGACAGAGGCTTCTCTACATAGACGTGCTTACCTGCCTGACACGCCCAGATGGTGCTCAGTCCGTGCCAGTAGTTTTGTGTTGCGTTGCCGATTACGTCGATATCCTTTCTATCGAACATCTTGCGCATGTCGGTATATTGGGCCGCCTTGTGGTTGTATTTTGTTTCGATCGTTTTGGCGGCGCTTCCCATACGCTCTCGGTCAGGGTCGCTGACGGCCACGACACTCACATCCTTCTGCTTTTCAAAGGATGGTACATGGGCCCCCGTGCCGCGACCGCCGCAGCCGGCCACGCCCACAAGGATGCGGTCATTGGCGCCGCGTACACGGGAAAAGGGCAGTGTCGTCATCACCCCTGCCGCAATCGAACTCTTAACGAAATCTCGACGAGTGACAGTATTCATATCTGTCCTCCTTCCAAATTATGATCCTGTATTAAGCAGAGTATCCTCTGTTATTTTTCTTCCAAT
>Ga0209536_100004726_pt1 | contig 21453 bp, 18 predicted proteins | sample DeeMarSeWOR28_12_FD_187461 | JGI IMG/M metagenome (GOLD analysis project Ga0209536, IMG submission 187461) | Marine sediment microbial communities from White Oak River estuary, North Carolina - WOR-2-8_12 (SPAdes) (version 2) | ecosystem: Environmental > Aquatic > Marine > Intertidal zone >... | reverse complement strand
TATGTTGATTTAGTTGCCCAGGGGAAGGTGCTTGAAGCATTGCAGGTCATCAGGGAAGGAAACCCTTTCCCTTCTATTTGCGCTTATGTATGCACTCATCCTTGTGAGGATGCCTGCCGGCGTAGCCAGGTAGATAAACCTATCTCTATAAGAGCGTTAAAGAGATTCGCCGTGGAATTTGGCGGCGACAGAATGATAGAACTTGAAGCCGAGACAACACAGAGTGAAAAAGTGGCTGTAGTAGGGTCTGGACCGGCGGGATTAGCTTGTGCTTACTATTTGAGGAAGCTTGGTTACCCGGTAACGGTCTTTGAGGCTTACTCAGAACTTGGAGGCATGCTCAGAGTAGGTATTCCTCGGTACCGTCTTCCTAGGGAAGTAGTCGATACAGAGGTTCAAAGACTACTCCACATGGGAATTGAGATAAAGACGAATACTCGAGTGATATCTATAGATTTGCTTTTTGATATGGGTTATAAAGCCATCTTCATAACTGTTGGTGCCCATCAGAGTCTCAGAATGGGAATAGAAGGAGAAGATAGTCCCGGAGTGATTGATGGGGCGACTTTTCTTCGCGAGGTGAATTTGGGACTGAAACCCTCTTTGGGGCAAGAGGTTGCTATAGTAGGTGGAGGCAATGTTGCTATGGATGCCGCTCGCGCCGCCGTGCGACTCGGGGCAGGCAAAGTCAACATTCTCTATCGTCGTAGTAGGGCAGAAATGCCAGCAAGCCCCGAGGAAATAGAGCAAGCCGTGGAGGAGGGCGTGGAGGCCATGTTTTTGGTAGCACCGATTAAAATGAAAAGGGGCAACGGTCGTTTGAATGTAACCTGTATAAAAATGGAGCTCGGGGAACCGGATGCAGGAGGTAGACGTCGCCCAGTACCAATTGAAGACAGCGAATACGACATGGAATTTGATACTTTGATTACTGCTATCGGTCAGGCACCTCAAATATCCGAAGATTTTCGCTTGCGCTTGGGGCGAGGTAGCACGATTCAGGTTGACCCTGTTACGCTCAATACTAATCGAGCGGGAGTTTTTGCTGGGGGAGATGCTGTCACCGGACCGGCTACTGTAACCGAAGCACTGGCAAGTGGTAGGCAGGCAGCCTTTCGCATCGATGACTATCTACATCATCGGTACCCCTTAGCTGAAAAAGAGGCAGAAGACACACTGTCAGGCGAACTGAGTCCTGAGACGATAGAGGCGATAAGAAAAATCGAACGACTTGAGCCCCCGCTTCTGTCCCCAGAGGCAAGAACAAAAGAGTTCAAACCGGTAGAGCTGATTTACAATTGGGAAGCTGCCGTTGATGAGGCTCGGCGCTGTCTCAGATGCGGCATGGGAGCAGAGATCATTTTTCAAGATAAATGTGCTACCTGCCTTACATGTCTCAGGGTTTGCCCCTACCATGTACCATACTTAGATGAGTGGGGGGCGATTCAGATACCTGCCGACCAGTGTCAGGCTTGTGGTATATGTGTCGCCGAATGTCCGGCTAAAGCAATAATTTTAAGAAAGCCGTATGACAGAAGACATATAGATGAAGAATTGGAGCACACTCTGAAGTCTGCCGCCCAGTCGAAGTCGAAGCAGCTAATTATAGGATTTTGTTGCCAGTATGGACTTTTTGGTACTGGAACATTGGCAAGCCTGTGGAGGGAAGGTCGAGCCGGTATTTGGATAGTACCTGTACTTTGTGTGGCAAAGTTAGAAGAAGAGCATATATTGCGGGCATTTGAAATGGGTGCGGAAGGGGTTTTCATCGCCGGATGTGGGGAGCGATGCAGTCGGGAAAACACGGCATTTTGGGTTCTACAACGAGTGGAAGCAGTTAAACGGGCGATATCCCAGATTGATTTGGAACCAGAGAGATTAGAGACGTTTAACCTGCGTGCTGCTAACGAAGATATCACTGAAGCACTGGATAATTTTACTGAACGAATAGGGGGATTCTGCCTGGCTTCAGTGATCAAGGAGGAGGTAAAGAAGTGATAATAGCAGAGCAAAAATCGTTGGAAGAAATAAGGCGAGTTATTTCTCCTTACGAGAACGTGTTGCTTCTCGGATGTGGTACTTGTGTCACTGTTTGTGGTGCCGGTGGTGAGCGTGAAGTAGCTTTTCTCCATAGTGCTTTAAGGGTGGCTCAGGCAAGGAACCAAGATGGAGTCCATAGTTTTTCGGAGTACACCATAAAAAGACAATGTGATTTCGAATTTCTGGATGTGCTCGAAGACAAAGTTAACGAAGTAGATACAATACTTTCACTAGGTTGTGGTATCGGGGTGCAAGTAGTAGCCGAGCGTTTTCCCGATATACCTGTCTTACCCGGCGTTAACACGTCCTTTATGGGTATGGCTAAAGAATGGGGAGTATGGGATGAACGTTGTGCAGCCTGTGGCGATTGCCGATTGGATGAAACCGCCGGTATTTGTCCCATCACCAGGTGTACCAAGGGAATACTCAACGGTCCTTGCGCCGGTACCAAGAACGGAAAATGCGAGGCTAACAAGGATATAGACTGTGCCTGGATTCTAATTTATAAGCGCTTGGAAAGATTGCAGCAGTTAGAAAAAATGAGGCGATATTATCCTCCCAGAAATTTCCGCGTAATACCCAGACCTCGTAGAATAGTCATGAAGGCCAATGTTGAATCAGGAGGGAACAATGGCTAATTCACTGTTTGAAGAAAAAATTAATTCCAACGATTTTCTAGTGACCACGGAGATTGGACCTCCCAAGGGAGCAGATGTTTCGGAAATGGTCCATCACATAGATCTGCTTAAAGATAAGATGGATGCTATAAACGTTACCGACCATCAGAGCTCTGTGATGCGTTTTCCATCCCTCGGTGGTTGTTTGCTGGTGAAGGAGTGCGGTGGTGAACCAATATTTCAAGTAACCTGTCGCGACCGCAATCGTTTGGCTCTCCAAGCTGACCTTCTTATGGCTTATTCGAGAGGTATCACAAATGTGCTTTGTCTCACTGGAGATTCTGTAGATGTTGGCGACCACAAAGAGGCGAAGCCCGTTTTCGACCTGGATTCGGTCCAGTTATTACGAATGGCCAGGGAAATGGAGGCGGGCAAAGATATGGCGGGGAATGAATTAAAAGGTGTACCTCAATTTTGCCTGGGCGCTTCAGTTCACCCGGAGACGGATTTCATAGAGCCACAACTTATCAAGTTTGAGAAGAAGGTCAACGCCGGTGCACAATTTTTCCAAACTCAAGGTATATTTGAACTTGAAAGCCTTAAAAAGTTTATGCAATACGCTTCTCAATTCAACGTTAAAATCTTGGCAGGCATTATTGTACTTGCATCCGCCAGGATGGCTCAGTATATGAACGATAATGTTCCCGGAATAATTATTTCTCAAGCTGTCATTGATGAGTTAGCTAATGTAGAAAAAGGTAAAGGACTCCAGAAAGGAATTGAGATTGCCAGCCGGCTCATAAAGACAATAAAGGAAGAAAATTTATGCCACGGTGTCCATGTTATGGCTGTAGGTAGAGAGGGAATTGTACCTGATATCCTGGAGGCAGTTTAGCAGAAGTGTTTAGGATACCACCTTGGTTAAATAACAGCTGTGGTCGATCGGCTAACCAGAATCTAACAAAAGGAGGGCTGTGAAATGAAAAAGAAAATTTTAATCATAGATGACGAGCCTGATTTCGCAGAAGCTTTACGCATGACGTTAGAAGCTAAATCTTATCGCGTAATCACTGCTACCGACAAGGCACAGGTTCAAGTTAAGATGAGAGAGGGGCCTAATGTCGTTGTACTGGGCACTGTAACTCCTGCTGGGCAAGCTTTTTCCCTGCACAACTGGCTAAAGCAGCACCCGAGATATAAAGATGTGCCGGTCATGGTAATAGACTCCAGGCCCGAGGAACGGTTTATTAGGGGATGGCGAAAATTTGAAGGGATGCAACTGGAGTCCGAAGATTATGTTACCAAACCAATCGAGCCAGCCTCACTTGTAGTTCGTATCCAGAGTTTATTGGTAGAAGCGGCTAGAAAGATCAGGGTGCTGGTGGCGGATGATCATACCATGGTCAGGGATGGAATATGTGCCGTACTTACGTTGCAGAGAGACCTGGATATAGTAGGCGAAGCTATCAATGGAAAAGAGGCAGTTGAGAAGGTGTTTCGACTTCTACCCGATGTAGCGCTAATGGACATACTCATGCCTAAACTGAGTGGATTGGAAGCAGCCAGACAGATAAGCGCGAAATGCCCTCAGACTAGGGTACTGATTCTGACTCAGTATGATGAACAAGAGAATATGCTTGTTGCCAGTCAGGCCGGTGCATATGGCTTCATCCCCAAGAAAGCTGCTAGTGAGCAACTTATAGCGGGTATAAGAGCCGTACACGGAGGAAATTATTTCCCGGACTCTTTTGCTAAGCTAGTATCGAATTAATAGAAATGTATAGGTCGAGCTTCCCGGCAAACGAGGGATTAGTCACTATCTTCCTTGAGCCCGCTAAAACCGACTGCTATATTATCGCGCCAAGCTAATATCCTGTATGAGTTTAGGAAAGGCCTGGTAGTTCCTTTGGTATTACCAGGCTCTATTTATTACCGCTTCTTAATCTTATCTTTAATAAGGGGAGGAGATTGTCTGTGTTCTTGCCCTAATCTTGATTTTTCAATATACTGGCGAAGACAATTAGATGAAGTTGGACAGGCGAATAACCAATCTTGTTATAACTGGTTTCTCAGGAACGGGCAAATCTCTTGTAACCAGAGAGGTAGCCCGTAGATTAAATTGGGATTTCCTTGATACCGATGATGAGATAGTTAGACAAACCGGAAAGCCTATTACCGAGATTTTTCGCGATGATGGAGAGGCAAGATTCAGGGAACTTGAACACCAGGCGATCAAAAATGCTTGTGGGCAAAAACAGCTAGTAATAGCTATCGGCGGTGGTGCTATAGTTGATTCACGGAACTATGAGTTACTTTCCAAAAACGGATTAATTATTTGCCTGGAGGCTAAGCCTGAGATAATCTACGAGCGCTTGTTCCGTGAGGCTGCTTGTAATCCCGAAACCGAGGTTCGCCCTCTTTTGACTGTTGAAAATCCATTGGAACGCATCAGTCAGCTAAAAGCCGCCCGGCAATCTCACTATGCAAAAGCGGATTGGACAATCCATACTGACTACTTAAGTGTCGGGGAAGTGGCCGAAGAGATAATAAGGGCATGGAAATTACTTGGTCGTACCGGTAGCTATGGGCTATTAAATACAAATGATGAAGACGTCGCTTGCATGGTAGAAACTGCAACTCGAAGTTATCCAGTATTTGTCGGCTATGGCTTAATAGACAAGTTGGGCGAGAAGATAAAACAAACTGCTCTATCTGGCACAGTCAACATAATCAGTGATGAGAATGTCTTCTCACTTTACGGAACAAAAGTTAAAGAAATCCTCAATAACACTGGCTTTTCGGTTAACGACTTTGTAGTACCTCCTGGTGAAGAAACGAAAGACATAGATTATGCTGTTAAGATTTATGATTTCCTCGTCGAGCATCGAGCAGAACGAGACGACATTATCATCGCTTTGGGCGGTGGAATGGTAGGTGATTTGGCAGGTTTTGTAGCTGCCACATTTCTACGGGGCATGCCCTGGATACAGGTACCAACCAGTTTGATAGCTATGGTTGATGCCAGCATTGGTGGTAAAGTAGCGGTTAATCATCCAGAGGGGAAAAACCTCATTGGTTCCTTCTACCAGCCTAACCTTGTTTTGGCCGATCCTCAGACTCTTACCACTTTGCCCCAGCGTGAACTAGATTCGGGCTGGGCTGAAGTTATCAAGCACGGTTTGATCCTTGATGAGGAGTTTGTTCAATTCCTGGAGAACAATAGGAGTGGACTGGCAGAACTAGAACCAGAGTTGCTTACTCGAGCTATTGCCCGAAGCGCTGCTATCAAGGCTCAGGTCGTCAGCCAGGACGAAAAAGAAAAACAAGGGAAACGAACCATTTTGAATTACGGACACACAATCGCTCATGGGTTGGAGGCGGCTACTCAGTATAGGAGATTTCTTCATGGCGAAGCGGTAGCCATTGGCATAGTGGGAGCGGCCAAGCTTAGTCAGCGATTGGGGCTTTTACATTCGACGATGGTGCAACGCCAACAAGCTATACTACGAGAATTCGGCCTACCCACGGACTTTTCTGACTTGAATGTAACGGAGATAACGAGGGCTATGGAGTTAGACAAGAAAACCAAGGGAAAGGCAATTCGCTGGGTGTTGTTACAGGATATAGGCAGAACAGTAATCCGTAGCGATGTGCTTCAGCAAGATGTACTATTTGTTCTTCGAGAGCTAGCAAAACCGTGAAATACCGGCTCAATTGAAGGCAAGCCGTTTTATACGCTATAATGGACAATTCAGAAAAGGAGACTATCTTTGCTTAAAAGCCATAACTGTGGGGAACTGAGGGAAAATCATATCGGACAAAAAGTAACATTAGCTGGATGGGTGCACAGGCGTCGTGACCATGGCGGGAAGGTGTTCATTGACCTGCGTGATCGTGAAGGCATTGTCCAGGTGGTGTTTAATCCCCAAATGTCACAAGATGCATACCAATTAGCGGGCTCATTCCGTAACGAATATGTGATTCAAGTTACCGGAGAGGTTGCCGCACGTCCTGAAGGAACTGAGAATAGTAAATTATCTACCGGGGATATCGAAGTCATAGCTGCAGGAGTTGTAATCCTTAATAAATCGAAAACACCACCCTTTTACATAAGCGAAGATGAAGATGTTGAAGAGTCGCTTTGCCTGAAAAATCGCTACTTGTATTTAAGAAGAGCCAGAATGAAGGATAATCTCCTATTGCGTCACAGAATGATAAAATTCATCCGTGATTTCCTCGATAGCAGAGGATTTGTCGAAATTGAAACACCTATCTTGATTAAGAGTACGCCGGAAGGGGCCCGTGACTATCTTGTACCCAGTCGTGTCAATCCTGGCAAGTTTTATGCTCTTCCTCAATCTCCGCAACAGCTCAAGCAAATCCTTATGGTAGCCGGGTTCGAAAAGTATTTTCAAATAGCTCGTTGCTTCAGGGACGAGGACCTCCGAGCAGACCGACAGCCGGAGTTTACCCAGCTTGACATGGAAATGAGTTTCATAGAATTAGAGGACATATTGAAGCTCATGGAGGAGCTTTTCAGTTCGCTTGTGAAGACTGTTAAACCTGATATGACATTACTACAGCCATTTGCCTATCTTTCCTATGAAGAAGCAATGGAGAAATATGGCACAGATAAACCGGATATTAGGTTTGGCTTGGAACTAAAGGATATATCTGATATCGCTGCGAATACAGACTTTCAGGTTTTCCGTTCGGCACTTGATAAGAATGGCAAGGTGAAAGGAATATGTGTCCCTGTTTGCGGTCATTATACTCGCCATCAACTTAATGAATTGACGGATTTAGCCAAGGAATATGGTGCTCAAGGTTTGATGACAATAGCTTTTGCAGGCGAGACAATAACTCCCGATAACATAAAATCGGCAGCTGCAAAATACTTAACCACCGGGCAATTACAGGAAATAGCCGCTAGATTTGAAGCAAAACCTGGCGACCTTGTACTTATTGTGGCTGATAAACAGGAGGTCATTAATAAGACACTGGATGGATTGCGCCGCGAGATGGCACAACGCCTTAATCTGGCAGATGATAACTTAATGGCGTTTACTTTCATAGTTGATTTCCCTTTTTTAAAGAAGAGTGAGACTGAGAATCGTTGGGAACCTATGCATCATCCGTTTACTGCTCCTCGATGGGAAGACGTATCGATTCTTGATAAAGAACCGGCTAAGGTCAATGGTCAGCATTATGATGTGGTATGCAACGGTTGCGAACTTGGCAGCGGTAGCATAAGAATTCACAACCGCCAGCTTCAAGAAAGAATATTCGGTCTTCTTGGTTACAGCAAAGAAGAAATGGAAAGCAGATTTGGAGGTTTTCTGGAGGCACTGGAATATGGAGCGCCGCCCCATGGCGGTATTGCAATAGGTCTTGACCGTTTAGTGATGCTACTGGCTGGGGAATGGAGTATAAGGGAGGTTATTGCTTTCCCGAAAAATCAAAACGCCGTTGACATGATGCTGGACAGCCCTGCATACGTTAGTAAACAGCAACTCAATGAGCTGAATCTAAAACTAAAGCATGAGGTTCTTCATACACAATAAGAGGAAATAAGAATTGAAGGTAAGCGCAGAGAGTTTAGGTAATTGTCAGACAGCCCTTACTATTGAGGCTGAGGCAAGCGAGTTAGATAAATCGCTTGATGAGGCTTATCATCATCTGGTTAAAGAAGTTTCTGTTCCAGGTTTCCGCAAAGGAAAAGCACCGCGGGATATTCTGGTACAGCACATAGGAAAGAATAATCTGCTAGACGATGCTTTGGAACATCTTATACCACAGCTTTATAAACAAGCGATTGAGTCTCAGCAACTTGAACCCATAGCTCAACCACAAATAGAAATTACACAAACTGAGCCTGTGATTTTTAAAGCTGTGGTGTCTCTCCAGCCTGAAGTTAAACTTGGTGATTATAATATTATAGAACTGGAACCTGCTCCACCGATAGAAATTGGGGATGAAGAAATTTGTGCGGCCATGGAAGAGGTTCGAGAAAGGCAGGGGGCATGGGTGCCTATAGATCGCTCCGTCGAGCTAGGTGATTTAGTTACTATGAATATCGAAGCTGATGTTGATGGGAAACCCTGGTTGAGTCACAAGGACATATTATATGAAGTAAATAAAGAGTCACATTCACCTGTGCCTGGGTTTGCTTCTAATTTGCAGGGTATCGAGAAAAATAAGGAAAAGACCTTTAGTTTGATTATTCCTGATGATTACCCAGTTAAAGAAATGAGTGGTAAGGAAGGTAATTTCAAAGTTACTATTACCGAGATCAAGGAGAAACAGTTACCCGAGCTTGATGACAAGCTGGCTCAGGGTGCTGGCTATGATGACCTTGAGGATATGAGGAAGAAGGTTGTTGATGACTTAACGGCCAGAGCTGAAGTCAGAAATCGCTTGGAGCTGAGGCAAAAAGCACTTGACTCTCTGGTGGAAATCAGCGAAGTGAATTATCCGCCTATTCTGGAGGAAGAAGAAATAAATGGACTTCTTAGGGATCAGGCACAGCGCTTCGGTTTTAGAGAAGTAGCGGATTATCTGGAAAAAGCCAATAAAACAGAAGGGGAACTCAAAGAAGAAATGCGCCCTGTAGCTAAAAAGCGACTTGTTCAAGGTCTTGTTTTGGGGAAACTGGCTGAGAAAGAAAAGATTGAAATTAAGACTTCAGAAGTAGATAATAAAGTAGATGAAATTGCCAATGATGCTGAGGATAAAGAAAAGGAAAAGACAAGACAATTTTTCTCACTACCCCAAGTTAGGCAATCAATTGAACAATCTTTGCTCACTCAGAAGACGATGGACCGATTACTGCAAATAGCCATTGGCAGTGAAAATATGACAAAGGAGGAATGATGGAAACAATATCTCAGGTTGTAATTCCAACAGTGACGGAAACCAGTGCTCGAGGTGAGCGTATTTTCGATATATATTCACTACTGCTTAGAGAGAGAATCGTTTTTTTGGGTACGCCGATCAATGACCAGATAGCTAATCTTATTATCGCTCAATTACTCTACTTGGAGAGGGAAGACCCGGAAAAAGATATAAACCTTTATGTCCATTGCCCGGGTGGTATTATCAGCGCAGGCTTGGCTATTTACGATACCATCCAGATTCTGCGCTGCCCTGTGTCAACAATTTGTGTTGGTTTGGCGGCTAGCATGGGTACAGTGCTTCTTTGCGCGGGAACCAAGGGCAAGAGGTATGCTTTGCCGAATTGCACTATACATCTGCACCAAGCTGCCGGCGGTGCTCAAGGACAAGCAGCTGATATTGAAATTGCGGCAAGAGAAATAATGAGGATACAGGAAACTATACGTAACATCTTGGCTAAGCACACCGGTCAGCCGGTGGAGAAGATTGCCCACGATACAGACAGAGATTTCTATCTGAGTGCCGAACAAGCAGTGGAATATGGTATTGTAGACGAAATACTTAGCAAACCGGCAAAGAAATAAAATAGGTGCATTGTGATGAGCATCAATTCAAGGATTTGTTGGATTGATATAGTAAAACTGGGCTGCCGGTAAGAACAGAGGATTCTTTTAGTTTTCAACTGGTGGGATGATAGCTGGGATATCAAACTGGATAGAAGTAGGTGCTACATTTAATGCCGCGAATGAGGCATTTGGTGGGTTGGGCAAAGCAGGTTTAATTACTATCATCGTTCTTTCCATAATTGCTATTGTTGCCCTTGTATGGATTTTCCGTGAGACCGGAAGGCGAGAGTAAATAATCTCTGTTACCCCAGTTTGGCAGCTTCATCCATCCTGTATCCGTATTCGGGCATTTCCATGCCATCTACATATACTGTTCTACCATCTATTTGTACACGTCCCTGTGCTATCAAATCGTGTACGGCAAACGGATAGATTTTGTGATCACCTGCTACTTTAAGCACGGCTTGTAGGTTGCTACATATAAGCCCCATCATTCTGAACAATTCTTCCCCCGCTTTCTCTTCAAAATCTTCATAGGTTTTTATATTATGAATTGTTGCGAAACTAGTTATTTCGTGTAAACCCTTTGATAATTCCTTATGACCTTCCAATGTTAATTTGTCTATTGTTTGTAGGATGTTAAGAGGTTTAGATTGTACTAACACGGGTCCAGTGTCTTCGCCCGTATCAACAAAAAATAGGCTTGATCTTATCACCGCATCTCCAGATAATATGGCCTTGGATGATGGTGCCCAGTGTAGACCACTGTAGCCTTTTGTGGTATCCCCGGGATGCACATTAAGAATTCTTGGATAGTACTTATCTACCATCCAATCAGTAAGCCATTGATCATAACCGGCGAGACATACTAAATCAGGTTCTCCGCCAATTCTGCTTTCTATCAATGCACACAGTCTCTGTTCGTATTCTTTTCTTTCTGGACAATTTCTCGGAATACTTCCTGAACCATATCTTGTTCTGGCGTCTTTGAGATAAGGTATGTGACTAAGTTCGATTACCTGATGTCTATTTGCCCTGGCTATCGCAACTCCGTCACACCCAGGTCTGTTTGTGAATAAAATATAATCATGATTCATGTTCTTTGCAGCTATCTCTTTATAGTTGGTGCCAGCACCAGAAACAAGACATACGATAGACATTCTTGTTCCACATTTGGCTGGATCGTAAATTAATTGCTTCATGAAGCTATCATACCTTTACTGAGAGTACCGGGTCTCCCAATATACGTTTCCTTACTTTGGCCCAAGTGCTAGCAAAATGAGCTAAATAGCTAGATTTTTGTCCGAATATCTTGCCTTGAGCTAAAGAATTTAAAAATTCGTCGGATCCATCGAATTCAGGCATTTCAACATATGATCGGCCAATTTCACGTAAAGTATGGGCGTCACTCCCCGCACTGGCAACCTTTCCTTGCTCTTTGGCTAATTCCTGGGCTCTCGCGATGCTATTAGAAAATGGCGTTCGAGAATTGAAGGTTTCAATAATATCAACTTGAGATAAAACTTCCGTCGACGTTAGGATATTATTATTCCAAGGCAAAGATCTGCCGAATGGGTGGGGAATAGCCACTAAACCGCCTTGGCTTCTGATTTGAGATATCGTTTCCTGAGGTGACAATCCCTTGGGAACTGCTTCATTCAGAAAGAGACCCATTATTTCACCTGCTGGCGTTAATATCTCTTCTGCAACGATTATTTTGAACGGAGCAATTTCCTTTAGCTTTAAGGCACCAGTAATAGTGTTATGGTCAGCTACGGCGATGCAATTTATGCCTAGTTCGAGGCAACGAACAACTATTCGCTCCAAAGGTGTTAGGCAATCAGTAGAGTAGCAGGTATGGACATGTAAATCAGCTTTTATCAATTATCTTATTACGTTTTATTGTTTAACCGTTATTCTGAGCGAGTAGTAACTCTGCCTTTTACCTGTTGTCTGATTATACCAGATTCCTTGAAGTTACAGCTTAGTAGATATAGCCTCAATATAGTAGGGATTCAGTTAAAAGGAGAGTATTACCTATAGGGAAGAGGTTAGCTAGACGAGGTTAGCCAGCTTTCTCCACGTATTGCCCGGTGCGTGTATTGACCCTAATGATATCCCCTGTATTAATGAATAGAGGCACCTGGGTGGTTACTCCTGTTTCTAGCTTAGCTCCTTTAGTACCTGCAGTAGCCCTATCCCCCTTGAAGCCAGGCTCTGTTTCCGTAACTTGAAGCTCTATCAAGATGGGTAACTCTATGGCTACTGTCGTGCCCTTACAAGTCACAATTTCCAGCATCAGCCCTTCTTTTAGATAGTTTGTGTCTTCTCCGACTTGAATCGAAGTTAACATAACCTGTTCGTAATTTTCGTTATCCATGAAGTAATAGAGGTCACCATCTTTATATAGATACTGGACAGGACGATGTTCCAGAAATGCCGGTGTAACTTTATCGCCGGATTGAAAATTCCGTTCGGTGACATTCCCACTACGCACACTACGAAGCTTCAACTTGACTACAGGTTGCCTTTGTTGCATCTTAACATGTTGGTATTCCAGAACCTGGTATATTTCGCCATCTAGCTCTACGGCGCTTCCCTTTCTCAATTCCCCTGCATCAATCATTTAGTAACCTCCATAATATTGGTAGTGCATTGACACTTTGATTTCCCTTTTTCTTGTTAGGATAACAAATTCTTATTTCCCTTGCTGAGTACTTTGACTTCGCCATTTTCCAAAACGACCAGATCTTCAATTCTAGCGCCGCCTTGTCCAGCAAGGTATATTCCCGGTTCTATAGTAAAAACCATGCCGTCTGTCAGTGAATCAGGGGAGTTGGGATTGATCGTAGGAGATTCATGCACTACTAGTCCAACGCCGTGTCCCAGTCCATGTCCAAAACAATCTCCATATCCGGCTTGTTCAATAACACTTCGAGCAAAATGATCTGCTTTAGAAGCAGCCATATTTGATTTAATCTTTTGTATAGCAGTGGTTTGTGCTCTTAGAACTACATTATAAATATCCCTGAAAGTTTTATTTGGTTTGCCCAAGAATATAGTGCGAGTAAAATCGCTGCAATAACCATTGATTCTGGCGCCCATGTCAATCAATACCGGCTCATGGGAGCGGATTATTTTTTCTGTGGGTCGGGCATGGGGCAAGGCTGAATTTGAGCCTGAAGCTACGATGATTTCAAAAGGTATTCCATCGCTGCCCTCCTGACGAAAGATTTTCTCTATCTCCCATGCTGCTTCCTTTTCCATAATACCTGGACGAATTACCGACTTTGCATGTTCAAAGACGGCATCGGTTAACTCTGCCGCTTTCTTGATAAGCGCTAGCTCTTCGGTCTCTTTTACGGAGCGAAGTTGCTCTGCTATTCCGGTGGTGGGAATAAGCTCAAGATTAACTTGCTTGGTTTTTATTTCCTCATTGACTTTTTGATAACTATCGTAGGAAATAGAATTCGCCTCAAAACCCAATTTGTGCCATTGAAAATCAGTCACTATACCGGGAAGCCAGTCACGTAACTGCTGCTTAATCTGGATAATTTCAAAATCCGGTGACTCTCTATCAGCTTGCTCTACGTAACGGAAATCAGTAGCTAGAATAGCATTACGCTTTGAAATAAGCAGCCATCCCGAAGAGCCAGTGAACCCTGAGAGGTAGCGAACGTTGTCAGGCTGGGAAATAAGGAGCGCATCTAATCCCTTTTCGTTAACGGATGCTCGCAATCTCAGTAAACGATTTATTATTGATATTCTCCCCGGGTTTTCAGCACGTCTATTTGACATTTTGATTTTACCTTTATCCTTCTAAATTTCTATATATTATGCCGTTAGGATGATTATAATCCGAATATCATCCGTGCAATACCAAAGTAGAGCGCTACGCCAAATATATCAAGAACCGTAGTTAAAAAAGGAGCGGATACCAGAGCAGGGTCAATCTTGACCAGACGAAATATAAATGGCAAGGCTCCGCCTACAAGGGTTGCCATTACTGAGATGCCCACCAGCGTCATGCCTACTACAGCGGCTGCGTTAAGGTTCCGGCCGAATGCATAAACTAGACCCAAGGCGACAGCGCCGAGGGCAACACCCATGATAGCGCCTATTCCTACCTCTCGAGAGACAATAGTTACAGCCCGTCTCGGGTTTACCTCACCAGTGGCCAGTCCACGAATAACTACAGTGGCTGATTGCGCTCCCACATTTCCGCCGGTGGCGATTACCAAGGGGATGAAGGCAGTCAGTATCAATGCCCCGGCGAGCAATTCCTCTTGCCTGAAAATAATGGGGGCAATAACCATGCTGACTGCGATAAGCATGAATAACCATGGAGTCCGACGCTTCACAACGCTGAAAATACGGCTGGCAAAGTAACCTCGCTCCGTACCCGGTACTGCGCCGAAGCGATAAATATCTTCTGTGGCCTCCGTCTCCATGATATCTGCCACATCATCATAGGTGATAGTACCTACAAGACGCTGTTCTGCATCTACCACGGGAATTGCCAGCACGTCATGTTCTCGAAGTTCCTTGGCTACTTCCTCTCTGTCTGTGTAGGTGGAGACAAAGGGCGGGTCTGGTTTCATGATATCGCTCACCTTGGCATCGGGGTTAGCGATGACCAGGTCCTTGAGCGAAACAGTGCCTATAAGATAGCGGCGGCGGTCCATAACATAGCATTGGTATACAGTCTCCCGTGTAATAGCCAGCTGTCGGACTCTTTCCAGGGCTTGTGCGACCGTCATATCGCTGTGTAAATCAACGAATAATGGAGTCATCTCCCGTCCTGCTGTTTCTTCCTCATAGCCAAGCAACTTCAGGGTGACACGACGCTGTTCCGGTGACAGTATCTGTAAAAGACGACGGGCTACCTTGGCAGGTACTTCGTCCAACAATTCTGTTCTATCATCGGGTGGCATTGCTTCGAGAAAATCCTTCGCTGCTTGGTCGCTGAACGCTTCGAGTAATTCGTTCTGGGATGTCCCATCAAGGTAATCGAAAACTGAAATAGCAACATCCTTGGGCAGGAGGCGAAACGCTATCACTGCCTCTTCTACCGGTATGCTGTAGAGAAGGTCAGCAATATGTTCGGGTTCTAAATCCGCCAACCTTTCACGTAACGCTCTATATTGCTTGTTTTCCAGCAATTCCTTGAATGTATCTTCATTCAAAACTTCCAATGCAACCTCCCATGACAATATTGGACCATAAAACGGTAAACAAAAGCCCCACGTCCGGTGGGACGTGGGGCATAATATCTCGATCAAAGACCTACATTAAAGCAAGCCCCACCACCATCGAACGAAAATTGCCGTATGTGACCGTTTATGGTCAGGGTCTGACGATGATTTTATTTTCATGCCTTATATCTCGTTCTGGATTTGATTATATTCCGCCTATATAATCATGTCAATCTAGAGAAACGATGATAAAAATAACATATGATGTACTACTAAACGGGAATTTTATGGGCTTGCCGCATGTTGTAGTGCGTGAAATGTATTAAAAATTAGTTTAAAGAATGCCCTTCATATTATTTTCTTAACATTTCTGTTATAAAATTATGATAACTATGAAGAATCGCTAGGAGAATGGGGATGGCAGATAAGAATGTTTTAATAGTTGATGACGATGTAAAAACTGTGGAGTTGGTCAAGCTATACTTAACACGGGATGGCTACGGGGTCATAACCGCTTACGATGGTGTTGAAGCTCTGCGACTGGCTCGGGAAAGTCGTCCTGACCTTATCGTTCTTGACCTCATGCTGCCGGATATAGATGGACTTGAAGTCTGTCGTATTCTTAGGCAGGAATCCGATGTACCGGTAATTATGCTTACTGCCAGGTCTACTGACCAGGACAAGCTAACAGGACTGGGTTTAGGGGCTGATGACTATGTGACCAAGCCTTTTAGCCCTAAAGAATTGGCGGCTCGAGTACAGGCAGTGCTTAGACGTCTTCCAAGAGAACGCGGCCCGGAGGAAATTAGAAGTGGTGAACTCAGTATGAATTTTACAAATCACGAAGCGTGGCTTGCCGGTAGATCGCTGGACTTGACCAGTGTTGAATTCAAATTACTGGGCATTCTCGCCAAAGAGCCGGGTAGAGTCTTCAGTCGGGCCAACCTTATAGAAGAGGCTTTAGGATTTGATTTTGAAGGTTTCGACCGGACTATTGATGTTCACATACTCAATTTACGCCGAAAGCTGGAGCTGGATCCCAGCCACCCTAAGTATATAAAAACGGTATATGGGGTCGGCTATAAGTTTATCGGAGGAGAATAGTGGTACATCGGTTGTGGTTTCGCCTGTCATTGATTTTCGCAGTGATAATATTGGTGACCATCGGTACCATTTATCTTTTCGTCAGTCAGCGCACTGCTGCTGAAATTGAACTTTACCAAAAACAAACTGCCCAATATAGGTCTTTCCAGGTACGAGGTAATCTATATTCACACTATTATAGCCAGAACCGCACCTGGCACGGGGTCCAGCCTGTAGTTGCACAGGCAGCGCGTTTATCCGCAACGCATATCGTATTAGTGGCTAACAACGGGACAGTCATAGGTGATTCAGAGGAGGAGTGTTTGGGAATGGTGAACTATACTAATTCGTCAATCACTCCTCTCCAACTAACTGAGCTACAAGAGTTACTTGGAGAAGTCTATGTAATCCCCGATCTGACGGGAGAACCCTATAAAACGTTTCGAAAACTCTCAGCATCAACAAGCTACTCCCTTCTAATCGGTGGCTCAATAGCAATCGCTCTCGCTCTGGTATTGATTTTTTTCCTGTCTCGAAGAGTAACATCACCGATCGCTGTCCTGTCTGGAGCGGCCAGACGATTGGGGCACGGCGACCTATCTCAGAGAGTTCATGTACGGGGTGAAGGCGAAGTTGCGTCATTGGCTCAAGCCTTTAATACTATGGCCACCGACCTGGAGAACAACGAGCAATTACGCCGGAATCTGATTGCTGATGTTGCTCACGAATTAAGGACCCCCCTCTCTAATATTCAAGGTTATCTGGAGGCAATTCGAGATGGAGTCGTGGAGCCAGATGATACTACTATCCGCTCTCTCAATGAAGAGGCAGCGCTGCTTTCGCGACTGGTTAATGAACTCCAGGAGCTAAGTCTCGCCGAAGCCGGCGAACTAAAACTCGTTTATCAAGCAGAAGACATAATTGAGCTAATTAGGCAGGCAGTCGATCCATGGCAACCACAGTCGAAAATAAAGGGGATATCTTTGTCCGTTAACGTACCTGATAATCTGCCAAGGGTTAATATTGATTGGCAACGGATCAACCAGGTGATTCATAACCTTCTGGAAAATGCGGTGGCTCATACTCGTAAAGGTGGTAACATAACGGTAGCGGCTAAAAAACAAGGTGACTGGGTAGAGGTTAGCGTATCGGATACTGGTGAAGGCATACCCGCTGCGGATTTGTCCAATATCTTCGAACGCTTCTATAGAGTAGACAAGTCGCGGGCCAGAGCTACAGGTGGTAGTGGTCTGGGGTTAACTATCGCCAAACGACTGGTAGAAGTTCACGGCGGAAAAATCACAGTTCAGAGCCAGTTGGGAAAGGGAAGCCGTTTTTCATTCACTCTGCCTGTTGCCGATAAATAATGGCTATATGGTACGATTGATCCCGGCCGACGACTAAGTCATTTGTACTTCATTAGGTGTTCTAGTATTATACGATGAAAATGTTTAAGAAGTATTTAACATGAATAGAAAGCTATTGTTTTGCCTATTAGCTTTAGGAGTGATAATGATTGTGACAGGCTTGCTGATTGTATTTGTAGGCTTACCTTAGCTCGATTGTTCTTGCCATTTTTATTCCTGGTAGACCATCAAACAAATTGTCACTGGACAGGATCGGGGATATTTGCCATTCGTTAGATATATTGAAAGTTAAATCTTGTCGAAAAGAATAAACTAATAATTGTAATTTGTATAATAAAATTATTAATATGCATGATACCGAATCAAACATTACGAGGAAACGAATTAATAAGAGGAGCAGAAGTTGAGATTAACAGGTAAGGTAGCATTAGTTACAGGTGCAGGTACGGGTATCGGAAAAGCAACAGCCATACTCTTCGCTAAAGAAGGTGCCGACATAGTGGTCACTAATCTTGATTTACCGGAAGCTACAGAAACGGCCGAGACCATAAGTAAAATAGGCAGGAGGGTTATTGTTATAGCTGCGGATATATCAAAACCAGATGAAATATATACCATGGTTGACAGGGCAGTTAGTGAGTTTGGGGGCGTTAATATTCTAGTTAACAATGCCGGTCTACCCGCGGTGCCTGTGCCTAACGCTTTTGAGATAAAGGGGGAATATATAGAAGCCTGGGATAGAGTATTTGAAATAAATGTGAGGGCCACGTTCCTTTGTAGTCAGCGAGTGGGGCAATGGATGAAAATCCACGGTGGAGGAAAGATTGTAAATGTTGCTTCACAGACAGGCATCGCCGGAGTTCCCTATATTAATGCTTATGGACCGTCTAAGGCTGCCGTGATAAATATAACTCGATCTCTAGCTGTTGAATGGGCAAAGTACAATATAAACGTGAACTGCGTAGCACCTTGTTGGACCAGAACTCTTCGTCTGGAGAAGGCGATTGAGAGGTGTATAGTAAGCCTAGATGAGATTCAGAAGCGATGTCCTATGGGCCGTCCGGCGGAGCCCGAAGATGTAGCCAAAGCCATCCTTTTCCTGGCGTCTGATGATGCCAGCTTTATAACCGGAATAACCTTGCCTGTTGATGGAGGATGGCTGGCATATGGATATCAAACTGTTTAATATTGGGATCTCTTCCTCAACCTAAGGGTAAATTGAAGAAGTTCTTGGGGTTTTCATAGACTACCTTATATATATCCTGATATGGTAATTTGGCTCTTCTTAAAGCCAGGGCTACCATCGGAACGGTAAAATATCCATCGCCTGACGCTAATTCACTATTGACGATGAATTTATCCAGCTTATCCCGGTTATTCAAAATCAGGTTAGCCACGGATTCCGGCGGCATTTTGTCGAAACAACAACTCAGACCCACCATTGCTTCGGAAGCCATTACGGAATCAAAAGAGCGCTCACCTACGTGGTCCAGTATCACTCTGTCCATAGGGAATTTCTCTTCCTTGATGACGTTAATGACCTGTTTGATGATTTCGGGTGCCTGGGGCGCCAACCGGATAGGGGTATGACAAATTACCGGAAGGTTATGTGATTTAGCGATTTGAAGCTGTGCTCGGAACAACATTTTTTCAAACTCAGTACCCACATCCAGACCGATTTCTCCCAGGGCTACCACTCTGTCGTTTTTTACATAATCAGGAAGCCGTTTTAGACATTCCTCAGCACCTTTTTCCGTTAGGCCACAAAAAGGCACACCTAGGGAGACAAAAGCTTCGTATCCTACAGCACCACCCCGTTTCAGCTCGAAGTCTAAAGACCTCTCCCAGAGGGTGAGGACAGCATCAGCTTCGAAAATTCCGTTCAGGCAATGAAACATGGGTATGACACAAGCCTCCATACCTGTTAGCGCAATTTTCATCATAACGCCGTCATCCAGCAGAACGGTATGAAGATGCGGATCAATATATCTCATATCAAAACCTCCTTAGCCTAATATTATAGCCAGAATAGGCAGATGTCAATTACGTTTTTACTGATGAAAAGACTAGGTTCTGGCTAATAGACACGAGCTGAAGTAAGTATATAGTCTGCAATCTTCTGAATGGCCGCCCATTCTTGGTTTGTAGGCTCAAATCTCCTATCAACCTGAAGGGTCCATCCCTGAAATTCCTTGGCATAGCTATGAATTGTCAAATTTCCAATCCTCTTAGCCAAGTTTATTACTGCTTTATCATTAGAAAGGACATGGACAAGTCCGGTATGATGGTCGTTACCCTTCCACGTCACATCAACCACCCTCCCGAACAAAGGAAATATCTTTTTCCTGATTGTCTTGATGTCAACTGCCTTGTGATTTGTGAGAGGTCTCTCGTCCGGTATGCCAAGAACAACCCACCATTGAGGAGGACTATTTTTACTGCCATCCTTTTTTAATATATTTATCCACTTTACCAATCCTTCTTGTATGTCAATAATTCCCAGGGAACGTTGATACCAGGAATTCTCTACTTTTTCTTCGTCCCTGCCACGTTCAGCAAGGCTGGCTTTAATACCCAATGAGTTGAGATTTAGAGCCAATCTATCTCTTGATTTATCACGGAATATTTCTTTCATTTGCTGGAATCATATTATAGTGTACTAGTAATAACAGTCAAAATATTTCATTTCTACAGTACAATCACTGGTATGTTTGACCAATCATGGGTACTAGATATTGGATTGAGTTTTTCCCAGGGTTAATAGTTCGAATGTGGTAATATGAATCGTATTCATATCTTTCTTGCTAGTTTGAGGGACTGAATCTCCCTGGGAGTAAGCTCACGGATTTCTCCCTCCAGAAGTGTACCTAATCTAAGGCTGCTTAACCTGATTCTTTTCAACTCCAATACCCGGTACCCCAAGGCGGCGAACATTCGTCGTACCTGGCGTTTTCTGCCTTCGTGAATGGTTAATGAGTAACTGAAGGGCGGATATTTCAATACCTTGACTTTAGCCGGAGATGTTTTACTGTCATCCAGGTGAATTCCCTTCTCCAGCTTGATTTTGTCCTCTGGACTAATATTTTGTCCTAATCGAACCAGGTATTCCTTTTCTTGTTCAAAGCGAGGATGGGTTAGCCTCAAAGTTAAGTCACCATCATTGGTCAGGATGATCAGGCCTGTGGAATCCTTATCCAGGCGACCGACCGGATAAAGACGGATTCGATGATATTTCTCCGGAATGATATCGATTACAGTCTTCGCTCCTCTTTTATCACCCGTGCTGGAAATGACCCCTTTGGGCTTATTAAGCATGAGATAAACATTAGGCTCTGCTGTAGTCGAAATATGTTTACCATCGATTGTTATCACATCCTTAGCAGGGTCGACCTGTTGATTGAAGCTCTGGACTATAGACCCGTTAACGGCTATGCCGCCCCTCTTTATAACAGCAGCTATGTATCTTCTAGAACCGATACCTGAACCGGTGAGCAATTTAATTATTGGTTGTGACGACATTTCCGGTAAGTTAGTGCAGGACAATTAAATCATCTGGCGTGGTCAGAGATGGTTATTATTGCATATTATGCCATGAAGTCCAATTTTGCGGCGGAAATGCCTCTGATTGAGGATCTCAGGTATTCTCCAAATTATGCGGATATATAATTTATTACCACTGAACGAACATCGG
>Ga0209536_100004725_pt1 | contig 21456 bp, 14 predicted proteins | sample DeeMarSeWOR28_12_FD_187461 | JGI IMG/M metagenome (GOLD analysis project Ga0209536, IMG submission 187461) | Marine sediment microbial communities from White Oak River estuary, North Carolina - WOR-2-8_12 (SPAdes) (version 2) | ecosystem: Environmental > Aquatic > Marine > Intertidal zone >... | reverse complement strand
TGAAGGGAAAAGAAGTAGGTTCGGAAGTTGAGTTTGATATTGAATGGGGATTGGGAAGCAGTTCTTCGCTGATTTCAAACATTGCCTGGTGGGCAGGGGTAGATCCTTTTCTCCTGTTCAGTGCTGTTGCAGGCGGGTCGGGCTATGATATCGCCTGTGCCAGGAGTCATCATCCCATAGTATTCTGGCTCGATCGCAATGAGCCACATTATTTTGATTCGCACTTTAATCCCTCCTATATCGATAAATTATACTTTGTTTATTTGGGACGAAAGCAAGATACAAATGCCAGCATTGAAGACTTATTGAAGTATTATACACCTGCAAAATCCTTGATCAACCAGATCTCCCAATTAACGGAAACAATGCGATTGGCCGGCACCATTGAAGAATTTAACGAATGCATCCGGAACCACGAGCAGATATTGTCAAATGTATTACATCAACCACCCGTTAAGGATCAGTATTTTAGTGATTTTAACGGGGACATTAAATCGCTGGGTGCCTGGGGCGGGGATTTTATTCTGGCAACTTCTAAAGAATCCGAAGAATCATTAGTGGATTATTTTAAAAAGAAGGATCTTTACACTATATTTCCATATTCTGAAATAGCCATTTCAAATGGATCAGTTTAAACCGCAAATTAAAAAGGAGTCCTGGCCCCATATTAAAGAATGGCAATCCATACGATGGCTTTGTCCATCCAATATTGCCCTCATTAAGTATTGGGGAAAACACGGAGAGCAAATGCCTGACAATCCGTCTTTGTCTTTCTCGTTGAGCAAATCCATAACCCGGCTTAATTTCCAATACAGATCGCGTAAAGGTCAATCCAGACCTCTGGAGTTCTTATTCGAGAATAAACCACATGCGGAATTTAAAAAGCGGGTTGTTCGGGTGGTCGAATCGTTAAAAGAATATTTTCCATTTCTTGACCATTACCAGATACGTCTCAATACGGTCAATACCTTTCCCCATTCTTCCGGAATTGCCTCCTCGGCCAGCGGCATGGGTGCCCTGACACTGGCATTGTGCGAAATGGAGCAGCAACTCCTGGGGACATTGCCCTCTGAAGAGGACTTTTTCAGGAAAGCAAGTTTTTGTGCCCGCATTGCATCCGGCAGTGCCTCCAGATCGGTGTATGGGGGATTTGTAAGTTGGGGAAAAACGAAGTTAATTCATAACAGCTCAGATTTTTATGCACAACCGCTGCCCATTACCATCCATAGCAAATTTCAAAAATTGTGCGATGCCGTACTCATTGTTTCATCAGAAAAGAAGCGGATTTCGAGTACGGCCGGCCACCATCTTATGCAGGATCATGTATACCATGATGCGAGGATCCATCAGGCTCAGGAAAATGTCTTGAAACTGCTGGAATCTATGGAAATTGGAGATTTCAATACCTTTCTGAGCATTGTGGAACACGAAGCCCTCAGCCTCCATGCTTTGATGATGGCCAGTAAACCGGGATATCTCTTGATGGAACCCGGTACATTGCAACTCATTGAAAAGATTAGGAACATTCGTGATCAAAAAAGAATGGAAATTTGTTTTACGCTGGATGCAGGACCCAACATTCATCTCATCTATCCGGATGAAATGAGACAACCGGTTCTTGAATTGATCAAGTCAGATTTGACTGCATTTTGTGAAAACCAAAGATGGATTGACGACCGGATTGGTGATGGTCCTGTTCATCTGCAATCCTGAATCATGCCAGGCAAAAAAGACGTTTTCTACAGCAAGGTACTATTATTTGGAGAATATGCTGTGCTCCTTAAAGGGAATGCCCTGTCTATTCCGTATACACATTATATGGGAGAGTTGAGTTTTATAAATGAAAATAAATATACCGACCTTCATTTTGCCAAATCATCCAACAAGAAGCTCAGACAATTTTATGAATACATCCTGAAAGTTACGAATGACGTTGACATGGCATTTAAATTGGACCTGCCAAAATTGAAAAAGGATATCAATGCCGGTCTGTATTTTGAATCTTCCATCCCGCAGGGATATGGATTAGGGAGCTCCGGTGCCATGGTGGCCGCACTTTTTTCAACGTATGCCATTCCTACTATGGGAAATACCATAGACCTGGACGAGCATCAACTCATTAAGATCCGTCATGAATTTGCTGTTTTGGAGTCCTATTTTCATGGAACCAGTTCAGGATTGGATCCGCTGTTATGCTATTTAAAAACACCGGTCCTGATCGAGGGGATGGAACATATAAAAAAGGTGGATGTTCCGCGGAAGAAAAGCCCTTCCAAAAATGCCATTTTTATTGTTGATACAGGAATGCCCGAAAAAACCGATGGATTGGTCGTACTATTTCATGATATGTATGGTACACCAGAATTTAAGAAGAACGTTGAAACCACCTATATACCAACTAGTAATCGTTGTATCGATCACCTTATTGCCGGATCTGAAAACGCATTTTATCAGGATTTGGCCATACTTTCCCATTTCCAGTTGAAACATATGAGCCCCATGATTCCCACCGGATGGTCCGATCTCTGGCAGGCCGGCCTGGACCATGGCAAATACCATCTGAAATTACTTGGATCTGGGGGTGGTGGTTTTCTCCTTGGTTTTACCAGGCATCTATCAGAAGTATCCAAAATGTTCGGCAAATTGGGAAAGGATATTATCATTGTATCGGGTTGATACCTGGCCAATATTTACCATTCATCCGAAGAAACAGGAATTAATGACACGCATTTTTCAAATGGGTCCTGATCTTCTTTCAGTTTGCCAAGCGTGCCCCAAAAAATGAAAAAAACAGATTTTAATATCAGCCTGAAAGATCCTGTTCCTCCGAACGATATGCCACCACTTCTTGAGGCCCTCTGGTGGGACCTCAAGGGTGACTGGGATCGGGCGCATACCATTGCGCAATCCATACCTTCTGATGATGGATCGAGGATCCATGCCTATTTGCATCGGGTTGAAGGGGATCGCTGGAATGCAGATTACTGGTACCATCGGGCAGGGCGAAATTATCCAGATCCGAATGTAAGCCTGAAGGATGAATGGACCTCCCTGTTTGAAGAATGGATAGAAGGTTGAATCCAGGTTTCAACCGGAACACACCGTTATTTTACTTCAGATAGTATTCATAATGCTATGATATATAATATTTTAAGTATTTGCAATCTTGTTCTGATGCGGATTTGAACCATCTGACTATTTTAATGTATGAACATTTCTTTTGATAATTGGTTTTACTTAAGATCATTTAGACATTATTTATAAGCATTCATTAATAAACAGGTATGAGATTTGTAATGAGAAAAACATGGGTATGAAACATACGCAGCAATATATAATCGCGCTATTGCTATGGGCGGTTCCTTTTGGAATTACAGATGCGCACAAAAAATTAATAACAGATATGGATCCTATGAATCAATTAAATTCATCCAAATTATTAGAAACCGCCACTCTGGGAGCAGGATGTTTCTGGTGTGTTGAGGCCATTTTTCAGGACCTTAATGGGGTACATTCCGTTATCTCCGGTTATTCAGGAGGTCAGGTCGCCAATCCGACTTACCGGGAGGTGACTTCCGGTCGGACCGGTCATGCCGAAGTATGCCAGATTACCTTCGATCCGGGTATTATTCCATATGAGGATCTGCTTGAAATATACTGGGAAACACACGATCCAACCACATTAAACAGGCAGGGAGCCGATGTGGGAACACAATACCGTTCAGTTATATTTTATCATAGCCCGGAGCAGAAAAGAACCGCTGAATCCATGAAGAAGAAGCTGAATTCCTCAGGACGGTTTGACGATCCCATTGTGACGGAGATCACTGCTTTTGAAGCGTTTTATGAAGCCGAGGATTACCATCAGGATTATTTTAGTCAGAATCCGAACCAGCCCTATTGCAGGGTGGTGATAAGCCCCAAGTTAAAGAAATTTAAGGAGAAATATAAGGACTCTCTAAAACAATAAATTAGGTAATTTCATTTAATTTATTTGTTTAAGATTACCATACACCTGGTATGCTGCTCTTGCAGAATTCACACTGTCCATTAATTATATGATTATGCTGGATCTGGTAGCCACGTCTCTCAATAAGCATTTTATTACAATCCGGGCAAAATGTATTGGATGCATTACTGCCGGGGACATTACCGATATAAACAAACTGCACGCCTTCTTCCAGGGCAATGTCCCGGGCCTTAACAAGGGTCGATATGGGTGTGGGGGGCAGTTGGGTTAATTTATACTGGGGAAAAAACCGTGAGAAATGCAGCGGATAATGACCCAGCCCATGACTTACCAGCCACCCACACATCTCCCGGATCATGTCAAAATCATCGGTCCATCCAGGCACTATAAGATTGGTTATTTCAAGCCATACGCCTTCATCGTGCATGGTCAATAAGGTATCAAGCACAACTTGAAGTTTTCCTGCATTTAATTTAAGATAAATACTGTCTTTAAAAGACTTAAGATCAATATTTGCTGCATCAATATGGGCACACAAGTACCGGAGAGGCTCCTCTTTAATAAAACCGGCCGATACCAGAATGTTCTTTAAACCTGCCTGGTGCGCCAGTAGACTGGTGTCGGTAGTATACTCTAGCCATGTAATGGGTTCTGAGTAGGTGTAGGCAATTGCAGGACAGTTATTCTTTATACTCTGCTCAACCACCCGTTGGGGCATGAGATCGTAATTTTCTGTCTCGGTGGGACTTTTTTGTGAAATGGTATGATTCTGGCAGTTCAGGCACGCCAGGTTACATCCTGCGGTGGCGATAGAAAATACTCTGGACTCCGGCATAAAATGATACAGGGGCTTTTTTTCAACCGGATCCACGTGGATGGCGCAGGGATTTCCATATGCAATGGTATATAACGTCCCGTTCTTATTGATCCGGTTTCTGCAATCGCTTAATTCATCCGGTTTTAAGGTACATTCATTGGGACAGATCATGCATCTTATGCCACGGGGTGTTTCGGCTGTAAACATGGCTTCTTTACTCCATTTCCAGAGGGGATCCGATGGGTTCAAGGGGTCTCCCTTGTAGGCGTAAAGTGGACAATAGATTATGCCACCCAGTCCACACAGACTCAGTTTAATAAATTCACGTTTTGATAATTGCTTTGATAGCACGTTTATAACACAATGTAAATTAGAAATATAATCGTATTTACTAAACGATTAGTTTAATAATAATAAATCACTTTTTATGCTGTTTTTGGAATTCAACACGGATCTCATCCGGTAAACATTTAGGTCCACTTCGCACGGACCTACAATGTAACAAATTTAGTCCGAAAATGCTATCTGGCCTGGTCTTTTCATCCAGAAAAAAAATGCCGAAAGAAGATTTATAAAACCAATGACCATACTGGTTTGCCAGATCCCAATCAGTGGTAATAATACCGATGAAACCAGGAGGGCACCAAAAGCCGCACCGAAGAGGTCCATGCTATAGATTCTGGCAGATACCTGAGCTTCCAATCCGGTCTGTATGCGACTTGCCTGATAGAAAACCCGGCCAATCAGAAAGGAAAAACACAACGACCAGGAAACCAGTAAAAATTGTCCCAGCCAATCAGGAATTCCAGGAATTCTGATGAAACCATAAAACAACACCGGAGTCAGAATGGATGCGAGGGCCACAAAGCCCAACAGGTTTATGAAGTTTCTTGAATGAATCCGCGCAAACATGCCCCTGGGAATTAGGGCACCAATAGCAATACCTGCCATGATCGCAGTAATAACAATACCAATCATAAGATATAAATAGCCATACAGAACCTGAAACATAAATATGATAATAAACTCCATTCCGGCACCTGCAAAACCCGCCGTAAACATTGCCGCCGTAATGCACCGCATATTTACAAGGAGCAGGGCTGCAATAAGAACCAGGATCATGATAAGAATCCGGGTATCCCATTTAAAATAACTCAGCCACAATCGAATTTCCCAGAAAAATGCACGTGGATGAAAATCTGTGTTGGGATCAAGATCATTACGCAGTGTGCTAAATAAGGAACTTGCCCGGTCCTTTATCAGCTCATCATCCAGATAGTATGATGCGACATATTCATTTGATATGCCCTTGTTTTCAAGTCGCTCCGTTATATTGAGGTCCGCCTGTCCGGAAGGGTCACAAATGAAATAAATTTTTTCCCCGGGAATAATAACGATATTTTTAAATATGGGCTGTACAGTACTGTACACCTGACTTAAGAGGTCATTGGTCAGCCTGCCCGGGTAGTTTCGGGAGTACGGTAATCCAAAGCCAAATACACCATTTTCAGTGAGTATCTTTTTAATATTAAGGTAGAATTCAGAAGTATAATAGCGGTTTATCTGGGCAGTGGAGGGTGGGGGCATATGCAGAAGAACCACCTGGTAATGCCGGTTTGTTTGCTCGATGTATTTACGGGCATCCTGATTTATTAGATGTACCTTTTCGGATTGGTAAGCGTCAGTTAAGGACTCACTAATGTGCGCGATGGCCGGATTCAATTCCACCACATCGATATGGCTTACCGGGTATTTCAATATCTCATCGATCATGCCGGTAATACCGCCTGATATCAACAGAATGTCCTTTGGATCTGGGTGCTGTAGCATGGTATAATGAACATCTTCTTCATTGGCGATGACATTCAGTGAGGAGGCCAAAAGCATCTGATTCTCGTAGATATTGACCTGATCACCCATCCGGGTAAGGACCAGATGGCCAAAGGGTGTTTCCTGGGTTTCGAGGATTACCTGGTTTCGGTAAAGGAATTGCTGCGCAAAATGATCCAATGGCAAGACCATGGACAGGATGAGTATTAGAGATGCAGGGATGGCCAAGATCCATGCCCTGTATCTGGATTTTTGCAGATTTCCTGTGAAATAAATGGCCAATATGCTGATTGCAAAAATCAGGGCCAGTATTTGAAAAACATTCAAAAAATGGATCAGGATAATACTGAAACTGGCACCACCCAAAAGGGCCCCCAGGGATTCAAAACCATATACACGGCTGATTTGATTCTGCCGGTCTTGTTTTGAAATGATATGAGTAAAAAAAACAAATGTATACCCAGACAACAGGCAAAATGGCGAAAGCAAGATGAAGGAACTCAAAAAAACATCGAATAATCCGGTCAGGCTGCCTGGGATAAAAATTTGGTTTTTTAATAAATAGAGAACAAATATCATAAGGATTGGCAAACCCCCAATCACACCCAGGGCAATGGGGGTGAATCGTCTGTCATGTTGAATTTGAGGTGAAAATTTTCCAAGCAGGGCACCGCTGGCCGTAAGGAACAACCAATTTGCAAGTACCACTCCGATGATCAGCTCATTACCGTGAAACACATGGAGGAACTCCCTTATAAAAACAATTTGGGTGATCATGGTTGTAAATCCCAGCACCAAGACCGGTATCATTCTATTAAGGCCAGCGGGTAGTGCCATTATGCCCTGTGCCGTCTCGCCCGGGGGTGTCGTGTGAGAAGCTGCTTTTGCACCTGCTGCTCTGCGAAACATATGTAAATAGTATTTGAGGTGCCAGGTCAGATGGAAAATGGAGATGATGGCGAGGGAAACACCGAAGTCCACATGGATCTTCATCAATGGATCAAGGATTGACAGTTTGAATTTATAGTTCACCTGTATGGCCAGTATCAATCCAAGACTGGCTGTTACCAGAAACGAACCAAGGAGCATGATATTCCAAAACCTGCGGTGGGTCGATTGGCTGATGATCCCCAAATACTTTGCAGAGAGGCTGAATACGTAGGCCATGAGCAATCCGCTGAGTATGGGTATAATGGCATACGCTTTAACCATGAGATATAAGGATTTTAATCCATTTCGGGTTCATGATCCATACCAAATTCTTTTTCAGAGAATACAATGGCCTCAAATGTATATAGGGTTGCCTCTTTCCATCCATCCCAGCCAATTCGCGCCTTATCACGGGCACAATAGCCCAAAAATTCCGTTATGGACCATCCCGTAGATGTCGCAACCTGAGGAAGAAATGTACCGGACCGACCTTCTTTCACCATGTATATTCCATGCTTACCCAACTCAATATTGTCAATGGATTCGATTTTTTCAAGCGGCGTCAATACCGAGATCTCAATATCCAATGTTGGGATTTCCTCTGCAGTCACAGGTTTAAACCGGTAATCCTGAAATGCGGCAGAGATGGCCATATCACGGACCACAATAAAGAGCGACTGATCGGGCTGGAAACGGCCGATACATCCACGCAATGTTCCATTGGCATCGTGAAGTGACACAAAGGCACCGAGTGGTTCTGCCAGAATTTCTATGTATTGACTGGTATCGGGAGATAGGGTGTTGCCCGTCTCAAGGTAATGCACAATGGTCTGCCTGGCGAGATTTAAAAGGGCCGTTTTATTCTTGTTTGAGAGGAGTGATTTTTTTTTTTGAGTGACAATCAGGGAACCATACCCAACAACGCGTTGTTTATCACCATAATACGTATCTCCGGAATTCTGATACATGGTTTTTTGATAGCTCATACCTTCCATTGTGCTGGTCATATTAAGCAGGGTTAGGGCCGATGGCCATCCGCACATGCTGGTCAGGAGATTGGGAACGTGTTTCTCTTCATTCTCTTTCAGCGCTGCCAGCAGGGCTTCTGGTGAATTGGTGAGCATGGCATCCAGAACATTCTGGTCGGCTTCAACGGCATCCTGATAGGAGGGATAATGCGATAGATCCGTACTGATAACAAACAGGTTTCCTTCAGTAAAATAGGGCATTAAAGCCTGTGCAATCTCTTTGGACATGGATGGTGTCTGGGAACCTATCACCACCGGAATGATCTTAAAGGGATGCTTCAGATGGTACTGTAAAAATGGCAGTTGAACTTCCAGGGAATGTTCACGGGTATGGGCGTTTTCCACATATGAAAAACAGGCGCATTCACCGATCAGATGATGTGCCAGATCCAGGTCCACTTCCACCTGACCCAGGGGGGTCAGGTAGTGCCCTTTGTTGTATATAGAAGCGCCTTTAAATCCAGTATGGTGGCTCGAACCAATAAGAAAAATGCGGTTGTAAACGGTTTCGGGATCAATGGATGCATATGCTGCAGCAGCAACCTTTCCCGAGAATACATATCCCGCATGGGGGGCCATGAGTGCGCGCACATCCTGGTGGATATCTTGTTTCGAAAAAATTGAAAAAAACTGTTCCAACTCACGTTTCAGTGATTCCGGATTCGATTCATAGAAACTTCCGGCAACAGCCGGCTCACGATCTACGAGGTGCCTATGTTGTTCGTCCATGGTTGTTCGGTTTTGGGATTGGCATGCCATCACAATATAGAAATGAAATAAAAACAGAATTCCTGTTCGGGAGAATGATTTCATGAATTCAGGTGTATTTTGAACGGTCCGTTTTTTGTGACTTTTCTACTATAAAAATAAGAAATAATAGGGTTTATAGCAATACAGAAAAACGGAATGTTGGAAGTTAGAATAGTGGAATGATGAATGACAACACATGAATTTTTCCCGGCTTGCCGTCATTCACAGCACGAGTCAATGTCGTAATATGAATGTACCCTCTGTTCGCTCTCTGACCTATACACTTCGCTTTTCACGAGGAAAGCAAATCAATTAACGCAACCTTAGCCTCATTTGGTTGCCTCGCTCCCGGTCATTTATCCTGCGGATGTCATTTGTTTGCTTCGCAAACGTCATTCGGCTGCGCCGTAAATAAGTCGCGACGAATCCGGAATTCAATAGTAATCACTCGCTTTGCTCATGAGATCGCTGCGCTAAGTTCAATGGTAATTGGTTCGTTGGTGCGTAGGAAATTCAATGGATAATAAGGTATTTCTGAGTCATTTTCTCATAAACCTTAAACAGATAAACAAATCTACAGATCAACTTCCAGAGTGAGCAGGGAACAGTGAGCGGAGGAAAAAATCGGTTACGAGGTCCAGGTTACCAGATACAAATTCCCGGTTCTAAATACATCTCTACTCATCCTTAAATTCAATCCCCCAGGCACGTATCCACTTCCCGTGCACACTTGATCCAGACATGGTCGGGGGGTATCATTTTCACTTTCCCAACCACCTCTTCCAGGGGGATCAGTGTGGTTTCATTGCCCCTGACAGCTACCATGCTTCCAAATTCATTGTTATGGATGTGATGGGCACAGGCTGTCCCCAGTCGGGTGGCAAGAAGCCGGTCTGCGGCGGATGGTGATCCCCCCCTTTGCAGGTGTCCTAAAATGGTGATGCGTGTTTCCAGTCCGGTGATCTCTTCCAGTTGCCGGGCCAGGTACAGTGTATTGCTGGTCAGCTTTTTGTCCAGTGCCCGCAATTCCTCCTTCAGAGCCGCTTTCTCTTTTTTCTTTTTTGCATTTTCGACCTCTTTCTTTTTATTTTTAATCAATTCATCGGCCTTTTGTGTAAGAGCGCCTTCTGCGATGGCAACAATACTGAAGGGTTTACCACTCCGGGCCCGATTCAGGATGGATTTGGCTACAATTTTGGTGTCGTAGGGTATTTCCGGGATGAGTATCACATCGGCACCACCGGAAATACCGGCCCCCAATGCCAACCAACCGGCCCGATGCCCCATGACTTCACAAATAATGATCCGGTGATGGCTGTGGGCAGTACTATGCAGCCGGTCGATCGCATCTACGGCAATACCCAGGGCGGTATCAAATCCAAAAGTCATCTCAGTACCCCAGATATCATTATCGATGGTTTTTGGGAGGGTGATGATATTCAGGCCATGTTCTGCCAGGTGGTAGGCATTTTTCTGAGTACCGCCGCCACCCAGGCAAACGAGGCAATCCAGGTGGTTTTGATGATAATTCTCTACAATCACATCCGTCATGTCACGCTCTTTGTTGCCCACCCGCATTTTATATGGCTTATCACGACTGGTCCCCAGGATGGTTCCACCCCGTGTAAGAATGCCTGATAGGGCGGCTTTATCAATTGCCAGTCTGCGATTTTCCATCAAACCGCGGAAGCCATCCCTAAAACCGACCATTTGCATACCATATGTATTGATGCAGGCTTTTCCAATGGCCCGGATGGCTGCATTCAATCCGGGCGTATCGCCACCAGACGTGAGAATTCCGATATATTTCGACATACTGATTATAATTTGGTGCTTTTCAAAATTAGGTTTTAATTGGAACATCCCAAATGAATCAATCGCTCCGTTATCAACCGTTTATTAATAAATAGTTCTAAAAATAACGGGATTTTGTTTCATGGGAAAGAGGATTTTTTTATTGTGTGTAAAAATACTACTTTCGATAGCATTGGAGCCATAAGGAATACCAGTTCACCCCTATGAAAGTTAATTTTTTTAATCCGGGATTTTCACTTCTTCAGCGGATTGGTTTTTTCCTGGGACCACTGGCGGCAATAATCGTGTTCTTATTTTTCGTGCCCGATCCCGGGCATTTGGAAATCGGTTTCACAGCGGGAATTGCATTATTTATGGCCATTTGGTGGATCACCGAAGCCGTACCCCTTGCCATAACAGCTCTGCTGCCTGTTATATTGTTTCCGTCGTTTGGCATTATGAATGGGAGGGAGGTATCCGGGCTTTATTTCAATCATGTCATTTTCCTATTCATTGGAGGTTTTATGGTGGCCATGGCCATGCAAAAATGGGATCTCCATAAACGGATCGCCTTGATGATCCTCATTCTTTTTGGTGCCAGACCGCGGCGTATATTATTGGGATTTATGCTGGCCACAGCCTTCCTGTCGATGTGGATCTCCAATACGGCCACCGCCATGATGATGGTCCCCATTGCATTATCGCTGATCATCAACCTCGAGTCAACACTGGGCAAAAAGAAAGTGCGGAAGTATTCGATCGGGCTCCTGTTGGGTATTGCTTACAGTGCCAGCATTGGCGGCATTTCCACATTGGTTGGCACGCCACCCAACCTGTCGTTTGCCAGGATCCTCACCATCACCTTCCCGGATGTTCCTGAAATATCCTTTGCCAGTTGGTTCTTTTTCGCTTTCCCCATTTCGATCACATTTCTGATCGTCGTATGGGGATTTCTATCGGTCTTTTTTTGCAGGGTGAAATTCACAATAAAGGGCATTGGATTTCGAGACCAGCTCAGGGCACTCGGCAAAATGGGATACGAAGAGAAAGTGGTTCTGTTTGTATTTTCAGCACTTGTATTATTATGGCTGACCCGTGCCGATATTCATATCGCGAATTTTACACTCCCGGGTTGGTCTGGTTTATTCCCGAAGGCAGAATTCATAAATGATGGTACGGTGGCCATTGCCATGGCGGTGATCCTGTTTCTTATTCCTGACCGGAAGAACTCACGCGTTTTGGATTGGAAAACGGCCTCAAGACTTCCCTGGGGCATTGTTTTACTATTTGGTGGGGGGTTTGCCCTGGCCAGCGGTTTCCTGGAATCCGGACTATCCCGCTGGTTTGGGGAGCAATTATCGGGTTTGGAATCGTTCTCCCCATCTTTTTTGATCAGCAGTATCTGTTTAATGATCACCTTTTTGACAGAGTTGACCTCGAATACGGCTACCGCTGAGATGATATTACCCATCCTGGGTGCTCTTGGCACAGCCATTGGCAAAAATCCATTGCTATTAATGGTACCGGCTACCCTGGCCAGTTCCTTTGCATTTATGATGCCGGTGGCCACACCCCCCAATGCCATTCTGTTTGGTACGGGTCGAATTCGGATTCTGGACATGGCACGGGTTGGATTTTTTCTCAATATCCTGGGTGTCATCGTGTTGACCCTGGGCATCCTGTTGTTAGGATCAGTACTCGGTATCAACCTGTATGAGATGCCGGATTGGGCCCTTATGAAATGATTTTTCTCTGCTGAAATCAGGGCTCTGAGCAGTATTGATATATGGCCCGGTTACCTTGATATTATGTTTAATAAACGTCGGATAATACATCCTGAATGCAAATGAAAGCGGTTTAAAATAATTTATTCAAAATCATAAGCCAATAGCCCATATTTTTTATAAATTCGAAATCCCATATAATGCGGTATCAAGAATCAACCTTTTAAACCAATAAAAAATGAAAAGAAACCAGATTTTAAAAACGCTTTCTGGATTGTGGGTGGCCCTGTTTATAATGGGTGTATCCTGCAATCCCGAAAAAGAAGATGCCCAGAGCTTCTCCATTGATTATGAGCAATACCAGCTTGATAATGGATTGGATGTGATCCTGTCTGTCGACAAATCAGATCCGATTGTATCGCTGGCGATACAGTACCATGTCGGATCCAATCGTGAAGAATTAGGCCGCACCGGATTTGCACACCTGTTTGAACACATGATGTTCCAGCAGTCAGAAAATGTGGGCCAGGACCAATTCTTCAAAATGATCCAGAATTCAGGAGGCATGCTGAATGGCGGAACCAGCAACGACGGTACTATTTACTTTGAAGTGATACCTAAGAACGCCCTTGAAATGGCGCTCTGGCTGGAGTCTGACCGCATGGGGTATATGATCAACACAGTCACACCCTCGGCATTTGCCAACCAACAAAATGTGGTTCAGAACGAAAAGCGGCAATCCAATGACAATCGGCCATATGGACATACCAATTGGGTGATCGCTAAAAATATGTATCCAGAGGGGCATCCCTATTCCTGGACCGTGATTGGCGAGATGGAAGACCTGTTTAATGCCACCGTGGAAGATGTGAAAGCGTTTCATCAAAAGTTTTATGTTCCCAATAATGCCACCCTGGCACTGGTGGGGGATTTTGATCCGGAAGAAGCCAAAGCCATGATCGAAAAGTATTTTGGTGAGATCCCTACGGGTGAACAAGTAGCAGACCCGCAACCCATGCCGGTATCGCTTGAAAAAATAAAGAAGCTGTATCATGAAGATAATTTTGCCAGAGCAGCGCAGCTGAATATGGTATGGCCAACAGTGGAGCAATACCATCCTGATGCATATGCCCTGGACTTCCTGGGTGAATTACTTTCCTCGGGAAAAAAAGCACCCATGTATAAGATACTGGTGAAAGAGAAGAATCTGACATCACGGGCATCTGCGTATAACCGATCTCAGGAATTAGCAGGGACCTTTAACGTTGGCATAACGGCCAATGCCGGCATTGGCCTGGCGGATGTGGAAAATGCTGTTTTTGAGGCATTCACACTATTTGAAGAAGAAGGGATTACCGAAAGGGACCTGGAGCGCATCAAAGCTGGTCTGGAAACCGGTTATTATAACGGGATCAGCAGTGTCCTTGGAAAATCATTCCAACTGGCACGATATAATGAATATGCCGGGAGTCCGTCTTTTATTGAGGAGGATATCGAACGCATAAAAGCGGTCACCATTGAGGATGTGCTGAGAGTGTATGATACCTATATCAAAGGTCAACCATATGTGGCGACCAGTTTTGTACCCAAAGGACAACTCGAAATGATAGCGGAAAATTCTGTTAGAGCGGACGTTGTGGAAGAAAATATCCTTGAGGCTACCGAGGTAGATCAGGCTCAATTTGCAGAGGCTGACGAGGAAATAGCCAGGACTGAAACCATTTTAGATCGCTCTGTAGCTCCTGATCTGGGGCCCGATCCAGAAATTACACTGCCTTCCATCTGGAAGAATAAAACCACAAATGGAATGGAAGTATATGGAATTCAGCATACGGAGCTGCCCTTGGTCCAGTACAGTATTGTTTTGGAAGGCGGCCACTTATTGGACGACATTCATAAAACCGGAGTGGCCAACCTGGTCAGTGACCTGATGATGGAAGGTACAGCCAATAAGACACCAGAAGAGCTCGAGGAAGAAATTGATATGCTCGGGGCCAGTATTCGCATGTATACCGGTTCAACCAGTATATCTATTCGCGTCAATACCCTTGCCCGGAATTATCAGAAAACCCTCGACCTGGTAAAGGAAATATTATTGGAGCCCCGATGGGATGAGGAGGAGTTCGACCTGGCCAAGATCAGTGTGGTTAATGCACTTAAACGCAATCAGGCCAACCCCAATTACCTGGCGTCAACGACCTTAAATAAACTGGTATATGGTAATGACCATATTTTGGCATACGGTGTTGACGGGACGGTTGAATCGGTCGAAAGTATCAGCCTGGATGACCTGAAGGCATACTATGAAAATTTCTTCTCACCCAGTGTGGCTACGTTCCATGTTGTGGGGAGCATCACTGAGGCTGACGTGATGGCATCTTTAACCGCCCTGGATGAAGCCTGGGAGGCAAAAGATGTGACCATCCCGGAATATACGGTACCCAAAGGTCCGGAGAACTCAAAAATTGTATTTGTTGATGTGCCTGGAGCAAAACAGTCCGTCATACAGATCGGTTACCTGGCTCTGGCCCGAAGTGATGAAGATTATTTCCCGGCCACCGTTATGAATTACAAACTTGGAGGCTCCTTCAATGGTATTGTCAATCTGATATTGAGAGAAGAAAAGGGATTTACCTATGGGGCCAGAACATACTTTTCAGGCTCCCAGTTACCAGGGCCATTCGTAGCATCATCCAGTGTGCGTTCCAATGCCACCCTGGAGTCGGTCAACATTTTTAAAGAATCGATGGAAAACTACCGGAATGGAGTGAATGAGGAAGACCTCGAATTTACTAAGAATGCCTTGATCAAATCAAATGCCAGGCGTTTTGAAACCCTGGGAGCATTGCTAAGCATGCTGGAGGAGATCAGTGAATATGATCTTCCTTTTGATTATGTAAAACAGGAAGAAGCATTTATTAAAGGCCTGGATTATGAAAGCCATAAGGCGCTGGCAAACAAATACATTGTGCCGGATAAAATGTTTTACGTCGTGGTTGGAGATGCAGAGACCCAGATGGAACCATTGAAACAGGTCGGATTTGGTGATCCCGAAATGTACAATGATTAAGATCTCACATCTGAGGCGAAATTGGAAATAACATATCCCCCGGATGTCTCTGCAATATCATCCGGGGGATTTTTAATGCTTTATGATCATGATCAGAATGATTGTCAATGTATTCGCAATTTTCTTAATTCTGGGTGTCCACGGCATGGCCCAAAGCGAAAAACCCCGGGCCCGCGAACTGGGTATAATAATAGGTGTGATGCCAACGGGTCAGCACAATGCCATTACCGACGTTCGTGGCGTTAGTGTTGGCCATATAACCATCCATTCAGGCGACAGCATCCACACTGGGGTCACGGCCATTCTGCCGCATGATGGAAATGTATTCATGGATAAGATTCCAGCTGGATTATTTATAGGTAATGGGTTTGGAAAACTCACCGGGATCTCTCAGGTCCAGGAATTGGGCAATATTGAAACGCCCATCATCCTCACCAATACCCTTAGTGTTCCCACTGCTGCAGATGCCGTAATTGATTATACTCTGGCAAACGAGGAGAATGCCTCTGTTCGTTCAGTAAACCCGGTGGTGGGTGAGACCAACGATGGTACGTTAAATGACATTGCCGGACGGCATGTCACCAAAGACCACGTGCTGAAGGCCATTAAATTTGCCGAAAACGGTCCGGTTCGGGAGGGTAATGTGGGGGCTGGTACCGGAACGCGTTGTCTGGGTTTTAAAGGTGGCATTGGAACAGCATCACGACAACTGCCGGTGATCCTGGGCGGATATACCATTGGTGTTTTGGTCCAATCTAATTTCGGGGGCGTTCTGACGATCGATGGAGTACCCGTGGGCGAAGAACTGGGTACCTATTATTTCAGGAACCAGCTGGATGAAAGTCCGGATGGGTCCTGCATGATCGTGGTGGCCACCGATGCCCCACTGGATGCCCGGAACCTGAACAGGCTGGCCAAGCGGGCCATGTTGGGCCTGGCCCGCACGGGGGGCATTGCTTCAGATGGGAGCGGGGACTATGTGATTGCTTTCTCCACATTTGAACGGAACCGGGTGCCTTACAGGTCAGATAGTGATACGATGCAGGTCACATTGCTACGTAACGACCGGATGTCATCACTGTTTATGGCCGTTATTGAAGCCACTGAGGAAGCCATTATCAATTCCATGTTGGCTGCAGAAAGCCTGGAGGGACCGCGTGGCAAAGTTGAGGCACTGCCAGTTGAAAAGGTGCTGGAAATCATGAAGAAATATGGACACTATGTCGGAAGATAAAGTCATAAAGACCATTGGAATTCTGGGCGGTATGGGACCTGAGGCCACGGCAGACCTGTTTCAACATATCATTCGGTTAACTCCAGCCAAGGTTGACTCCGATCATATTCCCATCATCATTTATAACCAGCCAGGCATCCCTGACCGTACGGCTTATATACTGGATCAGGGTACGTCACCCGTATTCCAACTGGTAGAAGGTGCCAGGAAACTGGAGGAATGGGGTGCTGATTTCATCATTATTGCATGTAATACAGCCCACTATTTTATTCAGGATATTGTCCATAAGGTCAATATACCTGTATTGGATATGATCAGGGAAACAGCCCGGTATGCCAGACAGTGGTATCCTGAGTATAAATTTGGTCTACTTTCTACACTGGGCACTTATAAGGCCCGTTTGTACACCCGTACATTTGCCGATGAAGGTATGACTCTCATTATCCCCGACACCTTCTATCAAGAACAGATCATGGATTGTATTTATGGTAAAAATGGTTTGAAAGCAGGTCAATACAATGAACCTAAAAAACATATCAGGGAGGCCATTAAACATGTGCAGCAGAGTGGTGCCAACGGTCTGGTTGCTGGATGTACCGAACTCTCACTGGTATTGCCGAAAATGGATCTGGCCATGCCGCTGCTTAATCCCACTGAGATCATTGCCCGAAGAGCGGTTCAGTTAGCCGGTAAAAATATTGACTGATGTGGTATGATTGCAATATTCCAATTTGACTGGATCTGCAGACAGATGACATCTGCTTTACCATTTTTGGTTGAGTAAGTATGATCCGATATTCTCCAGATTCTGGAATCTCATTGTATGGCATGGGTTCCTATCCTTCAAGTCACGCGGCGAACCCGCGATGGATGTAATCCATCAGTTATGAACACCATCAACCTCCCAACGTCCTGGCAGGGGTTCAATTATTTATTAAATCATTTAATAAATTACTTTGGATAGTGTTCAGTAATACGATATCTTTGCACGCTAAAAATATGAATTTGAGAGCCCTTCTGGATTATATAGATAATTGCCGTTACACGAACTTATCAGGTCGATTCAATGGAGTCCAAAACAATGTCCATAACACATGAAAGATAGGATCATTCAGTTTCGGGTAACCATTGTGGTCGGTGCCATTATTTTAACAGTTTTGGCAGGCTTTTTATTTCCGCGTCTTCAAGTCAACCCCAGCCTGGATAAATATGTTCCGGAAACCATCGATACAAAAGTAAATCTCAGAAAATTAGACAGTATTTTTGGTGGCAGTGAAATAATACTCATCATGCTATATGCCGAAGATGTCGTTAATACCTCAACTTTCGAAAGACTTAAGTTACTGGCTGACGATCTGAGCCAGATAGATGGTATTGATCGGTGTATTTCTCCGTACGATGCCACTGAAATATCCTATGAAGATGGTTACATGGTGATGGAACCGTTCATGGATGGACTGCCCCGTGAAATCACAAATGATCCATCCGTAAAAAACAGGATACAGGAGAACAGGATGGCCAGCCGTTTTTTCTCTGAGGATTTCAGCCTGGTTTCTATTATACTTTCCAAAAATGTGCAAACTCCCGATACCATCATCGATGAAATTAAAGCCGTGATTGCGGAGCATCCTGGTGAGGAAGAGGTCCTCATAGGAGGTTTACCTTTTATCAGGTATTCCATAACGAGAAATATCAAAAGCGATTTAAAGTTACTGATCCCTTTGTCCATGTTCCTGATGATATTTATGCTCTATATTTCATTTCGTGAATGGAAAGGGGTATTTATGCCATTTCTCATTGTGACCATGAGTATTATCCTGTCGTTTGGATTGATGGCTTTGTTGGGCTGGCAGATTTCTCTCATCAGTGTTTTGTTGCCCATTTTGCTGATTGCCATAGCCAATAATTATGGTATCCACATGATCGCCCGATATCAGGAACTGGTCAGAGCCGCCGAATCCGTTACCTTAATAGATATTTCAAAACAAATTTATACCGACCTGAAACGGCCCATTATCATAACAGGTCTGACCACCATTGGTGGCATCCTGGGGTTGCTTACCCATACCATGATACCGGCGGCACAGCTTGGTGTCCTGGCAGCCCTGGGAATTGGTATGGCAATGGTGTTAAGCATATGGTTCCTTCCGGCCATGCTTTCTTTTTTTAAACGACCAGCATACACTTTTAAAATCAAGCAGCGAAAAGTCGCATTGGCTGATCTCTGGCTGAATCGATTCAGCAGGTGGGTTGCATTCCATCCCAAAAGGATCATTTTTTTATCATCTGTTATTGGGGCCATCGGTGTATTGGGCATTTTTTTTATCGAAGTTGATACCAACATTGAAAGCTATTTCACGGGGAAGTCTGAAGTGCATCGGTCAACTGAACTCATCAATCAAAAATTTGGAGGTTCCCAATTTATCTCCATACTTTTTAGTGGCGATGTCCTGTTGCCAGAGGTTTTTCACAGGATGGAGGAATATGAGAAAAAAATTACAGACGATCCGGCTGTAGGCAATGTGAATTCACCTGTCACACTGCTCAAAGAGCTGAGTAAAGGATTTTATAATAGGGATGAAGATGGCTATAATCAAATTCCATCATCGGCCGATGAAGCATATCAGTTCCTCGAGGTATATACCATGGGTGGAAATGAAGAAACGGTGGAACAATTTATCGATTACGATTACCAGTATGCCCGCATGATTATCAGTCTGAAAGACGGAAGCAACAGTGCCGCCAAAAAATTACTTACCAAACTCCAGGACATGACGGGAAATGATCCTAATGTGGAATTTATTACTGGCGCTTCTCTAACTAAAATTGCTCTGGCCGATATGGTGGTCAGGGGTCAGATAAAATCCCTTGCCTTGGCCATGGTTGTGATATTTATGTTGTTGAGTTTGGTTTTCCGGTCACTGCAGGCCGGATTACTTTCCAGTGTGCCATTGTCCATCGCCATCATGGTACTGTTTGGTTTAATGGGGATCTTTGGAATTGAAATGGATATGGCCACCGCTTTGAGTTCTTCCATTATGATCGGAGTTGGTGTGGATTATACCATTCATTTTTTATGGCGCTTCAAAAAAGAACGTGCCCGGGGAATCGATCATAAACAGGCAGCCCAAATCACACTTTCCACCACGGGCAGAGGTATATTTTTCAACGCCCTTGCGGTCATCATTGGCTTTCTGGCACTTACATTGTCTCATTTTGCACCTTTGCGGTTCTTCGGGGCCCTGGTGGTCATTTCTATTGCGGTATGCCTGATCAGTGCCTTATTGCTGGTACCCGCAATAGTCATATTAGTGAAACCAACGTTTCTCGAAAACAAATAAAAAATAAATTGAAATCATGAAATATACATTGCTTCTTCTGACTCTTGTGTTTTCCATGCCATTATTGGGGCAAGAAGATCCTGAAACCATTTTTCAAAAAGCCATTGATCAATTTGTAACCATGAATATGGAACTTTCAATGGAGGTTCAGGAAACCGATCAAAAGGGACGCATTAAGGAAAAGAATTTTGATGTTCTGATGGCCAAATTTGGAGATGTTGAAAAAACCAGAATGGTCATGCAAAAACCTGAACGGGCGAAAGGGGTGACTATTATATTCACGCATCTGCCAGATGATGTTGGATTCATTGAGGTTTTTACCCCGGCTAATGGGAAAACCAGAAAGATGAAGGCCACACCTGAAAATGTAAACCGTGTCGGCTCCAATTTTTCACTTTCAAAATATGCATATAGTAATAATGACGATTTCATAGTTAACCTGCTGGGGAAACAGGAGGTTGATGGAAAACCGTGTTATCAACTTGAAGTTTTGGAGAAAGCGGAAGTACAAGGATTAAAAGCTGAGTTTATAGTTGAAGAAAGGTCGTTCCATATTGTGCAGATCCTGTTTTTTGATGCCGATGGAAATAAAACCAGAACTACCAATCTTTCTGATTTTCAGCCCATCAGTGGCTTAAAGGATAAAATTCAACCCATGCTCATACTGTCCGAGGACATTGGAGAGAATATTAAAACACGGATGCAGGTTCTGAAAATCACGCCACGTTCCGATCTAAAGGAAGAGGATTTCATTATTCCGGGCACCAGCAACTAGAGTTGAGTTAAAGACCAATAACCTGAATGGTTGGATACTGATAGACCAATTGCTTTTTTGATATCCATTGCTTGTTTGCTGCCTGAGAAGACCGAATTTTATAAGAGGGCGCTATGGGAGACCATAGATCGCCACACCAACTCAGGTTCATTTTGAAACCTTCAATCCTTCGCGCATTCTCTGGTAGCATCAT
>Ga0209536_100004724_pt1 | contig 21460 bp, 22 predicted proteins | sample DeeMarSeWOR28_12_FD_187461 | JGI IMG/M metagenome (GOLD analysis project Ga0209536, IMG submission 187461) | Marine sediment microbial communities from White Oak River estuary, North Carolina - WOR-2-8_12 (SPAdes) (version 2) | ecosystem: Environmental > Aquatic > Marine > Intertidal zone >... | reverse complement strand
CTCAGCGCTGATGGTACTGCCGTAACACGTGGGAGAGTAAGTCGCCGCCAACTTTTATATTATACACAAAAAAAGCCTCTTTTAGAGGCTTTTGTGTTTACTTACGATTCTTATTCTTTCAAAAACTTCTTACCTCTTTATATTTAAGCATATTCATTATTAAATCCCACAAATGTTCATAAGGCACAATTTCTAACTCGGTATAGGCATTTCCAACAATTCGATATTCATGCAATTTCTTCGTTAGATATCTTGATTTTAATTGTACCGACTTTAAATCCAGCTTATTTTCTACTACGATATTAAGTAATTTATAAATTGTCCTGGATCTATAACTAAAGTTTTCCTTAAAATGATTGGCCATATAGCCTTTTAACTCATCTCTTCGCTTAGCCAATTCCTCAATGTCTCCTTGCTCTATGTAATACAAAAATTGTAAAATAATAATAGCAGCATTAAATCCTTCCTTGTCCTTATCATATTCCGGAATTTTCTCAACGATACTTTTAAAATTGATATTTCGCATATAAAAATTACCTGAATAAATAAGCTGTAAATACGCATTTATTAATTTCCATTTCTCTTTCTCTTCATTTAACAACTTATCATAGGCTTTATTCTCAAAGACCTTATCAATTATCTCCAGTGAGCGCTTATATTTCTTGCCGTAAATGGACAAAAGTATATAGGTTTGATATATGCTGAACCAATCTGATGAGGATTCGTCAAATAGATCAAGATGATTCTCGATATAACCAATCCCCTTATCAAATTGCCATGCTCTAAAATAGGCAAAAGCCATGGATTGAATTATTTGAGTTTTTTCCAACCGATAATCATTTAAAGCGTGACCTTGATATTTCCCAGATTCAATTTCTTTTAAAATGGGTATAATTCCCTTAAAGTCTCCAATTAGTTCTTTATACAAAATGACAAGTTGAATTAAGTATTCAAATATGTTATATGAACGGGTTTCACTCCACAGTTTTTCAAGCTTTTTAATACTTTTTAAAGCATTTTCAAGGTTTTTCTTTCTTGAATTCACTGATTTAACGACCATCATTTTTATGAAGTAAAAATGTTCCCGGGCTTCAGTTTCCTTTTTAAATAAAGCTCTGGCATTTTTCAGTCTTTCAACTACGTCATCAAATAAATGTGGTTGACAATTTTCACTATAGATCTGAACGAGCTCTTCAAGGCTTGTTATGATATATCTAGTGAATTCACACCTTTCAGCAGTAGTAAGTGCCTTTAAAACAAGACTTTTAGCAACTTTATTTTCTCCTGTAAAAAGTAGCATCTTTGCCTGATGCAATTGTTGAATGCACTCCTGTTCATATTGATTAGACGCCTTTTGGTTGTTTTCAGCAAAATCAAGAAAAAACATATGATTAAGCAATTTCTGCTTTAATCTTGATTTTAACATTCTAAAGCGATCATCGTCACTTTTAGTTCCATAAATTAATGTAGACGCATCATCGTCTGTATTAATGATTCCCTTCTTGATGTACCTAAAGAAAATATTTTCTTTACTGGAATTTTCATTAATACTTTTTAATTCCAAAAGTGGAAATTGTCGTTGTTTTCGTTTAGAAATAATTCTAACGAGTCTCTTTAAATCCTCCATACATTATCAAGGTCAGGTTTAATGTTTAGTCTCGGCAAAAAATTGCTGAAACATAAATTAAGCTAAAAATTAAACGAAATAATAGAGGTACTATTTGCGAGAAATTTTTTGGCTATTATTATAATTTATTATATATCCTAAACAAAATTAGGTTAATTATTAATAAAATAAAATTTTGATCTCAATTTCATATTTTCAAACGAATTTGAACATTTATATCTGTTTTGGTATCGCCTTTTATCTCCTCCAAACCAGATCCAATGGCATCCAAACCAACGTATTTTGTTTGCGCGAATTTCAACCATAAAGTAACTTTTTCTGAGATAAGATACTTTGTAAGCAAATAGTACCTTACTCCTTTGTTATAAAAAGCAGGAATGCTGTAAACATATAATAAATCACGTTCATAGATAAATTGTCGCGTATCATAATCATCAGTATCGAAAAGTGAAAACCTGGCTGAAATAGCATATCTCAACTTAGTTACAACCAAATCCTGGGCAAGCATAAATCCTGTATTTTTATTATTGTGGAAATCTTTGGTGGAATGCTGAATTCTTGATTGTGCCGAAATAATTGCATTTAACCTGTAGAGCATGTGGAAGAACCACCTTTCGGTTTTTTCCGGAAGAATTTGTCGGAGTGGTTCTTCCTGATCAATAAAATTTACTTCTTTGGTTTTGGTTCTGTATTGAATTCTAAAATTTAATTTTTGGTTGACAGTATATATTCCTGATGCCATAAAATCCCAACCCTGGCTTGGAGCATCTACCTGATATTTTAACCATGGAAATTTATATATATCCAGGTAAGTCCTTATTTGCAAATTTGAAATTGGCGTAATTCTCAATCCCCAATAAAATCCTTGTTCATTCCCAATTTTAGTATTCTCACGAAATGGTTCACCATAAAATGAATGGAAATCTTTATCATATTTTCTATAATGAAATGAGGCTTGTACCTGCGAAGAAAGGTTGGCTATAATTCCTGATGAAATTGCCATTCCTCCACTCTCAGAAACGGCCATCTCTCCAAAAACATGCGCATTTTTAAAAAAATAATTTAAGTAAAAACCTCCCAATTTATTGGTCAAACCAACAAACTCAAATTGATTATACTTTTTTAGGCTTGGGGAAATAGGTATATTATATCTCGTGTAAAGTCCGTTTAATCCTATTTCAAATCTCGTATTTTTAGTTTTTAGATTAACATTTACACCAATGGTCTCATCTGATAGTCTGTGTTTAGCAAATATTTCTGTTGGGGTACGGTGTAATCCAATCGTTTGAATATACGAGATGTATTGATCCCGAACATCTGTAGTATCATCTTTAGGGATAGCATCTCTTTTCACTAGTGAGTAAAATACGTTCAATTCAAGGGGTCTCCTTCCAACAGAAATCGCAATACCACTATAATCCTTATTTTCATATACTGAGCGATATGGCCGCAGACCTAAATTATTTTTACGAATCGTTAACACTGGCTCTGTACCTTTACCTATCCGTATTCCGGAACCAAAAATCAATCCCTGCCCATAATCCAAATTAAAATCGCCAATAATAATCTTTTTAAGTACTCCCCTATTTTCTATCATAGCATGAAATGAATAATAATCCGTGCCGTATCTTAATGTGGGTGGATCCCAAGTAATTTCCTCACCCGGATCCTTTTCTACTGTCATACCAAAACTGTATTTACCTGGTTTGGCATACAAATAACGCGCATACAGTCTATTTGGATCGCCTGCATATCTTGATGTTAATTGGCCAGAAAAACTAGTATCTGGAGGAGTATATCCTTTTTTTTCTTCAAGTGTGGTTTGATAACGTAATATTATTTCGTGAATATCTGGATTTTTCAGGCTTGTTTTCAACGGTTCATCTGTTGTTAATTGAATAGTAATAAATGGAATAAGTTTTTGGACTATTTCTTTATTAAAACCATCAATTGCTAATAATTCAAATACTGAAAAAATTACCATAATTATCTCTGTAGCTAATAATCCCGGAAATCTGTTGTTCCGTCAGGACATATAAAGATTGAAAATCATGTCGATCGGCTCTATTAAGATCCAAAGGATTGGTATATAACGTAAAAAGTCGGTCATAGAAATCATTATAATCCAAATCGAGTTCTTGCAAGGGTAAAAGATTTTCTATTATCCGATCAAACTCCAGGTTTTCCATCTTTTCATTTTGAGCCTTTAGTTGATAAAAAAGAAGGCAAATGATTATAATTAGCCAGATTCTACTTTTCATGTTTTTCAAATAATTGAACGAAACAGATGCCTGATGGGAATTGCCTAAAAATTGATGTGTTCCAATAGCATAATCTATCTTAAACCTGCCTGGTAAAATTCCTACTCCAAAAAAACCTTTAAAAGGATTAGTATTCATTCCTGTCCGCAAGTAGAGTTTTCCGCTGACTAAATATTCTATCCCAGCTTTTAGGATTGGTTCATAATCAACATCTTTGTTCAGATCTATATTCAATTGAAGCTCGTTTACAGGTTGATATGAAAAACCTACTTACATAATAACTGGCAAGCTGGATTTTTCTGAATTATTAAGGCGAGATATTGTAAAATTGGAGATATAAGCACCAAAACTAAGTTTTGGAATTAATTCAACAATTCCTCCAAGATCAAAAAATAAGGTTCCGGCAGTACCAAAATCTTCAATTCTCATCTGGTAATAATTTGCTCTAAAACCCAAATTGACAAAACCAATCTTATTCCCAAAAGCCGCCGAGACAACCTGCTCCGAATATAATTGATCTCCAAACCGAAAAAATGAAACGCCAATATTCCCAAATTGAAAGGGATGAATTAATCCGGCAGCAACTTTATCAAAACCTTCTATTCCAAAATATCGGTTATATCCAAAAATAACTACTCCATTTTCAACACCAGAAATTCCGCCAACATTATTGAAAATTGACCATTCATCTTTCAAATTGGAATTTGTATTTCCCAAACCTGCTGATCTTCCTCCTGCTTCAAATTGAAGAGATTGACCAAATATTTTGACTAATATGAGAATGAAAAAAATAAAAAAAGTAACAATTAATTTCATAATCCAAATGAAAATAACAACAATTTGGAAATAATCAAATCCAATTAATCGAAGATTGAATTTCCTGCGATTTATATTATTACTTAGCCAGATTTAAATACTTCTCTACTTTATAAGTGTGAAAAATCTACCATTCTTTCTAATTGATTATCTATATTGGCTCAATTCATTCAATGATATAATGGTTTCTAAATCTTTAGAGAAAACATATAATTATAAACTAGCCTATAATTGGTTCGCACAAAATAATTGGACTCCTTTTGAGTATCAAAAGGATACGTGGGATGCATTTCTTTTTGGCCAGTCTGGACTTTTAAATGCTCCTACCGGTAGTGGTAAAACTTATGCTTTATGGGTACCAACTGTCTTAGAGATCTTTGAAAAACAACGACTTGAAGCCGATAAAGGACTAAAAGGTTTGCGAATAATCTGGATTACACCCTTGAGGGCGTTGGCAAAAGATATACAGAAAGCTCTAAAAAGCTTTACAGAATATCTGAATCTTCATTGGCAAATTGAGCTTCGTACTGGAGATACTCCAGCAAACCAAAGATCAAAACAATTAAAAGAAGCCCCTACATGCCTAATCACCACCCCGGAGAGCCTACATATTCTTTTTAGCCAGAAGCAGTCAGCAAAGTTTTTTAAAAATGTAAAAACAATCATTGTAGACGAATGGCATGAATTATTGGGAACGAAAAGAGGAGTGCAAACTGAATTAGCTATATCTCGAATAAAGAACTTGTCCATTAACACTATAAAAGTTTGGGGAATTTCTGCAACAATTGGGAACCTTGATGAGGCACTCGAAGTTTTGCTTGGAGCTAATTATTTAGGAGAATCCGTTATCATAAAGGCCCAAATTGAAAAAAAGACCGTGATTGAATCGATCATCCCCGAAAAAATGGAGAGATTCCCATGGGCTGGCCATCTTGGTCTCAAGTTACTCCCGCAGATTTTGCCTGTCATAGAAAAAAGTAAAACTACACTCCTATTCACAAATACAAGGTCTCAAACTGAAATATGGTATCGTGAAATATTAAATAAAAAACCGGAATATGCAGGTGTTATGGCCATGCACCATGGATCTATTGATAATCAAATTAGGATCTGGGTTGAAGAAGCACTCAGCGCAGGGAAGCTTAAATTAGTGGTTTGCACCTCAAGTCTGGATCTTGGTGTTGATTTTAGTCCGGTGGAGACAATTATTCAGGTTGGAGGTCCGAAAGGTGTATCAAGATTCATGCAACGTGCCGGAAGAAGCGGGCATCAACCAGGTTCACTAAGCAAAATCTATTTTGTGCCAACGCATTCACTCGAACTTATAGAAGGAGCTGCATTAAAAATGGCTGAAAAAAATAAAATTCATGAAAATCGATCCCCGTTAGTTAATTCGCTGGATGTCCTCATTCAATATTTAGTTACATTATCCGTTGGAACTGGATTTGAAGAACAAGAAGCCTGGAAAGAGATAAAAAATACATTCGCTTACAGGAATCTCAGTAAACAGGAATGGGCCTGGGTGTTGGAATTTATCACTTCAGGAGGTAAAAGTCTGTCAAATTATTCGGAATATGCAAGAGTTAATTTTTATGACGGAAAATATAAGGTAACTAATCGCAAAATTATAACGAAACACAGGTTATCTATTGGTACTATTGTCGGAGATCCTATTTTAAATGTGCGATACAATTCAGGAGGATATCTTGGCACGATTGAAGAGAGTTTTATCTCGTCCTTAAATTTTGGTGATGTGTTTTGGTTTAGTGGCAGACCTTTGGAATTCATAAAATTAAAAGACATGACCGTTTATGTCAACAAATCGAAACGAAAAGGAGGCAAAATACCAGTTTGGGGAGGAGGAAGGTTACCTTTATCTTCAAAATTAGCAGATTTAATACGCGAAAAACTTGAGGATGCCAAATACGGAATTTTTGAGGAAATCGAAATGCAAAAGCTAAAATCCACGCTTGAACTTCAGCAAAAATGGTCTGAAATACCAGGGAGCGTCACATTACTCATTGAAAAAACACGATCAAGGGATGGCTTTCATATTTTTATTTATCCATTTGAGGGTCGATTTGTCCATGAAATTTTAAGCGCATTGGTTGCTTTCAGGATAGCTAAAATCAAACCATTTACATTTTCCATTGCCATGAACGATTACGGATTTGAGCTACTTTCTGATCAGGATATACCAATAGAAGATGCACTTGAACTTGACCTCTTTTCATTGAATCATCTGATTGAAGATATTGATGAATGCATTAATAATGCAGGATTAGCCAAAATGAAATTCAGAGATATTGCCACTATCTCAGGTTTAATATTCAAAGGATACCCGGGCAAATTTGTTTCAAACAAACATCTTCAATCCTCATCAAGTCTTCTCTTTGAAGTGTTTAATCAATATGATCCCACAAATTTGCTCATAAAACAAGCAAGAGAAGAAGTGATTACTCTGCAGCTTGATTATCAAAGACTAGTCAATGCGTTGAAAAGGATTAATAGACAGCGAATCATCCTAAAAGAAACAACAAGATTTACACCATTTGCATTTCCAATCATGGCTGACAGACTTCGCCAAAAAATGTCCACAGAAAAAGTCTCAGATCAGATTATACGCTTACAGCAACAGCTTGAAAAAATGGCAGAATAATTATTCTGCTTTTGTCCAATGTGCGGTTCTTCCAATAAGGGATATTCCAATATAACCTCTTACATTGAGACTACCATCCTTCTGAAGTTTGATGACACAGCTATATGTTTTCCCACTTTTAGGGTCGTATATATCCCCATCTTCCCATTGTCCGTCATCAAACTCAAAATCCGTTAATATCACTAAACCAACTTTTTTACGCTTTTTTAATTCTGGATCAGGGTTTTTTTCATCAAAGGGTGATATATCATCTCCAGTTTTATGCCAAACTATTTTACCATAGAACTTGCCGTTTTCTTTATAGACCTTGATCTTTGCATCTTTTTCTTCATTAAACCAAATACCCAGTATTGCGTCAGGATTTGCCTGAGCATAAATATGAAAAGAAATAAAACAATGGAATAAAAAAAACAGAAAACCAAAAAATTTAAGTCTCATTTTAATAAGATTTGTAAAAGAAATTTCTAAAAATACAATGATAAAGGTGGCCTGGAAGATGGATTTAATATTAAAAGAATATATAAATATAAATTGAAAGATTTTAAGTTTTCACATTTAGGACAAAATCTTTTGTTGCACCCATATAAATCATTGTATTGGATTGAACAACAAATCCTGCTCATTGCTGATCTGCATTTAGGGAAAGCAACACACTTTAGAAAGTCCGGGATCCCTATCCCTGAAATGATCCACCACCCTGATTTTGATCGAATCATTCAACTCGTAAAAACCTATAATCCTAAAAGGATTGTGTTTTTAGGTGATCTGTTTCATAGCACTTTTAACAATTCGTGGTTGATTTTTAAAAAGTTTTATGAAAAAAATATTAGGATAAGGACCGAATTGGTTATGGGTAATCATGATATTTTATCTGATTTTCAATACGATTTTTTGGAAATTCATCTCGATAACTTAATAATAGATCCATTTGTTTTGTCACATAGACCCATAGACATTTCTGAATCTGGCGGATTATATAATTTATGTGGACATATTCATCCATCGGTAAGGATTTCAGGCACCGCAAAACAATCATTGCGAGTAGAATGTTTTTATTTTGGAAAAAATCATGGCATATTGCCGGCTTTTGGGAACTTTACAGGTACGTATAAGATCCCAAAAAGAGCTTCAACGGATAAAATATTTGGAGTCACAAACGAAAAAATCATACAACTGTTTTAAAATGGTTAATTGTTACCAAGCAATTTTTCATTAATAGGTATAAAATTTATTATTTTACGCTATTAATCAGGTTACCTATATAAATCAATGTGTATAAACAACTGAGGGCAAAATGAAGGACAGTGAAGTTTTGGATAAGATTTCAAAAGGTGATGAAAGTGCCCTTGACTACTTGTATAAGAAGTATTATCGTATGATGACCAATTTGGTCATCAAGAACAATGGTACTGAACAAGAAGCTAAGGATATTTATCAGGATGCTTTAGTAGTTTTCTGGCAAAAGGCTGCCAGTGGCAACTTAGTCCTTACTTCGAAGATAAGTACATTTTTGTACAGCATTTGCTTAAATCTTTGGAGAAAAGAGCTCGAAAGAAAAAGCAGGTTGGTGCACGACCAGAAAGATGGCGCTGAGTATTCCGGCCATGAGCAGGAAGAAAAAGCTAAGATCATTCACGAATGCATCAATGGTATGGGTGAAACCTGTAGAAAAATATTGTCGTACCACTATTTTGACGGTTTGTCTATGACGGATATAGCAGAAAAGTTAGGTTATGCCAATACTGATACAGCTAAGACCAAAAAATATAAGTGTAAACAAAAGTTATATCAGTTAGTTAAATCAAAGTATTCAAAAAGCGACTTTTTAGATTAGTGAGCTATGAATAAAAACCTGACCAACGAGGAGTTTGTGAATAGATATCTTGACAACGAATTGTCAGAGATAGAGAGGCTGGATTTTGAAAATAAAATTCTGCACGACTCCGAGTTAAGAGAAGAATATAATTTCCAAAAGGATCTTATTGAAGGAATTAAAGAAACAAGAAGACTTGAATTAAAAAGTCGATTAAGTAATATTCCTATAAATACTCCTCTTTATCAAACTATTGGTTTTAAAGCCGTTGCCATTGCATCTATAACTGCAAGTGTTGGTATCGGTGCATATTACCTGTTTAGTAACACTAATGATATACAACTTTCTGATATCGACCTAAATTCAAATCAACTTACACTAACTGAAGAAGTCGATATCCCGAAAATTCCTGAAGCCATAACTCCTATTTTCAAAGAAGAACCAAAGAAAGAAGTTGTAATGGATGTTATTTCTCAGGAAAAACCAAAAACAGAGGCTGTTGCAAAGAATACTGAAGCGGTTGAACCAAAAATTATTCACCCTAATGTGATTCAACCAGATATAGTTGAAACATTCGAAGAGGAAGATGTCACACCTAAAGAAATTAATATTGATCCCCAAATCAATAATCTTGATGAGATTAAAGAAAATGTGGAAAGTACAGTGGAAATTTCAACGGTAAAAGATAAGCGAAACAAATTCCACTATAAGTTTTTTGAAAATAAACTTTATTTATTGGGTAATTTCAATGATATGCCTTATGAAATAATCGAACTCAATACGTCAAAAGGCAAATCTTACTTCCTGTTTTATAATAATAGTTTCTATAAACTTAATTCAGAACAGGTAAAACCAGCGCCTTTAGTGAAAATTGAAAATGATAGTCTGGTCAATGAATTGAAAATTATTCAATCAAATCAGAAATAATTAAAATATCATATTTACCAAATTTGAAAGCTCTGGAAAATCCAGGGCTTTTTTTTTGCGCTAACTCTATTCCTGATTATATAAATTCATTTTTTATTGAGAAGATTTGAAAATACAGTATTTTAGGTTCAGCAGGATTTAATTTCCAGCTAATCATTAAGGCTTTCCTATTTTATTATTAGTTTTGCGCTGCTGAGCAATTAGTAACTTCCAATTGAAATATAAAAAGAAAAAAAAATTAGGTAGTTTCCCATATGTAAGTGTTGTTTTCAGCATAACACTTGCCCTGTTTGTTATCGGTCTTTTTGGCCTACTGATTTTACAATCAAATAAATTGAAAGATTCTATCAGGGAAAACATTACCATTCAAATCTATCTTGATAAGTTTGTTACTGAGAATGACAAAATCAGAATAAATAAGCTCCTGACCCAAAAAAAATATGTTGCCAAAGAAGGAGACCAGGCTCTGGTGGAATATATATCCAAGGAAGATGCAGCAAAAATATTTATTGAAAGTACCGGGGAAGATTTCATTGAATTTTTAGGTGATAACCCATTAAGAGATGCATTTACCATAAAAATAGATCCTGCGTACCAGCAATTGGACAGCCTTAAAAATATTGAAACAGAACTCAGTAAAGTCGACTCGGTATTCGAAGTAGTCTATGTGCAAAATTTGGTGCAATCAATCAATAAAAACGTTACCAAAATTAGCCTGGTACTCATTGGTTTTACTGTCATTTTACTATTTACTGTAGTAGTTCTTATAAACAATACCATCAGGTTGGCTTTATTTTCTCAACGATTTCTGATAAGAAGTATGCAACTTGTGGGCGCAAAAGCAGATTTCATCATTACTCCATTTGTTAAAAGGGCTGGATTACAAGGGCTATTAGCTGGTATAATTGCTACAGCATTATTATTTGGCTTGCTTACCTATGCAAATAGTGTAATCGAAGAATTGAATCAGTTACAATCTGTTAAGGAACTTTTACTACTGTTTGGCTTTGTTCTTCTTCTAGGATTCATTCTTGGAATTGTAAGTACGTTTAGTGCAGTCAAAAAATATCTGAAAATGTCTTTGGATGAATTATATTAATTATGAGTAATAAGGAAAAACTAGCCTTTAAAAAAACCAATTATATCTTAATGCTTTCAGGAATTGGTGTTTTAATCATTGGATTTTTTATCATGACCCTGGATAAAGAGGATTATGGATTTGGATTCCTGGGAATTACCCTGGGACCCATTGTTGTTATGACGGGCTTTATCATAGAATTTTTTGCTATTTTCTATAAAAGCAAGAAATAGAATATGGGTATTATCGAAGCAATAATTCTTGGTATTGTCCAGGGATTAACTGAGTTTTTGCCGGTAAGTAGTTCCGGGCATATTGAACTTGGCAAGGCTATTCTTAACATAAACACTACAGATAATCTCCTGTTTTCGATTGTGGTTCATGGTGCAACCGCACTGAGTACCATCATAGTATTCAGAAAAGATATTTTTGGCATATTCAAAGGATTGCTGCAATTTCAAAATAATGAATCTTTTCAGTATTCATTAAAAATTATCATTTCAATGGTCCCGGTTGGAGTGGTAGGTATATTGTTTGAAGATAAGATTGAAGCATTGTTTACTGGCGATGTATTTTTTGTTGGTTCCATGCTGATCATTACAGGAATATTATTGACAATCACATATTATATAAAACAAACAAATAAGAATGTCTCCTATGGCAGGGCGATAATCATTGGTATAGCACAGGCCATAGCCATTTTGCCCGGTATTTCCCGATCTGGATCCACTATATCTACTTCACTAATTCTGGGTGTTGACAAAGAAGAAGCTACCCGTTTTTCATTTATCATGGTTTTGTTACCGATTATTGGTGCTACTTTATTGAAAATGAAGGATTATTTTGAATCCCCGGCAATAGCTGGAGGAATAAGTGCTACGGCTTTGATTCTTGGTTTTTTTGCTGCATTTTTCGCTGGGATGTTTGCTTGCACCTGGATGATTAACATTGTAAAAAAAGGGAAACTAATATATTTTGCTTACTACTGTTTTCTAATTGGTATAATTTCCATCATCATTAGTCTATTATGATCAAAGACCATACTTTGGAAGAAGGCAACGTAATACTAATCAATAAGGCATTGCGATGGACTTCCTTCGATGTGGTAAAAAAAATCCGCAATTTAGTAAAATTAAAGAAAGTGGGCCATGCCGGTACCCTGGATCCCCTGGCAACTGGATTATTAATTATTTGCACTGGAAAAAAAACCAAAATAATCCATCAATTCATGGACATGGAAAAAGAATATACGGGGATTATGGTTATTGGTAAAACTACACCTTCGATTGATCTGGAGACCCAAATCAACAGCGAAAAATCTATTGAACATATAACCGAGGAAGATGTTATTAATGCATCTAAAAATTTTATAGGTCAAATAATGCAAAAGCCACCCATTTTTTCTGCACTTAAAAAAAATGGTGAACCTTTGTATAAAAAAGCTCGTAAAGGAGAAGATGTAAAAATTGAAGCAAGGCTTGTAGAGGTCAAAGAATTTGAAATTGTTCGAATAAAGCTCCCTGAGGTGCATTTCAGACTCGTTTGTTCAAAGGGATTTTATGTGAGAAGTCTGGTTCGGGATTTTGGTGAAGCCCTTGGGGTAGGTGCATATATGTCTGAACTGGAACGGACTCGTATAGGCAAATACAAGATTGAAAATTCCATGACCATTGAAGAATTTATTGAATCATTGGAGAGTGTAAATTCATGAAAATATATCACGGACTTGATGAATTTATAAAACTTGATTTTGCTATCGTCACCAGCGGCACATTCGATGGGGTGCATTTCGGCCATAAAAAAATCCTTCAACGCCTCGATGAGATCTCAAAAAAAAATGGAGGAGAATCTGTACTACTGACCTATTGGCCACATCCTCGTTTGGTGTTGTATCCTGAGCAGGAATTATATTTACTTACCTCAATAGAAGAAAAAGTTGAATTGCTCAGCCAAAAACACGTAGATCATCTGGTCATTATCCCGTTTACTAAAAAATTTGCCAATCTTTCCTCTGAAGAGTTTATCAAAGATATACTCGTAGACAGAATAGGCACTAAAAAACTGGTAATTGGATACGATCACAAATTTGGTAAAAATCGTTCCGGTAGTTTCGAAGAACTGAAAAAAGATGGACCGATTTATGGATTTGAAGTGGAGGAGATCCCTAAACAAATGATTGAGAATAATGCAGTAAGCTCTACAAAAATAAGAAGAGCGCTAACTGCAGGTGAAATTGATATTGCCAATGAGTACCTGGGAAGGCCATATTGTATTCACGGGAAGGTAATCGAAGGCGATAAAATTGGTCGAACAATGGATTTCCCTACCGCAAACATAGAAGTAACCTTCAAACATAAACTGATTCCCGCAGAAGGCATTTATGCGGTTAAGGTAAAAGTAGATGAAGTGTATTTCAAAGGTATGCTTAATATAGGTTACAGACCCACTTTTGGCGGCACCCAAAAAAGGGTTGAAGTAAATATTTTTGATTTTAACGATGATATTTATAATAAAGAGATTCTTGTTGAGTTTTATCATAGAATCAGAGCAGAAGTCAAATTTGAAAACCTGGGCGCTCTACAATCCCAACTTCACCACGATAAAAGAGAAGCAATTAACATACTCAAAAATCATTGATTAAGACTATTTAATTCCCGTAACAACAATGAGCATTTCCAAAATAACATTTGATGTAGCCCTTGATAATGACCATATTCCCGAAAAAATAACCTGGAGTGCTACAGATAATCCACAAGGTGCAACGCCAACTGAAACAAAAGCTGTAAGTATTGCCTTGTGGGACCAGAACGAAAAACATTCACTTCGCATTGATCTTTGGGCGAAAGATATGCCAGTTGACGAAATGAAGAAATTTTATATCGAATGCCTTGCAGGCCTCGGAGATAGCATAAAGCGATCCACAGACGATGACGTAATGGCACAGGAAATTCACGAACTGTGCGAACGACTAGTTGATCATGTGAAAAACTCAAACAAATAGCTGCTCGTAAAATAATTCATTAGTAAACAAATACATCCATACCCCCCAATCTTGGTATAAATAACTACAGATATTTTTGTTCTTTTTCGCAATTTTATCTCAAACCTCCCCCCTGTTTGGGCTATCCTGCCATAAAATCAATCACTGAAATTTCACTCTTTTTTAGGGATTACGTACTTGAAGACATTGTATTAAGTTTATAGGAACTGAACCTGTTCTTCATATGTTATTTCCTTTTCAAAGGATTTTCTTGTGTTTTATTGGCTTTTTCTGGCTAATTCAATTGCACATTTTTGCGGATAGTAATCACCTGGGATTTGGTTTTAATAATGAAAAAAATTCCGTTTCCATACCTTTTACGAGTTATAACAACCTTATTATCGTTAAAGCAGAAATTGATGGACAAAATAAGCTCAACCTGATTTTAGACACTGGAATTCGCTCCCTGGTAGTTTTCGATAAATCTTATATCCCAAAAGTGAGTGACCATACTTTTGAAATTAAATTTACAGGTGCAGGATCAGAATCTCCTATTGATGCACTTGTATCCATAAATCATAATTTGAGATTGTGCGATGAAGTCGTAGCAAACCAAATTAATACGGTTATACTTAAAAGGTCCAACAAACAACTTCACAACTTAAAGGGATTAAAGATCCATGGTGCCTTCGGATATCAATTGTTTTCCAGATTTCAGGTCAAAATCAATTATAAACAACACCTACTCACACTTTCGGAGCCAGATAAGAAAAATAAAATGGATGGTTTTGAAGCTATTCCAATCAAAATCCATGATACAAAACCATTTATTGAAACATCTTTTTTAACCAAAAAAAATGAAAGGAAACAATTAAATCTAATGCTGGATCTTGGGGCAAACCATAAGATATTATTTTATGAAAATCCTTATATCTCTGATTTAATTCTTCATGAAAATGATGATGGACGAATTGCAGAGGGATTAAGCAACACTATTTATGGCATCAAAGCTACTACCAATTCCATTCAATTAGGCACCTTAATTTTTACGAAAATTGAAATACTTATTCCAACCGGAAATTCCTATCAACATGAATCATTGAACATTGAAAAGCACGGAGCTTTAGGTGGTGCTTTTTTCAATAAATCTACGATCGTACTGGATTATATAAATGGTTTTTTATTTGTAGAATCAAAGCAGAATAAGCCAAGATCATCTGAAACCTCCCCCATCACCTTACGCGAACTATAATTGGATTATTTAATAATGCTAACGTTCAAATAGGTATTCAAACCGTTCCCCATTTTACTTTTGATATTACTTTTATCTAACCTGACTTAGGTCATTATTTTTGAGATTATCAACCGCTATATTGCCCCCGCATTTTTTTAATCTAACTCAAAATTTTTGTACATGAAAGGATATAAAATCATTGTGCTTGCCAAGCAGGTACCCGACACCCGAAATGTTGGCAAGGATGCAATGAAAGCAGATGGAACAGTAAACAGAGCTGCACTACCGGCAGTGTTTAATCCGGAAGACTTAAAAGCGCTGGAACAGGCATTGCGATTAAAAGATAACAATCCTGGTTCGACGGTAACTATTTTAACCATGGGTCCCGGGAGGGCTGCTGAAATCATCCGGGAAGGATTATACCGGGGTGTGGATGACGGAGTATTAATCACAGATAGAAAATTTGCTGGTTCCGATACATTAGCGACTTCCTATGCAATTTCACTGGCAATCAGGAAAATGGCTCCTTATGATATCATTTTGTCAGGAAGACAAGCCATTGATGGAGACACCGCCCAGGTGGGGCCACAGGCTGCAGAAAAAATTGGGATCCCTCAGGTAACCTACTGCGAAGAAATCATCTCGATCTCAAAAAAAAGTGTACAAATAAAAAGAAGGTTAGAGCGCGGTGTAGAAACTGTAGAAGCACCATTGCCAGTTTTGGTCACTGTGCATGGTTCGGCCCCTGATTGCCGATCCAGAAACGCCAGACTACTCATGAAGTACAAACATGCTGAAACTGTTACTGAAATGCAGGATAGCACCGATGACTATCTCGACCTCCACGATGCAAGACCTTATCTTAAAATAAAAGAATGGACTGTTGACGATCTAAATGCCGATGAAGCCTGGCTAGGATTGTCCGGTTCACCAACAAAAGTGAAGAAAGTAACCAATGTTGTATTTACAGCTAAAGAATCAAAAGTACTTGGAGATAAGGATGAAGATATTGAAGAACTCATCAAAGAACTTTTGGAAAACCATACTATAGGGTAATTTTTTAACTTGAAAACATACGATTGTGAATAATATAATTGTTTATTGTGAAATTGATGAAGGGAGTGTTGTAGATGTCAGTCTGGAATTACTTACCAAAGGACGCAAGCTCGCTGACGAATTGAAGTGCGAACTTGAAGCTGTTGCTATAGGCCATGAGATGAAGGGAATTGAAAAAGAGATTTTTCCCTATGGAGTGGATACACTTTTTTTGGCAGAGGAAAGCAGATTGTATCCTTATCTTACCTTACCTCATGCCAGCATTCTCACCAAACTATTTAATGAGGAAAAACCACAAATTGCGCTTTTCGGTGCGACATCCATTGGTCGTGACCTCGCCCCCAGGATTGCTTCGGCATTAAAGTGCGGACTTACAGCAGATTGTACAAGTTTGGAAATTGGTGAACACCGGGACAAAAAATTGAAAAAGGATTATACTGATTTGCTTTACCAGATAAGACCGGCTTTTGGAGGCAATATCATTGCTACCATTATCAATCCCGAAACAAGACCTCAAATGGCCACCGTACGCGAGGGTGTAATGAAAAAAGAAATATATGCCCCCAATTATAAAGGAAAAGCTAAAAAGCTTGATGTTTCGAAATACATCAATGAAGAGGATTTTGTTGTCAAAATTTTAGAACGACACATAGAAACCAAAAAGATTGATATCAAAAATTCACAGATCATTGTATCAGGTGGATATGGAGTAGGTTCCAAAGAAAATTTTGATCTTCTCTTTGAATTGGCGGATGTACTTGGCGGTGAAGTTGGTGGTTCTCGTGCTGCCGTTGATGCAGGTTTTATTCCACATGAACGACAAGTTGGGCAGACAGGTATTACCGTAAGGCCGCATCTATATATCGCTTGCGGCATTTCCGGGGCGGTACAACATCGTGCCGGCATGGAGGAATCGGCAATGATCATCTCAATCAATAAAGACCCTAATGCTCCCATTAATAATATCGCTGACTATGCCATTATTGGGGACGTTGGTGAAGTTATTCCAAAAATGATCAAATATTATAAAAAGAATGCCAAGTAACACATTATGGTACATTTTTTAGATTTAAAAAAAATTAATCATGCCTAATTTTTATCTTGATAATAAACACCTGAAATTTCATCTTAGCCATCCGATGATGAAAAAGATCATCACTCTAAGGGAAAGGAATTTTGCTGAAAAGGATGAATTTGATTTTGCACCATTAGATTTCGAGGATGCCCTAGATAGCTATGAAAAAGTGCTGGAAATAGTTGGCGATATTTCGGGGAATATCATTGCTGAAAATGCAGATTCTGTGGATAAGGAAGGTCCTTCCATCGTGAATAATGAAGTGAAATATGCATCAGGCACAGATCAAAACTATGAAGCTTTGAAAAAAGCCGGACTAATCGGATTATCCCTTCCTAGAAAATACGGAGGATTGAATTTTTCCAATTCAGCTTTCGTGATGGCAAATGAGATTGTGTCCAGGGCGGATGCTGGCTTTGCTAATATCTGGGGATTACAGGATTGTGCAGAAACCATCAACGAATTCGGAGACGATGAAATCAAGGCGGAATATCTGCCTAAATTTTCGCATGAAGGAGCTACAGGCGCCATGGACCTGACAGAGCCTGATGCAGGTTCCGACCTTCAGGCCGTTCAGTTTAAGGCTACTTATGACAAGGATAAAGATCAATGGCTTCTCAATGGTGTAAAGCGTTTTATTACTAATGGTGATGCCGATATTTCACTGGTTTTAGCCCGATCCGAAGATGATACACACGACGCCCGAGGTTTGTCACTATTTGTTTACGACCGAAGTCACAGAGCTGTCACCATTCGAAGGATTGAGAATAAATTGGGAATAAAAGGATCTCCAACCTGTGAACTCGTTTTTAAAAATGCACCAGCTAAATTGATCGGATCGCGCAAATTAGGATTGATCAAATACGTGATGAGCCTGATGAATGCCGCACGATTAGGTATTGGCGCACAATCCGTTGGTATAGCAGAAGCTGCTTATCGTGAGGCACTCAAATATGCGCATGAGCGAAGCCAGTTTGGGAAGGAAATTATCCGGTTCCCGGCAGTGTACGAAATGCTTTCAGTCATGAAGGGAAAACTTTATGCCATCCGATCATTGCTCTATGAGACATCCAGGTTTGTTGATCTATACAAAACCTATCAGAAAGTCTCAGAAGAACGACAGCTTGATCCCGAGGAAAGACAGGAAATGAAAAAATATCAGCGATTATCGGATGTTTTTACTCCACTGCTCAAAATGGTGTCAAGTGAATACTGCAATCAGATTGCCTATGATGCCATCCAGGTTCATGGCGGAACCGGGTACATGAAAGACTTCCCCGTTGAACGGCTTTACCGTGATGCCCGGATCACCTCCATTTATGAAGGGACCTCCCAACTTCAGGTGGTAGCCGCTATAAAAGGTGTAACAACTGAAGCATTTCTCAGCCGGATAAAAGAATACGAAAAAGAAGCATTGCGACCGGAATTGGTCTTTATGAGAAAAATACTCATTAAAATGACAGAAGAATACGAACAAACTGTTCAGAATGTCATTGAGATGAAAGATGAAGAATTACTCGATTTCCATGCTCGCAGACTGGTGGAAATGGCAGGAAATATTATCATGGGCTATTTACTGGTATTGGATGCCATGAGGGATGAAGAATACCAAAACATTGCAGAAGTTTTTATTAAAAGAGGCGAGGCAAACAATAAAGAAAAAGTTTATTATATCCATACAACGGAAAACAGAGATCTGGGAATCATTAAGCAATAAGAAAGCCCCTGACGGGGCTTTCTTATTCATAATTTTGGGTATTCCCCATTTAAGAGGTAAAGATTAGCACATAGGCATAATTTTTATTGGTTATTGATATAAATGTAACTTTTAAATTGAAATAATCAAAATAAAGTATGATTACAATTGCACTTTTTCCATTAAACGCTCCATTTCAGCCTTCATTTCTTCCATATCTTCATAATGGTGAAGTTGGCGGGCTTCTTCTATTTTATGTTCCAGCTCTACGATTTGCAGTGCAGTTTTGGCCTGTTCAATGTCTACAACATTTTTGTAAGGAGATTCTAACTCACATTTTTCAAGGTATTCAATCGCTTTTGCGATATATTCCATTGTCTTTTTCATATTCCCTTCTTTAAAAAATTATCTTCTAAGTAAAAATGAGACAGAAATATAAAAATTTATCTTTTTAGATTTTATGATCTATGTCAATAATTTATTTTTTTGATCAATAAAAAGGTTGATCAACTCCAGAATGAAACAATTTTTGATAACCAATGGGTAAAGAAGTGTCCACGAAAATTAGAGGCATCATATTTGATTTCAACGGCACATTGTTTTTTGATTCCGATAAGCATGAATATGCCTGGAAAAAAATTTCTCAGGCATTCCGGTCTGATCCTTTTTCAAATGAAGAAATGTCGACTTATGTACATGGGAGGACAAATCGATCAATTCTGGAATACCTGTTTCAACATGAGATATCTGATGATTTATTGAATGATTATGTATTAATAAAGGAAAATTACTATAAACAAGCCTGCCTGGAAGATCCCGTAAACATGAAATTAGTGAACGGCGCGGTTGAACTGTTCGAATATCTAATGGCTAAAAATATCAGAATAAACATCGCCACTGCTGCAGAAATTACAAATCTCAATTTTTTCAATAAACAGTTCGGATTGGAGACATGGTTTGACAAGAATAAAATCGTATATGATGATTTTAACATTAGAAGCAAACCTGCTCCAGATATGTTCCTGAAAGCAGCCGATAACATTGGTGTAAATCCATCAAATTGCCTGGTCTTTGAAGATTCGGAATCCGGGATTATAGCAGCCAAAAATGCCGGAATTAGTAAAATAGTGATCATTGATCCAAGCGGTGATAAAAGTAGATTTCTCAACAATCCGGATGTAGCCCAAATCATTACCGACTTTACTAAATTTGACAGGTCCTGTTTAGGTTAGCCCTTTTTGATATTAATAATGCTCACTCCAAAAATTACCACAATAGTCCCAATAATCTGGTAAAAATCAATTCGCTCCCCAAGTAAAATAATGGCTAATAATATAGTAGATATTGGTCCCAAACTACCATAAATGGCAAAATTGGAAGCCCCCAATCGCTTAATTGCTTCTGATATTAAAAAGGAAGGGATTACCGTGGACACTGTGGCCATGGCAAATCCCAATGCGTATACTTCCCATGGCTGGTGCAACACTTCAAATGAATTGGTCACCAAATAGTGCAGCATTACCATCAGGCATGAGACAGTCATAACGTACGCAGTAAACCGGATGGGACCCAACTTTGGAATCATGGCGCCACTTCCCACCAAATATATGGCATAGGAAAATGCGCTGAGAAATATGGAGATCACTCCCAACCAAAGCTTCTCACCTGCAAAGCCCAAATCATCCGCAAAAGCGATGAAAATTCCAAAATATGTAATTAAAATAGCTATAATCTGGATTTTAGTCGCTTTCTTCTTTAAAACTATGGCGGAAATGATAATCACTAACGTTGGATATACAAATAAGATCAGGCGCTCCAGGCTGGCAGTAATGAACTGCAAACCATAAAAATCGAAAAAGCTGGCTAAATAATAGCCCATTACTCCTAAACCACTGACCGATAATATGTCCTTCCCGGATGCTTGATAGGAATTTTTTTTCCTTGTTTCGCTGTGTGCTACAATCAGGTAAAATGGAAGTGCAAAGATCATTCTCAGCAAAAGTAAAGTAACAGTATCCACTTCATAGCGATATCCCAATTTTACCATGACGGCCTTTGCCGAAAACATGACAATCCCCGCAATGGCAATCAGGGCACCAAGACTTTTGTCCGATATTTTTAATTTCATAATCAAATGAAATAAAAAACCTCCCCGAACTGTTCAGGAAGGTTTACGCTTATTTTTACCCATATATTATTCTTCCTAAACTGCTGATTTATAAAAATCCAGTAGCGATT
>Ga0209536_100004723_pt1 | contig 21462 bp, 18 predicted proteins | sample DeeMarSeWOR28_12_FD_187461 | JGI IMG/M metagenome (GOLD analysis project Ga0209536, IMG submission 187461) | Marine sediment microbial communities from White Oak River estuary, North Carolina - WOR-2-8_12 (SPAdes) (version 2) | ecosystem: Environmental > Aquatic > Marine > Intertidal zone >... | reverse complement strand
GCCAGAGAGGAGGTTCCCATTGCGTTATCCGTGCCATCAAGGTCTGTGAAGACGCCCCCAGCCTCTGTGATGATTGGTTTGAGCGGTGCGATATCCCAGATGTTCATGATCGGGTCAATCATCACATCGACTCTTCCAGTAGCCACAAGGAGATAGCCATATGCATCTCCCCATGTTCTACAGGAGTAAGCCTTTGACAACAGTCTTTCTGTGAACCCTGGACGTCTTCGTGCTAGGTCTGCACAATCAGTGACCTGCACCCATGCGTCTTCAAGCTTTGAAGTTGAGCTCACTTGACAGGTCTTCCCATTGTAGAATGATCCAATCCCTTTTGCTGCAGCCACTGTTTCTCTTAATGGAGGATTATGAATCACGCCAACCAAAGGTTCTCCCTCGTGTTCTAGAGCAATGAGTACGGTATACTGTGGGACACCTCGGATGAAAGCCTGAGTTCCATCGATTGGATCTATTATCCAACGGAACGAAGAATCGCCTTTGGTTTCTCCTGCCTCTTCCCCAAGTACTGAATGTGTTGGATACTCGTCTTCAATCCGTTTGCGAATATACTCCTCTGTCAATTTGTCAGCAACGGTCACTGGTGTATCATCACTCTTTGTTTCAAACTCTGTGTCCTTCAGAAAGTATTCAAGCGTGATCTTCCCAGCCTCAGATGTCACATCAACTATGAACTCAAGATACCCTTCAAGATCTTCAGAAGACATACCTCTGGAATAACATTGGATACTATTCTCTCTTTGCCTGCTCCTGCGCTCTTCTTTCCTTTTCCTTGTTGAGCTCTTTGATTCGCTTCTCCATCATCGACTCCGATTTCTTGATCTGCTTCTGTACCTTCTCGACGCGTTTCTCTCTGCTTGAAATCTCCTTCTTTCTCCTCTCGTCTGCTAACCGATATTCCTTCTCAGCGTCGTTCCATTCATCCTTTGCATGTTTGGCTTGCTCTTCAAGGGACTCATAGTTGATCCTCTTTACCTCTGCAGTGTTTCTGTACTGCGTTACTGTTTCCTCATGACGAGCGGAACATGAGCCAAGGTCTGCTTCAGCTTGTTTCAGTTCTATAAGGGAATGCTTTAGGTCTGATAGGATTCCCTTGATGTTGAAATCATCGAGGAACTCCTTTTCAGGAACCTGTGACTCGTAATCCCACATTTCTGCTTTAACATCTGGAAGAGGTGACTCCACCTTCTTGGTGGCCACTGGTTGAACAGTAGGGGCGGGTGTTGGTGAGGGAGTTGGTGCAGGAGTACTAGCAATAGGAGCAACGCCAGGTGGTGCTGCTGGCTTAGGGGTAGGTGAGGAAGAAACTTCCGGCTGAGGTGGCAATGGCTCAATAGGCTTTGGTTTCTCGACGAATTCAGACTTTGATCCTAGAATGCCTTTCTCAATGTCCGCTGAGGTTGGCATCGGCGGGGGAGCTGGTGCCTCTTGACTTTCCATTACTCCACTTGGTTTAGCTGGTTGAGTTTCAGCCCAACTTGCTGCACTGTCCATAAGCTCGCGAACCTCACTTGCTCTGAGCATTCTTGTTTCGACTATTCCATCCCCAGTGTCTTCTTCAATACCTACACCTTCAGCACGGGCAAAAGCCTCTTGGGCCTTCTCAAGCTCTGTCTTCTCAACATGGCGCGAAGGTGGTATCACTCGATCAGAGTCCACTGCACTTGGTCTGACCAGAGGTGTGTCCTCCACGTGCGTTGGTTGTGAAGGTGCCGTAGCTGAAGCTGGGATTTTTTCAGGTGCAGCAGGTTTTGGAACAGGTTCTGGTGTCGCCGGTTGTGCGTCTTCAACCGCTATAAGATTTGCACCGCAACGTGTACAATACTTGCGTGTGGGTTGATTCTGCCGGTGACATTTAGGACATTCTCTCAAAGTACTATCGACCTCACCAAGCGGTTGCTAAAACATACGAATTAGATGATATAGATTTGTTGTAGGCTAATACACGAGTAGGAAGTATCAAAATGGAACGATTTTTACTCCTTAAGACCAGCTGCTTTCCGCGCAATCTCCAAAGGTGGTTTGACCTCTGGAGGAATTGGACAGACGTATTTCTTTCCAATCATGCTTTCAACATGTTCGTCCTTGACCTTTTTCAAAAGGTCCGGTTTCGTGATGAGTTCCACCGCTGAGCCTGCCATGACCTTCGTGGCAAAAATCAGCGATTTGTGTCCAATGCTCATCCCCATACAGGCTGTCCATTGCCAATCATGACCGGCAGCCTCTAGGGTCGCAGAGGCTGTGGAGAACTCCATTGTGGGTGCAATCCAGCTCACATCACCAGTGTCAGTGGAGCCAGGCCATACGATTCCCTCATCCCATGGATCATGAATCTCACGGTCGATGTGGACATTGTCCTCCACCAGCTTTTCCCATCCAGGGCGTTTCGAAGCCCTCAGCTGCTCTATCTTTGCTTCCTTTGTAACTGTCTTTGCCATTTCCTTAGCAAACTTCATCTCTTCTGCAGAATACTCCGGAGCTCCTATCTCCCGCATGTTTGCTATGACAAGGTCACTCAAGCCCTTACTAGGAAGCTCATTGCTGAGACCTTCAATGAACTCCACCTTGAGCTGGGTCTGCGTCATCAGGGCTGCACCCTCGGCAATCTTTAGCACCCAGTCATAGATGTGGTCCACCTGTTCTCTCTCTGGCGCTCTGATATAGTACCATGTACGAGCATAGTCTGGAACAACATTAGGTTGTAGACCGCCCTCTTCGATGACATAATGCACTCGGGCTTCCTGGACCACATGTTCCCGCATGAAATTGACTCCGATATTCATGAGCTCGACTGCATCAAGTGCACTCCTTCCGACATAGGGCGTTGCTGCTGCGTGTGCTGTAGTCCCGTAGAAATGAAACTTGGCAGAGTTCATTGCCAGAGTGCTTCCCAGTCCAGCTACATTGAAGTGTCCTGGATGGTGGCTGAAGACAGCATCAACACCATCAAGACAACCAGCCCGGACCATGAACACCTTTCCACTATAGGTTTCTTCCGCGGGGGTTCCAAAGAACTTGAGAGTTCCTTCAATTCCATGTTTCTCCATCAGCACCTTTGTGGCAATTGCAGCCATCACCCCTGTAACTCCATGGATGTTATGGCCACAGCCATGACCTGGTGCTCCCTCCTGAACAGGCTCCTGATAGGGGACTGGTTTCTGCGACAGACCTGGCAGTGCATCATACTCCCCCATGAACCCGATAGTAGGCGACCCCTTCCCATAGGTTGCTACAAAAGCCGTTGGCATTTCAGCGACACCCATCTCTATAGAGAACCCCTCTTCCTCCAGCATCTTGGCAAGATACTTTGCAGACATCTCCTCAACGAGTCCTAACTCAGCAAAGTGCCATATCTTGTCACTCGCTTCTATGAATCTCTTCTCATTGCTTGATATCCAGTCCCAAACTTCTGTCTTCATGGAAATGACCCAAAGGAGAGACCTGTATCTCTCTCTTAAATCTGGCCAGTCACGTAATGGTTCGAATTCTTGCTACGAACTGGCGATTGATATAGAATAAAACACAAGAAAAGACCATGGGCGATGATTCAGAGGTCAGATACAAAGCACTAGAAGAAATCCTAGTTGCACAGACTAGAATTCATGGGACTATCAAAGATCTTCCGCATGAGTTTGAAAGACTTTACAAAATAGTGGGGACCCATAGGACTGGTAGCCCTATCGTGGTGAATCATTGGGGCGTTAGTGATGAGAATGGTCATGACATGGATGTTTGCATCCCTATTGATGAACCAATAGAAGGTGAGAGGATTACAATCACAAAACTCCCTGCCAAGGAAGCTATGACATCAGTCCACAAGGGGCCGTACAGCGAGATTGGAGATGCATATAGGAAGGTCTCTCAATACACCTATGAGAGAGGACATCCAATCGCCGAATCAACGAGAGAAGTCTTTCACAATTTGGACGCGACCTCGCCAGAGGAATCTGTCATTGAGATTCAATCAATCCTGCATGATTGGATGTCTAGGTTCGCATCCCAGCTCGAATCCGTTCTGGGTCCTGAGATTAGAGCGAAAGTTCTAGAACCAATGAATCATTTGGCTGTTGACTCCCCCTCTACAGACCGTCAGTCAGCAATCTGCAACTCCCTGAAAATACTGGAGGATAACTCTACTTCACATCAGCAGTATGAGGTCCTCTCACACTGTGCACACGTGTTCCCTGTTGAGTTGATTCCTCCCATGCGGGATCTTCTGAAATCGACTAGGAATGTGGACACGGTAATCGAAGCTATGATTTCGAAAGGTGGGTACTACCCAAAGCTGTTACGAAGAGAAGGCAACATCATCTATTCAGAGAAGGGTCCTGCCAATCCAACCGCACACGAAGCAGCCGTGACAGCTAAAGATAAGCGAAAAGCATACTGCTTCTGTCCACTGATCAGAAACTGTATCGAAGAAACTCCAGGTGCCTTTTGCAATTGTGCTGCAGGATGGCCGAAACAGCTCTGGGAAGGTATTTTCGAGAAGCCTCTCAAGATTGAAATCATACAATCACTGACAAGAGGCGATGACACTTGCGAGTTTGCAATTCATATCCCTAGTGATTTTATCTGATGCTAGGACGCAGGCAAAACGATTCTATATACAGTTCCAATGTTCTGTGGGACGTAGTCAATCGTTCCCTCATATCCCTCAATCACTTTCCTACAGAGATAAAGCCCAAATCCTCCTCCTGTGGTAGAAGCTCCTTTTTGGAAGAGACTTTCGCGAATACTCTCATCGATGCCTGGACCATCATCACGAATGCTAATCTGAATCTTCCTATCATCTCTTGAGATTTCAATAGAAACCTGTACATCTCCCTTAGAATACTCTGCAGAGTTACGTAGTAGATTATCAAAAACGATTGAAAGCAGCCGGGCACTCTGCAATTCAGTCTCCTCCGTATTCGCCTTTATGCTAACAGTCAGGTTTGTGTGAGCCTTTTCTGCCTGGTTTTTACATCTTTCAAGAATCTTCAGGAGATCTCTCTCATCAGCTGCTCCAGGTCGTCCAAAGACATCCAGTAAGTGGACCATCCTTTCTGACGCTGCTTCTGCTGTGTCGAGGTATTGATCTACAGGGCTAGTTCCACTCAAGTGGAGTTTAGCTGCTTCAATATGGTTCATGATGACCTGCAGGTCGTTTCTGATGTCATGTTGTAGGAATGATGCATAAAGCTCAAGATCTCTGTAGGATTGGGTTGCTATCCTCTCTGCAGCAATCCGCTTGGTGATGTCTTCCTTGACAGCAACATAATGTGTGATGTCTCCCTCTGAACCAAAGATTGGAGATATCCAAGCATCTTCCCAATAGAGTTCTCCACTTTTCTTCCTGTTGACGAACATGCCCCTCCATGTCCTTCCTTCTCTCAGTGTTTGCCATAGCTCTGTATAGGTTTCCTCAGGTGTCTGGCCGGACTTTAAGATTCTAGGATTCTGCCCCAGTGCCTCTTCGAGTGAGTACCCAGTGAGAATAGAGAATCGTGGATTTACATATTCTATGTTGGCTTCTGAATCTGTAATCACTACTGATGTTGGACTCTGTTCCACAGCTAGAGATAGCTTGCGTAGTTCCTGTTCAACCAGATTCTCTCTGGTGACATCAATCACAACTGCAATTGTGCCTACAATTTTGTCATTCTCATCTCGCCTTGGAACTGCTGACACTCGAACCATGATTCGTTTCTTGTCTTTCCGGATCATCTCCATCTCATAAGCTGATGAAACGCCTCCTACTCGACTGGCTGTTTCTCCCAGCAGTTTGTCCTGATACTCTACTGGGACTAGGTCTGTCACCTTCTTTCCACGAAGTTCACTCACGTTGTAATTCAACATCTTAGCAAAGGCATCATTTACAAAGACCAGGTTTTCGTCGAGGTCAGTGATTCCTACTCCCTCAGGTAGTAATGCGAGTAATTCTTCATAAGCCCTCTTCGTCATCGTAAGAATATCCGAGCGATTGGAATCACGTTTCTTCGAGGGCATGGGACCTTCTCCTGGCTTATTAGAATGGCCCACCCACATTTACTATAGTAAATAGCCTTTACGATGTAGTGGGTCTTTTGCAACAGGCTCATATATAGCCGCTCTAACACCTTCAGTGAAAGGAATGTGAGCTATATGGCCTCCACAGTTACCCCTCAAAACATGGCTGTCTTTTGGGATGTTGAGAATGTAGCTGATGAATCTGCAACACATCTCTCCATGACCAATCACATTCGACAGGCAGGGACCATCGTTAAGATGTATGCCTTCGCAGATTGGGATTCCAGAAGGCAGATGGCTGAGGAACTATACTCACTTGGATATGATCTGATTCACGTGCCTGACGTTAGGGACAACGCAAGCGACTACAAGATGGCTGTATACATTCTGGACCACCTCAGGCACTATCCCGAAACATCCCGATATGTGATGATCACAGGTGACGGTGACTTCAAGCTGATTGCAGGTGCACTCAAAGAACATGGAGTAGAACTCTGGCTCATCAGCAACCCTATCATCACGGCATCAGAGCTACCTGACTTGGCCACGATCTACAGTGATATCTTCTCTTTCAGACCCGCCTTAGACTGTGTTCGACCAGAGGACTGCGAGGAATCTGTTCAGAGCATTGTTCAGTTGCGACACCTTGCAGCGGTTCAATTACAGGAAGTCATCAGACTGATTGCAAAGACTGGTAGCAAACCAGGAGTTGGACACGCAAAACATGTCATGACATCTCTCAATCCAGAGTTCAATGAGAAAGAGATGGGATTTGATCATTGGAACGACTTCCTTGAATGGTCTGAAGCTCAGGGATATGTCAAACTTGAGGGAGACCTCCCTGCAACAATCCTCCTACTTCCCGTGAAGCTACCTCCACAGTCAGTCAAGATTTCAAAGGAGGTCAATGAAGCCTTTGCTTTTCTAGCAAAAATTGCGGAAGACGGTTTCAATGAAGGAAAGCCCTTCAACCTACGCGATATTGGTATAACTATCAGAGAATTAGGCCTTGAAACTGAGAAACTTGGCTACCGAAGATTCTCAGACTTTGTACTCTCTGCAGAGAAACGTGGGATGATCAGAATTATTGCTCCCGAAACTGAAGGTGAATCCCCAATTGTTTTGCCAGTCTATGATGTTGACAGGATGCAAAGCTGGTTTGAGGAGAATGTGGAGAAGTTATTCGGTGCCTCTGTCAATGTACCAAAACCTGCATTTCTAAAGAAGATAGGTCAGATGCTCCTAGACACCAAGACAAGTCTTGGCGAGCTTGAAACCTGCCTTACAGTGCCCAAGGTCAAGGAAGCCTACAACTCCATCCTAGAATCTAGCAATCTGCCATTCCTTCCACCATTTCAACAGTCTCTAACTCATGTCCTGATTGGGAAGGGACTGGAATGTGAGACCGTTGTCTCGAAAGTGAATGAGGAACTCAGTCCATTAGGCATCACACTGAATTGTCCATCGTAACAGAAGGATTATGTATAGCTCTGTATGTGACGACTGAGTTGTGACTACTATGAATCCGTATGAAAAACTCGCGAAAGTCCTAGATACCATTCCAAATGGGTTTCCACCAGCTGATGATGGTTCACATCTCAAGATCCTTGAATGGATTTTCGAGCCAGAGGAAGCAGAACTTGCAAGTCAACTGAAACTTACTGGAGAAACTCTGGATCAGGTAAGTGCTCGACTGAATCGTCCCAAGGAAGAGTTAGAGAGGATGCTCAATCTCATGCATGAGAAGGGTCAGATCAGCTCTTGGATGTCAAAGAGTGCAGGCGCTAAAAAGTATGGCCTCCTCCCTTGGGCTGTTGGTATCTATGAGGAACAGCTGAACAGAATGGATGCGGAGTTAGCTCAGCTCCTCGAACGGTACTTTCAGAACGAAGGTGGATTCAAGAGGGTTGTGGCGACTGAACCAGTCATCTTCCAAGTAGTTCCCGTCAACCAGGCAGTCACGACAGAGCTTGAGATTCATAATTTTCAACAGGCTGAAAAATTGATCGAATCAGCCGTTTCTTGGGGGGTAAGGGACTGCGTCTGCAGGAAGCAGAAGTCACTCATTGACGAGGGCTGCGACTATCCTCTGTCAGTCTGCCTTTCATTTGCTCCAAACAAGGAGAATGCATTTGATGATGACGAAATGACAAGAGCCATCACAAAGGAGGAATCACTCAGACTTCTCAAAGAGGCTGAAGACGCAGGGCTTGTTCATTGTACTTACAATGTCAAATCTGGCCAGACTTTCATCTGTAACTGCTGCACATGCTGCTGTGGTGTGCTCAGAGGTGTAGACAAGGTCGCTGAACCTCGTGAATACATCAAGACTGACTTCGTGATGACTGTGGATGCAGACCTCTGCACAGGATGCGAAACCTGTGTCGACCGATGCCAGTTTGGAGCGCTCAGCGTGCCAGAAGATATCTCTGTCGTAGATCCAAAGCGATGCATTGGATGTGGTGTCTGTGCAGTTGTATGTCCTGAAGACGCGCTCAAGATAAAGCGTGTTGAAACGCCAGAGAAGCCAGAGCAACCTGAAAATCAGCTAGACTGGATGACACAGCGTGCAATGACTCGAGGTGTCGACCCGTCTGATATAATGTGAATGACTAGTCTTAAGAAGAACTGACTAGAACATCATTGTGAATCATCACATGACCACAGATACTGATAGAGGAAAGAAGGACAAATCAAGGAAGGGACGAGCCAAGAGATATGTCCCAAACCTTGCCGAGTTCTACTTCAAACCAACAATCGACTGGTCTAGAGAGGATGCTCGACTCCTCTATGATGGAACCAAGTCACCATCACCAAAGTTCGAGTTGGATGCTATCAGATTCGAAGACTGTGTATCTGGGATGAAGGAACTTCCAGATGCATGCATAGACCTAGTCATTGCTGATCCGCCCTTTGGGATTGACTTTGACGGAAAGAGCAGTGTGTACAATCGCGATGAGAGATTGGTGATTGAGGGCTATGAGGAAACGAACGAGTCCTACCAGGAATTCACTTCCAGTTGGCTAGCCGAGCTCCCGAGAATAATGAAACCCGAGTCATCAGCCTATGTCTTCAGTGGATGGACTAACCTGGATGCAGTCCTTCAAGGAGCTCGTTCTGCTGGACTTGTGACATTGAATCACTTGATCTGGCACTATCCATTTGGAGTCTATACTAAGAGACGGTTTGTTACTAGTCATTACCATATCGTGGTCCTAGTGAAGAACCCAAAGAAGTACTTCTTCAACAAGATTGAGAACTATCCAGAGGATGTCTGGCTGTTCAAACGGAAATATCGCACTGGTCAGGCGAAGAACGCAACGACACTCCCCCTCGATGTAGTTACTCGGTGTGTGGACTTCTCGTCAAGACCAGGTGACATCATCCTAGATCCTTTCATGGGAAACGGTACCACTGCAGTTGCTGCAAGATCAAACTTCAGACACTTCATTGGGTTTGAGATTAATGACCAGCTGAGACCTCTACTGGAGGAAGAGATTCACAAGACCGAACTCGGTGAGACATATGTCCCTTACAATGAACGACTGCCTACCATTGAAGAACTCTCTGAACGATATCCTCAAGCCTATAGAGAATACCTGCGACGGGAGGAGAAACGATAGTTGGACGTGTATGAGGACCTGTTTGAACGTCTGGGTTCAAAGCACGACAGACTGGCTGATGCTGTCAGTGTGAGTGACCTATACAGTAGGCAATTCGGAACTGAGCTTGCCAAGTGGGAGGCCAACTTATTTCAGGACTTCAGTGAGCGAGTTTCAAGAACGCTCTATCGATACCGTGGTTTTGTTCATCACACAAGGGACAAGTCGATGATACTACTTGCCCCTAGCCACTGGCTGCTTGAAGGTGAGTTCATTCTATTTCAAGAGGACCAACCACTTCCCCCCGATGGAGCCTTCATCCAGGTGACTGGAAGGAGGGTTGCTGTACCTCAACCTCTCGGAAGCTCCCATACCACAACACGAGCATTCACAGCAGATTCCTTTGAAACCCTCCCAGTCGACTTCTTGACAGACATACAACCTCCCTCCTCACTGAAGGATATCTCCAATCTCCTATTCGAGCATGTTGGAATGGCTGAAGCAAGCAAACGTGTGTTCGCGCGACTCTTTGTATCGAGTCCACCCTATGAGGAGAGTATCGGTGGTCTGACAACAGGAATTCAAGCCATTGCCTCTCAGACAAAGGTTCGACGACTGCTATCATTCATCAGAAACGTATTGCCACCAGCAATGAGGGGCAGGCCTTCTGCATATAGGAGTGTTCGAGGAGTCCGAGCCAAAGCCCCTAAACTTCTTCGGTTTGACATTGGATCATACTCTAGAAACAGGATGGAACAACTCTGCGTGAAGCGAAGAGACCCTTCCGGATTCAGAGAGGTCTCTTTGGGAACACTGACAGAAGCACACACCGCATCCCTTCCTGATGTCCCCATCGCTCTTGCATCAGAAGACTTCTGGGTAGAAACTGGGAATCCATCAGAGCTTCGTCTGCCAATCCTAAAGTCAGCCATTACGTTTCAACTACTCACACCTGAGGTCTCGAAACGGAGTATTGATGCAGGGACTGAACATGTACTATCTCGTTTGGAAACACTGCGAGAGAGCTTTGGTCTTGAAGAGGGCATGATGGCGCGAGGTAACCTTCTTGATGCAGATGCACTAGGGAGACCATTAAGCACCCTCAGATTGGCTCGATCCACTGCAAGGGCCTACTGGAAAGACAAGGTCACTGCAAAGGACCTCAAGTCAGCTTGGGACAGAATTCTCGAACCTGCACTGAAAGAGTTCATCGAACTCACTGAGCTGAAAGAAGGAGTGGAGCGGGACTGGGGAAAGGGAAGTAGGTTTGACAGGTTCAACACAAAGGTCCTGAAGGCAATCCGCGCCCTCGATACAGGGAAGAAAGGCTCTCTAGGTCCCACCCTTGATGAGATTGCTCAGGAGGCTGGTGTCGAACGTCATGTTGCTGCAGAGACCCTGACTCGGATGAAAGACAGTGGAGTCCTCTATGAACCGCGTCCGGGTCACTACAGGTTAGTGTGATTTATGGGAAGGACTTGAAGAACTCGTCTGGTTCCTGACCTTCCTCAATCAGTTCAATTTCCTGAACACCAACGCGTTCAGCATCATATCTTCTTGCTAGAATAGTTGCATCAAACTTCTCACGTGCTGTTGCACCCTTGCCACGCCAGACATAGATATCATCGAACGTGTCAAGTATAAAGACGTCATCACTCCTCAGAGAGTTCTTACTTAGGTCGACCTCTTTGAAGAATGTCTCATCCCCTTCGCGGTGAACATGCCAAAGTTTGTGTTCACGGGTTTCTAACTGAACCTTCTTGAGAATCCCCTCTGTGTCCTCGTCTGTCAGACTGAACTCATCAAAGAGTGTTTTGAACTCTTCTGGTTCATTTCCTCCATCAATCCTATCGATGTCAGCTTTACCCTCTCGTGCAGTGTCACTCATGACTGCAGATGCGGCAGTGAGGAACTTCTCATCGACACTGGAATTTGGACCAATCCATAGATAGATCTTCATCCCTGCGTCTACAAGATAGCAATCCCCTCGACCGAATGCACCCGGATCTTTCATCTTCACGAGGCGGCCTTTTTGAATGTGATAAACAGTAGGTTCGGACATAATGATGTAAACATACTTCTTCCTGTTTAAGTCATACTCGAATGTTATCGATATCATTCGTTGACCAGTGACATCGTGATAGTATAGAAATCACTCACCAGAGCTCCTATTGAAACTACAGAGATAACGATGAGACTGGGGACTCCTGTTTCAACATCATAAATCCCATACCATTCATCTATTCTAGGCCTAGGTCTTGATTGGTTCTCCCAATACCCAAAGAAGAAGAAGTCGCTTTCGAATCTCGACATGAACGACTCGTGGTTACCGAGGTCGCGATTAACTTGATCCGGAAACAATGAATCAAGGTGACCCCATGCCCCTATCGGAATCAAGCTCATTGACACATGCGAGTTTATTATGTTGTAATGCTCGAGAGGAATGGGAGAACCATCCTCGAACTGGGAAGAAGTCTTTAGAGAATTCACAACCTCTTGAACGAAGAGATGGGAATAGTACATCATTGTCAGGTTTGGCAGTGTGGTGATTTCAACAGCGATTCGTGTGTTGTTCATTGGTTCTAGAGGGGGTGGAAGAACACCTGTTGACGTTGTTCTGTTTCCAATGACAGTAATATCATACTCAAACTCATCCCCCACATCGATTGCCCAAGAGTAGACCATCGACTCTCTTACGGTTTCTGTCAGAAATCCGCCTGATAGTGTGATGACAATTGTCAGAACCACAACAGCGAGACTCTTCATGCGATGGTTCACTCTTCAACACCTCCATCAGTACAATTTCGGACACTTCGGTGCCTTTTGGTCGTTGCGTTTTCAGAAGATGAAAAGTGTCTTATCCTATTTGGAATACTGTTTCCATCAGATAGGTGAGAGTTTGCCTGAACTACCAGAACTTGAAATCATCGCTGAGTTGTTGACCAATGAATTCAGTGGAAAGACGGTGAAGAAGGTGGTTGTCCATAATCACATAGTCATACATGGACAGCCTATCGCTGAGTTCGAGACCAATGCTGTTGGGGAAGTGTTTGGGTCAGTCAGAGCCGATGGCAAGTTCTTGATTCTTGTCCTTGACAATCATGAGTTCGTCGTGAATCCCATGCTCACAGGTAGATTCAGGATTATTCATCGTTACAAGAAACCAACAAGTCATGACATGGTTTCGGTCCACACAGGTGAAGGGACTCTATGGTATTCTGACAGGAAGAAGATGGGTCGTATCTATCTAATACCAAAGGGGGACTACTCTAAGGTCGCAGGGTTTCGAGACCGTGGTCCTTCAGCGTTGGATCCTGAACTGACTGTCGATGTGTTCAAGGAGCGTATCAAACGCCACACTGGTCAGATCAAGAATGTGCTAAGAAACCAACGTTTCGTCAAGGGTATTGGCAATGCGTACGCTGATGAGATTCTGGTATATGCTGGAATACTCCCCTTTCGTAGACGTCCAACTCTTAGTGATGAAGAGATTGAGAAACTGTATCACTCAATGCGGAAGGTACTAACCCGCATTCGTGACATCATATCAGAGAGGTCTCTGGATGAGATAGCCACAGAGAAGAGGGACTTCCTGATGGTCCATAACCGTGGAGGGTCTCAGTGTCCACTCTGTGGAGGGAGAGTCTCGGAAGTCAGGGCGAATCGCTTCTTGACCAACTACTGTCAGACCTGCCAGAAATAATATGAGTCAGGTAAGCTCTACATCTAGTCCCGTTGGAGAGTGTTGAGATGGATAAATGGGAAACTGATTTTCTCAGGGAGATCGTCGAACTGGACACAAACAGCGACGAGAAGAAGAACTATGCTGTCTGCGCTGAGACCATCAAGAGATACTGTGAGGAAGCTGGTCTCGAGGTTGAGGTCTTTGACTCACTACACGATGGGATACCACAACCGAACATCGTTGCTAACATGGATGTGGGTGCAAAGACGACAGTCCTTCTATGCACGCACTACGATGTCGTTCCAGCAGGAGAAGTCGACGAGTGGAAGAAACCCCCCTTCGAACTCACTGTAGAGAAAGGCAAGGCCTATGGTCGAGGTGTAAGCGACAATAAGGGTAACATCGTTGCTTCAGTGAGTGCTGCGAAAGAACTCATCAAGAGGGGCAGTTCGAAGGTGAACTGGAAGATCCTGATCAGCCCCAATGAAGAGATCGGAGGGGTGTGGGGCATTGATTACCTCATGAATGGGCCACCCAAGATTCGTGGCGACTTTGGAATAGTAGTTGACTCAGGACCCGAGTATGTGAGTCATGGTGCTAGTGGAGTCATCTCAGGTACTATGACAGTGAGGGGTACTCAGGGGCATGCTGGATACCCATTCAAATTCGCTAATGCAATCCATCTCTCAATACCGCTGATGCAGGTCATGCTCGATTATGTTGACATTCGCCGAAAGGTCGAGTCTGAACTCCTTGCGCCACCTGGTAGCCCTCATCAGACGTTATGGGGCAGGTTCTCAATGACAGTCTACAATGCTGGGAGTAAGACAAACACTATTCCTGGTAAGGCTGAGATCTCATTTGACTGCAGGACCATTCCTGAAGAGAAAGTGGAGGATGTTGTGAAGGACATCGAGGACTTCTTTGAGAAGGCAATGGAAGAAACCGGTGTTGAGGCATCCCTCGAGTTCAAGACGAAACATGCTGGCTGGGGTTCTGATCTTAAGAACAAGTATGTTGTAGCCTTCCATGAGGCAGTCAAAGAGGTCGATGACCCAGAGATAACCATAGCAGCAGACCTCGGAGGGAACGATGGGCATTACTTCACATCCCATGGAATTCCGACAGTCTGCTATGGAACACTAAGAGATGACAACAACTATCATGGACTCGATGAGTTCATGCACTTAGAGGACTTTGAGAGGGTAAAAAAGGTCCTCATTCACTTTGCGGAGACGTGCAAATAATGACTGATATACATGACATGAAGATTGGAGCACCTGGTCCCTTCCTACCACCTTGGGACAATGCTCTAAGAAATGCTAAGACAATCGACTCACTAGGGTATGACTCAATGGGTTTTCCAGACCATTTCTGTGGATTTATTCCTGAGCAGATCTGGACTCCTGATATCACACCCTTGGCAAATTTCCAACAGTCACCTCATACTTACTACGAACTGTCTGCTATTATGAGTGCATGCGCAGCGGTGACTGAGAATGTACAGCTAGTTTCTTCAGTTACTGAACCACTAAGACGTCATCCAATTCTTCTTGCACAGACCTTTCTCACACTCGACCATATCAGTCGAGGGCGAGCAGTACTTGGCATTGGAGCCGGAGAGATTGAGAATATAGAGCCGTATGGCCTGAAATACTCTGGCCAGGTTGGAAAACTACGCGAAGCGCTTGAGATCATCAGAATGGTCTGGAGTACACATGAACCATTTGACTATGATGGGAAATACTGGAAACTCAAAGACGCGGTGATGTCACTTAGACCTGCAGAGGATGGAAAACCCCCGCCAATCTGGATAGCTGCCATGGGCCCCAAGATGCTCAAGATGACTGCTGAATATGGTGACGGATGGATTCCGACAAGCCTGACACCGAGTGGTTATGGCGAGCGTCTGAAGGTCATCAATAATCACAGAAAGAAGCTCGATAAAACAGGACCTTTTACAGCTGCATTATGGAACTGGAGCGTCATGGATGAGGATCCATCAGAATGTGAGAAAATGATGAATACACCAATTGCTAAGGCTTTCGCACTTCTCTATCCAGGCCAGGAATGGAAACGTCTTGGTTATGACCATCCTTTTGGTGATAATTTCCACTCACTGACAGACTATATTCCTATGAGATATGATCGACAGACAACACTGGCTGCCTTGGAAAAGGTCCCCAAAGAGGTCCTTCAAGAGTTCTATATGACCGGTGGCACAGAATCGATGATTAAGCAACTCGAGGAATTTGCCAAGCAAGGACTCGAACATGTCATTCTGTGGAATGCATCTGGAATGTTCAACCTAGAGAAGATCAAGTCCTCCTACAAGATAATGAAAGAGGTCATAGCCTATGTCAAAGGATAGGCTAGTCCTAGTCACTCAGAACAAACACAAACTCAAAGAGCTCACTCCTCTATTCAACAAGTATGAGGTTGAGTTCGAAACAACATCGATTGAGAAACATGAGATCCGGTCAGACAACATTGAGGAGATTGCTCGTGTAGCCGCCAAGGTCGCATTCGAAACTCTTGGGAAACCTGTTGTTGTAGATGACACAGGTTTCTTTGTCGATGCCCTCAATGGATTTCCAGGCTCGTACGCGGGCATTGTCCTCGGGTTCTTGGGATATGAGGGAATCTTACAGCTGATGAAGGATAATACAGAACGAAGATCGAAGTTCATGACAGCTGTCGGTTTTTTTGATGGCCAACGTTTGGAATCCTTTGTTGGGACAATGGCTGGCATTGTTGCACAAGAAGCAGGAGGAATCGGAGGTTTTGGTTATGATCCAATCTTCATTCCAGAAGGACATACTAAAACCTATGCTGAGCTCACTTTTGATGAGAAGGTCAGTATCTCCCACAGATCACAGGCTTTTGAAGAATTTCTGAGGTGGTATGTCAACAATTCTTGAAACCGCGACAAGAATACTACCCTTTCAAGTCGTAACTGGCAAGCCTTAAGTCCTGAAGTGATGCCTAGGCAAGAGAGTAACCATGTCAGTGAGTGATGCGACCCTGAAGGCTCTCCGGCAGCTAGGCCTCACAGAGTATGAGACCCAGGCCTACCTTGCCCTGGTCGGTGGAGGGCAGATGGGGGCATCGGACATCTCAGCCAAGTCAAAGGTCCCTTACTCTAGGATCTATGATGTTCTGGGCAGACTTGAGGAGAAGCAGTTCATAATCGTGAAACGAGGACGTCCTACAATCTATGTGGCCAAAGCTCCCACAGAAGTTGTTCGTGTAATTCGACTCGACTGGGAGCAGAAAATCGAGCAATCCAGTCAGCTGGTTATTGATGAGCTACAGCCACTCTTTGAACAGGAAACAAAGGTCACAACCAGGGATGTCTATGTGATGCATGGTCGTGCAGCAATCTTATCCAAGGCTGTGGAAATGCTCGCGTCTGTGAAGGAGGAAGTCCTCCTATCAATTCCTGGGTTCGATCTCGAGATGGAGGATCTAACCACGGTGGCAGAGAACGTTCTCTCTGTCAAAGCACATACTCGGATTCTCACATCCACTGTGCCTGACTCTATTGTTCCACTGATACCAAGCCACTTTGAGGTCCGAACAAGAGAGAGGGTCTTTGGTGTAGGACTGGTTGTAGATGAGCAACAGACATTGATTATGCTTGCGGGTGGAGAAACAGACACTGAGTTCGTAGGTATCTATTCTAGTGCTAGTCTATTCGCTTCCATGGCCAGGGCATATTTTGAGTCCCTATGGAAGGACAGTAAGCCTCTCTGACAGACTTTACGGTCTTATATCCTCCTCAGACGACACAATAACATCATATTACTCAAGTTTAGAACGGTGTCCGTGGGGGTCTACAATGACTGAGCCAGATTTAGTACAAGATGGTCAGGATGAAGCGATAATGCCTGATGATGGTGCTCCAAGATTCTGGGATAAACTCTCACCGAGTGCAATGGCAGTTCTACGTTTTGTCAGGACCTTTGAAGAGGGGGGCCAGCTTGAGGTCTTCACTGAAGACGCAGACTTCCAGATTCTCCGAAAAATGGTCCTTTCGTATCGAGGGAGTCTCTATCTTCTGCTGACTCGACGTCTGGAGGAAGTTGTGAGGCTTGGTGACGTGACCATCATCAGTCAGAGAGATGTCATGAGCCTGATATCTGATTTATGGGAGGAGAACGTTTCAGTCCTTTCACGGACAGAACTCCCGTACCTTGAGGCTGCAATCAAGAATCCAGGAGTGTCTTTGAATATAGTTGCTGAGCGTGCGAAACTGTCCTATGGGCAGACTCGTCGTGCGTACAAACGATTGAATGAATCAGAGGTCCTCAAGACAGGTGGGATGCTCAACACACACAAACTAGGACTTGAGAGGGTTCTCATCATGTTCGAAAACCCCACTCTAGTACTATCAGGGCCCTATGTTCAGAAGACACTGATGATCGATGGCTATTCTCCCTTAGTGCTTGTTGTGGCAACAATCCCCCATGATAAGAGAGCGGAGTTCTTGGAAACGATCAAGAGCTTCCGCAACAGTACAGGAAGCGTATCTGTGTGGGGCCTCTCTGCAGGTAGACCACAACTGAATGGTCGATACTTCAATCCAAACAGGGGATGGAAGCTTGATCTGCTTCACTTCAGACTCATGTTGAGGAAGGGGGGCAATCCACTTGTTCTTGCAGATGTTGCTCCTGCAGCTCCCTCAAAGCCACACGGATTCACCTATGCTGATGTCAAAATCATTGACGCTTTGGTGGACAATTTCGGAGGAACAGCTGCAGACATTGTGAAAGCAACCAATCTGTCATCTTCAACAGCATTTAGAAAACGGACCCAAATCGTGAGGAAAGGAATCGTCTTGCCCCGCGCTAGGGTGAACATCCCGGCTCTTAGTGACCGAGTTATCTGTCTACTCAGTCCAGAATGCTCAGGAGACATCATTCCTGCTTGGGACTATCTGCCCCTCACATATCACTCACGGATTCAAAACTTGGAAGACTCATCTGAAAAGAAAGTCTTGTTAGTCTCTGCATTGCCTGCAGGCTCTGGACAGAACCTGATTGATGTCTTGGATGATGAGACCTCTAAGATACATGACTACTCTGCACATGTCGTGGCAGCAGGAGTGGGAAGTTCATCAAAAGTCGCAGCGATGTATGACCGACGGAAGGATCAATGGAAATGGGATGTTTCCAAGTTCTTTGATGCCTATACTTACAGTGTTGTTCGAAGAGAAGCATCTCCAAAGAACATTCCTCTCGATCTGGCCTGATTGTCACTAGTCACAAGTCATATTTTGTCAAAGTATCTAGCCTCACAGGACTGTCTGATGATAGAAATCGTCTTTCTTGGCACAGGTGGATCAATTCCAACAAAGGGCAGGAATCATCCTTCCATAGCAATCCGATATGAAGGCTGGGTCTTACTGTTCGATGCAGGTGAGGATGTTCAAAGACAATATGAGAAGTCCAACCTGGGTCTGAACAAGAAGATGGCCATCTTCATCAGTCATGTTCATGCAGACCACGTCCTTGGCCTACCTGGTCTACTCTTTCGTTTCTCTTTGCTTGGCAGAATCAAACCTCTGGACATCTATGGTCCGGAAGAACTCATCGAATATGTAAAGGTGAATCAGTCTACGATCAATCTGGGAACGACATTCGAGGCTGAAGTCCGTTCAATTAGCCCCGGGGTCATATTCAATGAACAACACTTGGTCGTACGTGCGTTTGAGGTTGACCACCGAGGGTATGCACTTGGCTACGAAATCACCTGGTCTCGTCCGACCGGAAAATTCCTTCCTGAAAAAGCCGAAGAACTTGGTATTCCAGAGGGTCCCCTCTGGAAAGCACTTGCAGCAGGTGAATCAGTTGTCCTAGACGATGGTAGTACAATCACTCCCGAAATGGTCACAGAACCTGGTCCAAGGCCATTGAAGATTGTCTACTCTGGTGACACTCGTCCTTGTGGAACACTTCGAACTGCATCGACTGATGCTAACATACTGATAAGCGAGGCAATGTACACCACTGAGCACACAGGTCTTGCAGAAGAGAGAGGTCACTCCACAGCTACAGGTGCAGCAGAGCTAGCACGTGACGCTGGAACCCATCTCCTCGTTCTTACCCATTATAGTCCTCGATATTATGAAGGGGATGAGATAATTGAAGAAGCAAGGAAAGTGTTTCCCAATTCTGTACTGGCTCGTGATGGCATGAGGATTCAACTCAGTCGAGATGGCACAGCTATAGTCGTTAGACCAACTGAGAAGGATTGAAACTCAAGCACAACACGGATAAATCTCTACGAGTTCCTAGACGCAGGTGTGTGACACTGAGCTCCGATAAGAATGTCAAGGTCTGCCTCATCACAACTGGGGGAACGATCTCCAGTGTCTATGACTCTGGAACTAGAGCGCTTCGTCCTGGACTGTCAATCGAAGCACTCATCGAACGTCTTCCAAAAGGTATGGACAATATTGAGGTCATCCGGAAAGAGCTCTATCAGCTGGATTCTGCCAACGCACAGCCTCATCACTGGCAGTCACTAGCAAGTGCAATCAAAGAGGCGAGTGAGGAGATACAAAATCTCACGGGAATTGTAATCACTCACGGGACTGACACAATGACCTATGCAGCAGCAGCAGTTAGCTTCATGGTTCAGGATTTTGGCAAGCCAATCGTATTCACAGGCTCTCAGATTCCTGCATCTGTACCATGGAGTGATGGTCCAAGAAATCTTCTGGATGCTATTCGGGTTGCAGCATTTGGAGACCTCGGTGAAACCTGCATAGTATTCAATGGTGAGGTTCATCGAGCAACTCGAGCAAAGAAGGTGCGAGTCAACTCATACGACGCTTTCGATTCCATGGATCCATCTCCCATCGGTCTACTGGCCCGTGATATTGTCCTCTATGAGGGCCGCAAGAGGCGGAACCACAGTCTGATACCTCGGTTTGACACACGTATCGATGACCGGGTGTTTCTCCTCAAGGTGTTTCCAGGTATGCCTCCTCAAATCCTTTCGCGAATTGTAGACTTGGGTTATCATGGCATAATCATCGAAGGCTTCGGATCTGGAAATGTACCTACGGATGAGAATGCCTTGACAGGCGGGATCCTTCAGGCCATTGACCAAGGGTGTTTTGTTATGATTAGTTCACAGTGTGCATTTGGTCAAGCAGACCTGTCTATCTATGAGGTAGGAAGAGCTGCCATGCAGGTTGGTGCCATGAGTGCCTATGATATGACATCGGAAGCCGCACTTGTCAAGTTATCCTGGGTTCTGGGTCATACAAAAGAACCCGCTCGTGTCAAGGAGATGATGGGCATCAGCTATGTTGGTGAAATGTCTTTCATCGAAAATGCATCCGAATAATGCTGAGCAAAAATGTTGACCTGAAAACACCGAATCGAACATCGTGTAATTCTTATTGCAGTTCTCAGACTATAGTCCAGAGGGGGTCAAAGTCATTCAAAATGGTGGGCTCAACCAGAATTCATCAACTGAATCACAATCGTATATTGAACTTCTAGATGTCCTTAAGGAATATTATCCCAGCAGACAAAGAGCCCCCTATAATCCTGGAAGCAAGACTGATGCTTTGAAATCTGTTATGGGCCAAATAAAAAGAGAACAAGAACTTGCGAAATTTATTAAGAAAGATAAAGTTCCAAAAGCCTACGAATACCTTCAGGAATTACGATCCACAAACAACGAATTTTACCAATTAGCAACAAGTTACTTTACCGAAGGTGATATTGTCCTCAGAGGTATTGCTAATGAAGAGGAGCTGTTGATAGAAATAATATCGACCCTCGTCAGTGAAAATGACACTAATGCGGTAACACACCTCACTCATTTTGGATTGCTCGATAAAATGGAACATGTCGGTGATCTCATGGTTCGAAAGGGGTTGGCTACGTCTGCAAGAAGGACATACCAATTTCTACATCGTGTATCTTCTGGAAGGACTCAAGAATACACCAGACCAATTGTTAGCATTTTCCCAAAGCAGTGGAATACAGGAATGAAGTATGAATATTCACTTTCACAGGCAATCGAGAACTTCCTCAAAATCAATCAACCCTCTGATGCCCTTGCAGCTAAAATTGACCTGTGTTCTGTATATGAGATAGTAGAAACACTGTCCCTTCCTGCGAATCTTCTCAAGGGTTTTCAAAAGAA
>Ga0209536_100004722_pt1 | contig 21467 bp, 22 predicted proteins | sample DeeMarSeWOR28_12_FD_187461 | JGI IMG/M metagenome (GOLD analysis project Ga0209536, IMG submission 187461) | Marine sediment microbial communities from White Oak River estuary, North Carolina - WOR-2-8_12 (SPAdes) (version 2) | ecosystem: Environmental > Aquatic > Marine > Intertidal zone >... | reverse complement strand
TGCACAAAATCATAGATGCCCTTTTCCCAGTCCATCCTTCCAATAAAAAGAATTATGATATCATCATTGTTGACTCCCAAGATCTCCCTGTATTGTTGCCCTGCTGCCGGATCAGGTCTGAATCTCCTCAGATCTATGCCCATTGGCAGTATGTCGATCATCTCCTCAGGAACACCTTCGAGGAGCAATGCTTCTTTGGCACGGTTCGTTACTGCTATAAAATGATCTGCCTCATTCCTTACTACTTTCCTGATCCTGGCAACAGCTTCGTTGTCCTCAAAATTAAAGGGTATATTTTCCCATTCCAGGCATACCACCTTACATCCATACTTTCTCTTTGCCTGCACTGCCTGTGCCGAGTAAAGATAAGAAATATCCCCGGTGTAAATAAGGTCCATATCGGCAAGGTGATCATCGAGCCCCTCCATGTAGAGAGTCAGTCCGTTTGATTGAAAGGGGAGTTGCACGACGGGCAGGTTAATTCTCCCTATATCATATTTACAGTGTGTTGTGGTAAAGGCTGTAATATCATAATATTCCTTCAGGGGCTCACAATTCTGCATCTCCCACTTGCTGAGACTCAAACCTCTGATAACTGCAATTTTGTTCATATTCTCATGCCTAACTGACTGCCTCAGTTTCATTCTTCATGAGAAGCTTATCCCGGAGACCTAATGCCATTTTATTGTGAGGTTCAAAAATAAGGACTTTTTCTACATTCCTTCTTGCTTCGTCCACTTCACCCAGTTCATAGCAGAGTTCAGAGTAAGAACACAGCTCTTTCAGGTCAGCAGGATGTAACTGAAGGTATGCCCTGATATATCCTGCAGCTCCTTTCAGGTCTCCCGTCTTACTGCTTGATTCCCCGGCCAGTAATAATGCCTCTTCATTAAAGGGGGACATATGAAGAATTTTCCTGTATATCTGCAATGCCTCGTAATAATTGGATTCTTCCGCTAATTTGATAGCTTCAACGAGTAAACTGCTTATTTTTGAAGCACTTTCCAGCGGACAATATTCGATCTCATTATTTGTATTTGTTTTGATTCTAAACCCGTCTTCTGCCGATTTTACTCTCGCATCAGAAACTATCTTTCCCTTCCACTTCGTAATCAATCCCTCCGCATTCTTTCTGGAAATATCATCATGATCTACAGGCCTCTCTGTTGAAGTTTCATAATGGTAGAGTATGCTTTGAGGATTATAAAAAACTCTGTAGCCTTTCTCACGTGCTTTAAAACATAAGTCTACGTCTTCATATCCGTTCAGAAAAATCTCATCGAACATACCTATTTTAAAAAAGATCTTTTTCTTAACAAGGATACAGGCGGCGGTAACGGCATTAAATTCTCTTACAGAGTTGACAGCAGGATGGTCTTTCTCAAAATTTCTGTATATATGCCATATAAAGAGATCATTTTCAACAATATCAAACACCACCCCTGCATGCTGTATCGTATTATCAGGGTAAAGAAGTTTACTTCCAATAATTCCTGCATCCGGCATGGTGTCTGCCATGTCTACAAGATTTTCAAGCCATCCTGGCTGAGGAACTGTATCATTATTAAGAAAAATAAGATATTCTCCTCCGGCTGCCCGGGCCCCCTGATTATTGGCCTTTGAAAACCCCAGGTTCTCTTTGTTTGTTATCACCTTGACGTTGCCGCTCAAACTCTGTTGAAGAAACTCTGCTGTTCCATCTGTAGATGCGTTGTCAATTATTATTACTTCGTACGGTTCATAACATGTATTGGATGCGAGTGCCTCAAGGCACTGGATCGTAAAATCAAGTTGATTAAAGACAGGAATTATGATGGAAACAAGTGCGCTCTTTTTTCTTGACTCACTGTCATATTTAGTTTCATTACCAGTAGAATCAGATAATAGTTCACATTGATCTTTGTAATGCTGCTCAAAGGGCCGACATAGCGGCAATTGATCTATTGCACAGGGAAGATTTCCATGTCCGACATAGTGCTGGAAACAATCATCCATTGCATGGGCCTTGTCATAGCGATCCTCATCAAATGCCGGATAATAATTTCGTATACATTGTATGGTAAATTTTTTTGCCGTCATCTGATCAAAGGGTTGAGGAAAATAAGAATTGAACCTGAGTATTAAATGAAACAGGTTTCGCCATACAACAAAGTCAACTGGTATCAGGCCATTGAAAGTCCATTCCCTGTCAATTACTCTCCATTGATCGGTGCCTTCTTCGACTATGATATTCCAGAACGTTATATCATAGGCCTCACCTTTTAAAAGGGGGACGCCAATAATGTCTTCTTTGCCTGATGAATAATTTTCCACCAGGAACTGAATCAGAGATTCGATCAACTGCAGGAATTTCGGGTCAGCATCAGTTTGTGCGATGATTTCAAAAACAGTAAAGAGGAGCTGATCACCACGATGAAATATCTCCTCAGTCAAATTTTGCGTGAATACGTCTGAGGCATTTCCGTCGTCTCTCTGCCCTGTAACGACATGTGAATTTTCAATTACTAATGACTCATCTGAATTCTTTTTTAAAGTGACTTTTTTACAGTATGAGGGATGTCTGTCAAGTGAGTAATGTTTGGCAACCCAGGACAGCTTGGACATTCCGAGGTGCCTGATAACTTCATCCTTATCACCTTTATAAGCAACTACGAGGAAAGAATTTGAAAGTTCCTTGAGCATCCTTCCCTTTATGAGTTCACGGGTTACCAGACTTTCATTGAAAAGCAGTGACCTTTGGCCTGAACACCTGTCCTTAAAGGGTGTTTCGATCCAGTTATGCAAATAATTTCCAGCTGATATTTCATCGACATTAATAATTGTAGAAGCAAGCTTATAATCAGGGAAAGGGAGAAAACATTGGACAGTAGAGAAGCCGGCCTTCCGGAGCAGATCCTCGATCTCTGCAGCGCTGAAGGTGACTGCAGAGTCCAGCCTGGGATAACCCTGAATGCCGTCAAAGACTCTTCCTGAATGGTCCTCCTTTGCACCGCTGAAATATTTAAGTCCGAACTTGTTCTCAATAGCAAGTACAAGCGCTCCGTTCTCCTTCAGTGCTTCATAAACAAGCTCTAATGTGGATAAGGCAGCACGAAATGGTGAATTTGTAAGTTCGGGATGGTACATATGACTATACTCAAGCACTCCAATTAACGTGGCGATGTTAAACATATCCAATAATTTCAGATCCAGGAAATTGGCAGCATGCACATCTACACTATCTAGATCACGGCAACGCATATGAGCAACCTGAGCCCTGTGAAAGCCGCCTTCAACAGCACAGACTTCTTTGAAATGCTCTCCGAGCCATCGGGTTACAGCCCCGCAGCCTGCACCCAGTTCGAGCACCTTTGCATCCTTATTATGAAAATCAAGGCACTCAAATATTGTGCCCCGATAGGGACTGAGATGATATAAGCTTGGCCAGTCCCTGATACCTGACTTGAGTTCGGATGAGAATAATCCCAGATCCCTGCTCTTCCCCAGCAGTTCTAACAGATACCTTTCAGCTCCATCCATGTATCCTGCAGGTGTTCCCTCTTCCTTTGCTCTGTATACACCGGATGAATCACAAATAAAGTTTTCCAGTCTCATGTACTCAGCTTTCTTAAATAGAGTGTAAAATCAGTGCACACCGGCATAGCAATGCCATATATAAAATTTCATGTTTAATCTTATTTGCAAGAATACTGCCAGACAAAAGGAGGGGTCGAGCAACTTGCTTATTGTAATAATTAAATTACGATAAGTATGCTAACTGTTTGTTAAATAAAGCATTACGGCTGGCAATACTAACCATATTCCCGTATTTGTTATTTCTTTTTAACGTGATTCCTGTCAATGAAATGACAATATCTATGAAGATGAGACAGTATGCCAGATCAGATGCCGGCCTGTGCATGGGGTTGTAACTCTGAGTAAACCTGTGCCTGGGGCTGCTGTTTTAATTGCTCTATCATTTCTTTCCAGGCGTCTCTCAGTATACCTACTACTCTGACTGCATTTTTAATTGACTGTACATCATTGTTCATATTTGCCTGTAGCAATTGATTTAAAACATAATCATAAAGCCTGCGCAGGTTATTGGAAATTTCACCGCCTTTTTCCATATCAAGTACATTTGATAACTCGGTTATAATCATTGTCGCCTTGGTCAAATGAGTCGCCTTGGTTATGATATCGCCGCTTTCTATCTTCTGTTGCGCGATTTTGAGATGATTCAGGGCACCATCGTAAAGCATGAGAACAATCTGAACTTTGTCTGTGGTAGCGTACACTGTCTGCTTGTAACCCGAGATATCCATTTAATAGGCCTCCTAAATAATAGTCGAAAAGCTCGAAAGGTAACTTCCCGTAGTATTCATGCCGCTAACGAGTGATTCCAGCGCCGTGAACTTGCGTGTAAGGTTTGCTTCTGTCTTGTCAATCCGGTATTCCATGTTCTTAATGCTCTTATCGATATTTGCGATAATATCCTTTAGTCCCTTCTCTCTCATTGTGATCGCTCCGTCCACTGAGCTTCGAACTGTAGTTATATATTCGTAAAGTCCAGTAGCCACCCCGTTGGAAGCATCGCCAAAAATCTCCGCAATGTCATCAAGATTTGTTCCCAACTTTGTATCCAGGGCGCTGCTGTCTATTTTAAGCTTTCCTGTTTCATAATCTGTGGTTATTCCCATCTCCGCAAGAAGGCTGATATCTCCGGACAATCCTGAAACACTTCGGCTCACTATATTCCGCAAGCTTTCCTGTATCGCCCGTGTTGTCCTCTCCCCGGTAAAAGGCCCCACTGTTTTATCGGTATCATTATATTTTGAGTTCGTAGAGATTAAGGAAGTGACATTATTATAGGCAGTCACGAATTCTGTTATCTGATCCTTGATAGCGTCCTTATCTGAGGTAACAGACACTGTCGTTGATGAGCCCTCCGTCAATAGATTGAGTGTCAGACCTGCTATTACATCAGTTATTGAATTACTTTCCCTGGTAATAGCCAGGCCATCAACAGAAAAAACAGCATCAGCAGCCTGCTTATCGGCATCAGAAAAATCAGCAGAGGAAAACCCGCTGAGTGTTGTGCCAGCATCAATTGTTATTGTCTTTGTAGCTCCTGTGTCATCTCCTGTAAGAATCAACCGGTAGTTCGTTCCATCATTGACAATGGTTGCCGATACACCCGGATTATTATCATCGTCATTTATGAGGTCTCTGAGACCGGCCAGAGTTGTCCCATCTGCAACGGTTATACTTGTCTGAGTACCCGCATAGGTGTACTGAAATATACTATCACCGCCGCTGCTATTGACTACGTCAGTTTCAGCAGTAAGCCCCGTTCCGTTATGGACTTCCTTTTCTTCTGATGCAAGACTTGTTACGGAAACTGTGTAGTTACCGTCAGACGCAATACTGCTCGCATTTGCACTCAGTACCGCATCGTCATTAACAGTAACTGATTTAACATAGAAATTTGATGAGCTTTTTAATTTATTCGCTGCATTTTTCAGATCAGACAACTTGCTGGAGAGTTCAGTGTAAGTGCTGATCCGGGCATTATAGTTGCTTTTCTTTCCTTCCAGTATTTTAATTGGCTGGCGTTCTAATTCTATAAGCTTGGAAATAAGGTCCTGATAATTGACGCCTGTACTAAGTCCACCAACAGTAAAAGATGACATGCTGCTGTTCCTCCTGTATTTCAGGGAGACTGTACAATCTCACCCTCCCGATTTTGCCAGTCTCCCTTTCGATTGAACAATTTCAATCTCCTGCACCTACTCCCCCGAGTTATGCGACTTACCGTCATCCCTCAACGCTTAACAGAAGGCCTGTCAGGTCCTTAGAGTTTCTTGAAAGTTCCAGAATCTCTTCAGGCGGTATCTGACGGACCACTTCATCTGTTTCAGGATCAATGACTTTCACTATAACTGTATTTGTTTCCTGATCAACTTCGAGATTAATTTTCCTGTCGAACATCTTTGCGGCGTTCACGATACGTTCCACTGCATCATACAGCGAACTGTTCTCTACAGGTTTCGTGTTTTCAGAATTAATTATCTCTTCATTCTGTTTCCTGTCAGTCTGTACATTGTTCCGGCGTTGAGTATCTGTTGTCGGCATTTTTTCAACATTGGCTTTATTTATTACGCCTTCAATCATGTTTCTCAACTCCTTTCACTATCCAGTAGGCGGGGCATACTGGATGCCCCGCCGCCTGAAGTTATGCTTCTTAAGAAAGAAGCTGCAATGCGTACTGAGGCAATACGTTTGCCTGAGAGAGAGAAGCAATACCTGCCTGGAGGATGATCTGACTCCTCGTCAGGTTTGCAGTCTCAACTGCAAAGTCAGCGTCTCTTATCCTTGAGTTAGCAGCAGTCAGGTTTTCAGCTGTGATCTCAAGGTTAGCGATCGTGCTGTCAAGCCTGTTCTGAACTCCACCAAGATTACCCCTTCTTGTGGAAACAACAGCTATAGCGCTATCAACCAGTGTCAGCATTGACTGTGCATTTGTTACCTGATCAATACTCGATACCGTCTGAGACAGGCCGATTGCTGATGCATCAATATCAGCAAAGGTCCCACCGGCTACTGTAATCCTGTCGTTAACAGTATTGTTAATACCTACCTGCAGAGATACACCACTAGCGCTCAGGTCGCCGTTGATAAGCTTACGGCCGTTGAAATCTGTTGTGTCAGAAATCCTTGTTATTTCCGTTTTCAGATCAGTAAACTCATTATTCAGAGCAGTCCTGTCTGAGTCTGACAAAACACCGTTCGCGGCCTGCGTGGCGAGTTCCCTCATCCGTGTGAGGATGTTGTGGATCTCGTTCATCCCGCCCTCAGCAGTCTGTACAATAGAAATACCGTCCTGTGCGTTCCGGACTGCCTGATTAAGACTGCGGGTGTGAGCAGTCAATTTCATGGAAATCGCAAGACCAGCAGCATCATCCCTTGCGGAGTTGACCCTGAGACCTGATGAAAGTCTTTCAACAGATTGTCCAAGCTTTCCCTGTGTGTTTTTTACGTGTCTTTGAGCATTCAGAGAAAATAAGTTTGTGTTAACAATTAAACCCATGTGTTTCCTCCTTGATTTTAGTTACCAGCTTTGCCGATAACCTTTGGTATCCTTACCAAAATATGCAGGCTCATGCCCGCAGTTACAGCGCATACGGTTTAGGTCAACTTTGGTCTTTCCCCCTTTCCTGACCATCACCTTTTCTGTTTCTTATATAAGTTATCGGCTTTTGAGAGAAAACCTTTAGGGAAAAGTGTTATTTTTTTTTACACTTTTATGGGGCTTTCAACCTGGGATATATACAACAAAGAGCAGGATTGCAGGCGTGGATATGTTTTTGCTTAAATGAAGGTGAGAATTAAGAAATAGAATAATACTGATTTCTGAGGGAAGACGGTTTGATCCGTAAGGAAGAGGCTATCCTGCTTTTTGAGATGCACGTGGTTTACTATCAACAACAAGCTGCACGCCTCTCATTTTTTCCGCATTGATCAAAATTGGCCCCTGAAAATTAGCTATGATATCTTCACCCTGCACCCTCATGATGACAAGAGGAACAAGATCTTCTTCTTTATTAAGTTGAAGATATTTTCTGACTCCATCCTCCAGTTGTAAAGAATATTCTGCAACCAGTAAAGATGGCGAGCCGACTATGAATGCCATATCAGGGTCGTCAAGAGACTGAAGCCACTTAAGGGGAGTGTCTCTATGATCAATTAAAATAAATTTTTTCAGCTCCGGCAATCCGATAAGCCCCTCGGGGAAGTCAATAACCCTGTGAGGTTCAACCTCAAGAGAGCCGAATCTCGATGTCTCAAATTTTATCATTTTGGACCCAGTGACTTATTAATTTTCGCAAATTCATCTTCCATAACGTTTGCTGAAAGCAGATTTTCTTTCCGTATCTTGTCATACAGCTCTTTTCTGAATATTCTCATTGTTGCCGGTGCTTCAATGCCCAGTCTCACCGAACCTCCCTTGATCTCAACGACAGTAATGGTTATATCATCTCCGAGTTTTAAAGACTCATTTGACTTCCGTGTCAAAACCAGCATCCTGCTTCTCCCAATCAGTTCTATGAGATGGTTATGTTATATAATTACGCTGCCCGTTTATTATGTGATTGCCGTCAATTGCAAAACCCGGGGTTATTATCTTAAAAAATCCAGCAAAGACTGCTGCAGGATTCTCGATCCCGACTGTCTCAATGATTCAAGGGCAAGTTCAGTTTTTGCAATCTCACTTGCAGTTTCAGCAATATCATCGTCCTCTACATTTGACAGAAGGGTCTTTAATGTAAAGTCTCTGTTGTCAAGGTTTAATTTCAGATCATCAACATAGGTCAACCGTGATCCCAGGTCAGCTCGCACATTTGCAGTATGGTCAAGAGCATTGTCTACGTTCGTAATAGCATCCTGGATAGCGCTCTCATCATTGGCCATCAGCGCACTATAAAAATCGTCAAGGTGCTCCATAAATGTGGCCCCGTTTACGCTGAATGTTGCACTGCCGACAATATTCAGATCCATAGTGGCATTTCTGTCAATCTTGACAGAAATCTGTCCAGCGTCTCCCTGATAATTAAAACCGCTGTCAAATGCAGCCGTATCAGTCTGGAATCCGGAAAAAATATATCTGTTGCGAAATTTTGTATTGGCAAGGTTCAGCATTTCATCTCGCAGGTTTTCTATCTCCTCAGCAATTGCCGCTCTGCTCGTTGCAGATTGAGTACTTGAGGAAGCCTGTACTGCAAGCTCCCGTGCCCGGATCAATGAGTTAGTAACCGATGACATAGTTGAGTCAGCAATGCTTATATGACTTTCAACTTCTGCAATGTTCCTCCGGTACTGTTCAATCTCATTGAGTGTTACCTTGTAATCCATAGATCGTCCCATTGAAGAAACGTCATCAGACGGCTTGCTTAATTTTTTGCCCGATGATAGTCTGCCTGAAAGCTTTCCCAATATTTTTAAATTTTCATTAAGTGATCGCGTCAGTCCATTAAATATGGTAAATGCAGTAATTCTCATAAGTTAATTATCGTCTCCAGTAATTCATCAGTCACCTGCAACAGGCGCGCTCCTGCCTCATACATCCTCTGGAACCTGATCAAGTTTGCAGCTTCTTCATCCAGGGATACGCCGGACACTGCATCTCTCTTCCTTTCCAGCTCAAAGCGCAGGTTGTCATCATAGTTGAGACTATCTTCAGCTGCTTTTGTCATAATGCCAATGTTTGACACAATTCCTTCATAGTGATCTTCAAAGGTTGCATTGTCCAGATTGGAAATATTTGCCTGAGCAAGGCCCGCTATAGACGCAGCCATAGTGTTGTCTCCCGGAAGATTTGCACTCGCAGATGCCGCAGCAACTTTATTGGTATCTGTTATTGCTACGTTAAAATTTGTAATTGCCTTTGTCAGGGGACTTACAAGAAAACTGTCGTTCGCTACAGGGGCTCCGTCTATAACAACACGAATACCCTGAAAATCAATATTGCCACCCGCCGTGTAAACTCCTGATGTTACCGGAATACCCGTACGCCGGTTGCGCACTTCGTAGTTTGATGAATCACTAAATGCTATTGTATATTCATCAAGAGTAAGGGCAGAGCGGTCCGTCACAACTGATGACGAAACATAGGCAGCAGCCGAGTAGTCTGTCGATGAAACTTGCAGTGCATCATAAAAATCATTGCCCGTGCTGCTGTCAAGTCCATAGCCTGTTGAATGGAGAATATTCGTTTCCTGTATAATCGATGCAACAAGCTTTCTCAGGTCATGTAATGGCGTATCCTCAATATCAGAACGAACGGCAATGTATCCTCCAAGTTTTCCATTGCTGAAAGAAGTTGTTATATTCTCCCCATCAAGATAGACATTGCTGTGACCATCGATATCAAGCTGACTGGTTAGGGTAAAGGTATACGCTGACTCAATTAAAATTTTCCCTCCAACAAAAACTGAGACCTGTCCACTGCTGTCTTCAAACCAGGAATAATCGATGAGTTCGGCAAGTTTATTTAGTTGCCTGTCACGTTCATCCCTTAAAAAACTTGCAGATTCATTTGAAAGCCCGGCTTCAAGCTGGGCTATCTTCACGTTGAGGTCAGCTATTTGAGTAGTGGTAGAATTGATTTCAGTGGTTACATTTGCAATATCATTATTAATATATTTAAGAGTATCCAGAATACTGCTTTCCATCTGCTGCGCTGTCTGAATAAGAGAATTGGCCTTTTGGAGCAAAGCAGTCCTTTCTGGCTGTCCCTCAGGGTTTGTTGTAACATCCTGCCACGCATTAAAATAGTCTCTCAGGTAATTTGCAAGGCCAAGATTCTGTGCCTCATTAAATACCTGTTCAATATTACTGAGCCCCTGGTCCAGAGAGTAGGAACGTCCGTAACTCTGGTTCTGTCCTATGATCTGAAGGTGAAGGAACTTATCATAATGTCTTCTGATACCGGAGCTGTTCACCCCCCGGCCGAGGTAACCGCCTTTAATACGGACCGGCGTTGCCACCTCGAGTATTGCCTCATGACGACTATAACCAGGTGTATTAACATTTGCAATATTGTTACTGACCACGTTCATGGCCTGCTGGCTTGCAAAGATTGCTGACTTGCCTATGTCAAAGAGACCCAGAAGTGACATTTATGATTCCTTTGAAAGCAGAACACCAGTTGATTGAGGAAGCTGCTCTCCGACAAATAAATTAAAAAAATTATTTGTCGTTGTGATGTAATTTATGGAACGCTCCATTAAGATGGCGTTGAATTTATTCATCTGATCCACAGTTTTCAAAAGAGAAATAAGCTGTGTTCTCAGTGAAAGAAAGAGACTGATTCCTGTACATCGGGCAAGTTCCTTTAGGGTTATTTGAACATCTGTGCCATTGCTGTGTCCTATCTCCCTTGTTAAGCGCTGGCGCTCTTCCTCGAGCAGCCTCAATCGCATGACAACAGTATCTTTCTCCTTGGATATTTCCTCTACCTTCGGTGCGTCCATATCGATCAGGCTTGCCCTTTCTTTCTGTAAAAGGCTTTGAAGGATTGTATATGAACTTATCTGTTCCTGAAGGAGATTAATCAGCGCTTCCTCAGACCTCATGACTCCTCTTCAATAATTTTGCCTGCAATCTTTAAAGGATCTATAGTATAGGTTCCATTATCAATAGATTTTTTCACAGCCTCAATCTTGTCAGTTCTGATCTCAGGAAGATCATGTATCAACTTCTTTAGTTCACCCATTTCCTTTGCTTTACCTGAAAGGCTGATCTTATCGTTACTGCCTTCAGTCTTTTTGGTGTCATCTTTCTTTTCAGCATCCTGCTGTTTGTTCGCTTCACGAACTTTGTTGATAAGGTCCTTACCATCAAGTGGATTGTTTCCCTGTATTTTCATTTTCTTACCTCCTTACCCTTACAGCCGTTCCCCTATTAACGTTAGTTTAATTATATTATATTTCAAAGTGTTATCCAGCCCGATTGTAATTTTTCTTTACACTTCCTGTTTATCTTATCGGTCATGATAAAAATAACTTTAGTATTATTCCTTATTAGTACTCATCTTGTCAGGTGCTGAACTCATACTTCTGTTCATCCATTCTGCCAGTGCATCCTGCAATCCAAGGCCTCTGTCAGCAAAGAGTCTGGAAAGCTCCATATCAAACATGCTCATATAGGTACTATTGCCAAGACCCTTCTTTTCTTCCGACATGCTTTCAGCTGTCTCCCTCATTACTTTAATTAACTGATGAGCAAAGAGCGCCTCCATTTCCTTTGCCACTTTTTCGATGTCACCCTTGCTATGGGACATCTTAACATTACGTACTTTCTGAGCAGCATCGTCTGCATTCCTTAAATAAGTATCCATTCCCTTCCCTGTACTGTACAGTTCAATGGGCAATTTCATTATATGATCTCCAGTTCAGCCATTAAGGCCCCCGACGTCTTTAATGACTGCAGAATTGAAATAAGATCTCTGGGAGTTACACCCAGCGCGTTCAAAGCCCTGACGATTTCACCAAGGTCTACACCTGAGACTTCAACGAGAGAACCTTTTTGCTCGGACACTGCCAGGTCAGTCCTCGGAACAGTAACTGTCTGGGCAGTTTCTGGTGCAAATGGCGCCGGCTGGGAAACCTGTGAATTTTCTCTTATCTCGATTGCGATAGAACCATGTGCAATCGCCACAGGCAGTATCTTCACATCCTTGCCGATGACAATTGTACCCGTTCTTTCATTAATTACTATTCTTGCAGGGAGATCAATACTGACATTCAACTTTTCAATATCTGTAATGAGTCTTACTATTTGATTTCTGTATTCGTCAGGAACTGTTATTTTTACTGAAGAGGGGTCTACGGGAAATGCATAGTCTCCTGCAAATGACCTATTGATCATTTTTGATATCGTATCAGCTGTGGCAAAGTCAGCCCTGTTAAGAAAGAGCCTGATATCTTCCCCATTGCCAAGGATAAATACAGGTTCCTTTTCTATCGTTATCCCCTCTGGAATTTTCCCCACAGTGGGATGGTTTTTCTGGGCAGAAGCGCCTTCGCCTTCTGCAGAAAAACCTCCGATGGAGACTGGGCCCTGGGCAAGGGCATATACCTTGCCATCAGGGCCTTTTAGGGGGGTAAGAAGCAGTGTTCCACCTTGCAGACTTTTGGAATCTCCAATTGTTGATATGAGTGCATCGATTTTCATGCCCGGTTTGGCAAAGGCCGGCATAGACGAAGTCACTACAACAAGCGCTACGTTCTTGGACTGCAGTTGTCTGGGATCAATAGTCAGATTAAGCCGCTTCAGCATATTAGTAATACTCTGAACTGCAGCCGTTCCTTTATCTCCCGTGCCATCAAGCCCTACAACAATACCATAACCAATAAGCTGATTATCCCTCACTCCTTCGAAACGGGCTATGTCCTTGATGCGCTCTGCATGCACCGGTGTGAGGATGGAGAATAACAGCATGATAACAATAAATGAAACAATGTCGGTAATCTTTATGCCGCTCCCGTCCTCACTTTTTGATGGATAATTCTGATTTGCCATAACAACCTTTTTCATGATGCTCCCTCTGTGTTTTCTCGCTGACAGTGTGCTCATCATTCATTCTCTCCTTAAAATGCCCACAGATGATCAAGCACCCTTACAAGCCAACCAGGGCTCTGCTTGTCCTGAATAACGCCGTCGCCAACATAATAAATTTTTGCATCAGCAATCAGATTGCTGTCTATAGAATTGTTCGCAGAAATATCATCAGGCCTGACAACACCTGAAAGTACGAGGATCTGCTTTTCATTATTAATGGTCAGTTCTTTTCTTGACTCAAGAACAAGGTTCCCGTTTGGCATTACTTCAACGACTTTAGCTGTTATTGTTGCATCAAGACTTCCCTCTCTATTTGTGTCACCTGACCCTTTAAACTCAGACTGTCCGCTTCCCTGTACAACGGGTTCAAATATATTTGCTCCCTTATACATATTTTTCAGGAGCCATGCATTCTGCAGATTAAAGTCTGTGTTCATGCCAAAAAACTTTGTCATGTCGTACTCTGCCGTTGATTCACGTTTTGTGTCAGTATCAGCCGTACCGGACCCTGAAAGACTTTCAACAATGTTAATAGTAACAAGATCATTGACCCTTCTTGCCTTTCGATCTTCAAAGAGGTTGGATGAATCTCTCCAAAGGGAATTTGCAGATTTTGTTTCCTCCACTTCAGGAGTATGATACACATACTTTGGAGGCGGTAAAGGCAATTTTGCTGAAGGTGACGCACAGGATGCTACAAGCATGAGAACGGAAATTCCTGAACAGACAAGCTGGACTGTGCACATCAATGTATGTCTTCTGATATTGTTTTTTCTACTTCCTGCTGTCCGCATTCTACTCACAGATCCCTCTCTTATTATCATTTTAAATCCTCACCCTAATCGTATTTTCATCTATCAGGATACCAACAACTTCTTTATTGGAATCAATATTTATTGCCTTTACCGGCATCCCCACATATCCTTTTTCCTTTGTTTTACCAGCGGCAGTAATATTCAATCCATTTTGCTCTACAAGCAGCACTACATGCTTCCCTTTCTTGACGACCTTTGATATCTCCATCATTTTCTGAACAACTGGCATGTTTGCTGCAATTGACCTCTTTAATGCTTTCCCTGTAATACCCTGAGAATCTGAGACTGCTCCCTGGGGTATTTTTTTTATGCTCATCTTCGCAGCATAAATATCATCAGATTTTATAACATGACCTTTCCGAAAGGGCCTTTTGCTCTTCATGACCATTTCATAGGCATCGACTGATGCCTGCACGGCAATTTTCTTTTTATCTCCAAACCACAGATAAAACAGTGAGTTACCAATAGGTCCCTTCTCAACAGTTATACTGGAAGGTTGCTCATCGGGCATTTCCCCAATTACCCGGGTATATTTGACCTCTATCTCTTCCCATGGATAGTTTTCAAGGATATAATCCTTAATCACTGTTTCCGGCAGCCATGAAGCCGCTCCGACCAAGTGCGGAAAAAGAAGTGTAGAACAACATGCTAGAGTCGTAAAGAGCATACATGTTCTCATGTACATACTACTCATAATATTCTTCATGCCGCACTTCCTCCCATTCATCATCATTACCTTATAATGTTATTTGCCATCTGCAACATCTGGTCAGATGTCTGAACCACTTTTGAGTTGAGTTCATAGGCCCTTTGACTCACGATCATATTGACCATTTCCTCAACTATATTGACATTGCTCATTTCAACAAAGCCCTGATTCACACTCCCCAGTCCATCAGATCCGGGGGTTGCTGTTGTAATGCTTCCTGATGAACCGGATGGCATAAATATATTCTTTCCCATTGCCTGGAGGCCACCCGGGTTTGTAAACCGTGCAAGTTCAATCTGCCCTACCGTAGTCGGTGTCAGATTGCCGGCCTCCAGAGCAGAAACTGTGCCGTCAGAGGTAATCGTAATGCTCAACGTGTTTGAAGGAATCGTAATTGACGGTTCCATTGGATTACCCTCAGAGTTTACGATCTGCCCCTCACTGTCTAACTTGAAATTTCCCGCACGCGTATATCCGGTCTCACCATCAGGCAATAAAATCTGGAAAAAGCCATCGCCTTCAATGGCCAGATCAAGGGGGTTATCTGTTAAGGTCAATCCTCCCTGCTGGAATATTTTCTGCACTGACGCAGGCTCTACACCAAGTCCGATCTGAATACCGGTAGGCACTTCGGTGCCGGCTGCTGTTTCCGAACCGGCTGCCTGATTGGTCTGATACATAAGCTCCTGGAAATCAGCCCTGCTTCTTTTGAAACCGCTGGTATTCACATTCGCAAGGTTATTCGATATTACATCTATGTTCACTCTCTGGGCTTCCATACCCGTTGCACCAATAAACAATGAACTCTGCATTTCAATCCTCCTTGGAGCCTTTAAAAGCTGTTTTTACTTTCTTTTTCATTACCGAATCTATCTGCCCATCTCATTAATAGTCTTTGCTGATGCCTCGTCAAAGGCACGGATCATTTTTTGATAAGCTTCAAATTCCCTGAGCGCAGTTATCATCTGTACGAGTTCCTTGACTACCTCCACATTCGACCCCTCAATATATCCCTGCTTTATTTCTGATTCCACAGGAATGCCCGGCGCGCTACTGACAAATAATCCCCCGTCAAGCTTCTGGAGTGTACTTCTGTCCTCGAAATCAACAATACTTATCGTTCCAACCGGTATCTGATCAACATAGACATCTCCAGAAGAATTTATTTCCAGATTTAAACCTTCCAATGCAATCGGTCCTCCGCCTCCAAGCACATGAATCCCGTCCTGTGTTACGAGATACCCGTCATCACTTATTTTGAAATTTCCATTCCGGGTATATCTGTTTCCTTCCAGTTCAAAAAACCCTTCGCCGCCTATCGCAAGGTCAAGAGGGTTACCGGTTTTGACGAAGCTGCCACTGGAATAATCGGTTACGATCTTTGATATTTCACTCATGGCCCGTCCATCTGCGCCGGTGATTGCATTGGTATCTGCAGGAATCATATAGTCTTTAAATGATATGCGCTCTTTCTTAAATCCTGTTGTTGCGGCGTTTGAGATATTCTGAGCAAAGGTGTCCATATGTTTCTGTTTTAAAATTGCTCCTGAGAGCGCTATGTATATTCCTTTATGCATTTATCTCTGTATATGCAATTGCGATGCCAGCGAAAATGGTCTCTCATGTCCGATTATCATGCAATTTAATTCTTGAGTTTCAGGCAGTTGGTTATTCATCGTATTGACCGTTCTGCCCCAACTGTTTCCAGGGGGGAAATTATTTCCATACCGGTTAATATATGCACTATACCCTGATATCAATTCTTCCCTCTTTCCTGTCATCTTCCTTGTCTTTCTTATCCTTCCCCTTCTTTTTCTTTCTTCTTTTCTCTTTCCTCAGTTTTTCACTTGTTTCCTGCTCTTTGTTGACAACCGGCGTACCTAAAATCGGATGCAACCCCTCGATAGCCATTGTTACCTCACAGTAAAAGTATGCTCTATTAACATATGAGACACATGCTCTATCTGATATTCTTCATTCATCTCACAACAGCCTTCTCTACTTTGCCTTTCAGTTTCATAAGGGCCTGACTGTGTATCTGACATACCCTTGATTCTGTTATCTTGAGCACTCTGCCTATTTCCTGCATTGTCAGTTCTTCCCAGTAATACAATGAGAGAACCATCTTCTCTTTTTCGGGCAGTGCATCAATAACTGATGCGATCTGGCTTTTCACGTCTTTTTCTTCCAGAATATTCAACGGCGTTGATGCCTTGGGATCAGCAATACATTCAGCTATATTCAGTTCGCTGTCGGAATACTTGTTTGTTTTGAAATCTTCCAGTCGGATAGGATTTGCTGAAGTTGCGTACTGGAGAATTTTAAAATAATCCCTTAACGGCATCTTTAGTGACTTGGCAACTTCAGTGTCATCAGGCATTCTGCCCATTTTTCTTTCCAGCTTCAGTCTTTCCTGGTTAATGGTATCTATCTTTTTTCTCATTGAACGCGGAATCCATGCTGTTGCCCTGAGTTCATCAATCATGGCACCCTTTATCCTCAGTTCTGCATAGGTTTTAAGCTTCACCTTGCCCGGTTCAAACCTTTTAAGGGCATCCATTAATCCCATAAGTCCACAGCTTATAAGGTCATCCATGGTAATGTGATTGGGCAGTTTCCATGAAAGCCTGTATGCGGTGTACTTGATGTAAGGCAGAAACTCTTTAATAATCTCTTCTTTTTCTTCTTCTTTTATTTCTGTCTTATAACCTAGCATCGTGCTTTTAATAGACCTCCGAGAAAAAATTGGAGCGTTCCCTTAACGCTTTGAGTGTTTTCATGTTTGATTTTTTCTGCTATGTCCACAATACTCCTTGCCGCATCGCTATCGGGATAGCTTTCGAGCAGCGCTCTCTGCTGCCGTACAGCCTTATGAACATGATTATCCTGAGGCACATAGCCAATATAATCGAGAGATATGCTCAGGAATTTTTCTGCAGCAGCTGACAATCTCCTGTAAACATCCGTAGCTTCCTTGGAGTCCCTTACGGAATTGACAAGGACTTTAAACTTTTTTTCCTGGTATTTTGTGAATAGAACTTTGATAAGTGCATAGGCGTCAGTCATTGCAGTTGGTTCAGGTGTTGTGACTACAATAATTTCCTGTGCTGCCATACAGAAGAAAGCAACATTTGTAGAGATGCCTGAAGAAGTATCAATAAGAAGATAATCTACAGTATCATCATAATTCTCAAACTCCTCGATCAGTCGTAACCTCTGGAACTCATCAAGGTCAGTCAATTCCTGAATGCCGGAACTGGCAGGTAATATCCTGATCCCTTCCGGTCCCTGAACAATAAGGTCCTGCAGTTTCTTTTCGCCGCTGAACAGATGCTCAATGTTGTATCTGGTCGCGAGATTTAAGATTACATCAATATTACTAAGCCCTAGGTCAGCATCAAATATCATGACCTTTTTTCCCGATCTGCTGAGTGCCATTGCAAGATTTGCAGTAATATTCGTCTTTCCAACACCTCCCTTCCCGCTTGCTACAGCTATGGTTCGCACAGTTTTTCTCTCCGTTACGTTCATTAGGCGCTCCCTGTTGTAAGAATAAGGTTTGTCAGTTTTCTGCTGTTTACAAACTCGATATTTCCCGGCACTCTCTGCCCGTTCGTTATGTAGGCCACGGGTTTCTGATAGTAGTGGCAGAGGTTATAAATTGACCCCAGCTTTACTGCTTCATCTGTTTTTGTAAAGGCCATACAATCAACGGGAAGATTCTCATAGTGCTTACAGCTTTCAATAAAGAAATCACAGTCACCGGATGTACTGAAAAGCAGGTGGGTTTCAATGGAGTGTCCCAATTCATAAAGGCCTCTCAACCTGTGGATATAATCTTCGTTTTTCGGGTTCTGGCCTGTTGTGTCGATAAGGATCAGGTCCTTATCTGAAAACCGTTGAATACTTTTATTCAGACCTTCCCTGTTAGAGACAATATCAAGAGGCACCCCCATCATTCTTGCGTAAATCCGTATCTGCTCCGCAGCACCAATCTTGTATGTATCAAGACTTATGATGCCAACTTTTTTTCCATTGCCTATTGCATTTGACGCGAGCTTCGCAGTTGTTGTTGTCTTGCCGACGCCGGTAGGCCCTATAAGCATGACAATTCTTCTGTCTCCGACCTCTCCCACTCCGCTACCACCCATTTCTATATCCCCGCTCACAAGATGCTCAATGTCTTCCACAGAAGTAGCCCGTTCTGCCAGTCCAATGGCGAGATCTTCCCGGATAGACCTCTCCTTGAGAAAAAGATACATTTTTTTTCTGTCCAGGGGCAGACTTATTTCGCATCCGCTGCTTTTCATATTTTCAATACTGTTCTTTAGCTCCTGTATCTCCATTTTCAATTCAGAAAGTTCACTATTCCCTGGGGCAACCGGATTTCTTGAATCAGCTGACATGACCCTTGGCTCTGAAAAGTCATAATCCACAGCAGCAGTAACTTCCACAAAAGAACTTCCATTTTTTCTGTCCTCCGTTGAGAGAATCATGGCATCCTGGCCCAACTCTCTCTTTACTGCTCTCAGGGCAGCACTGAAACTTTTGGCCTGATATTTCTTAATTTTCATATGTCACCATACCTCGAATATCCAGATTGGTAGTCGAAACAATTTCTGAGCTCGACAGCACTACAATTGAAGAGGTTATACGTTCAACAATCCTTCTGATGTATTTTCTTACACTGGAAGAACAGAGAATAATCGGCTGCTTACCCTTAAGCTTTTCAGGCGATAAAACAGCCTCAATGCTTTTCACCAGCTTGTTTATAATGTCCGGACTTATACCCCCCTCTTCTGTATGAGAAAAGTATTTCTCATATGCGGGGTCAAGGGTAAACACCGTCAGTCTTCCTTCATCATTTACATACTGCTTGGTAATGGTCCTTGCCAGCGCCTGTCTGACATACTCGGTAAGGATTTCAGGCTCCTTCATTGTTGGAGAATAGTCAAGAAGAGTATCAAAAATGGTCATGATATCCTTAATGGGGACTCTTTCTTTCAACAGATTCTGAAGCACTCTCTGTACTGCACCCAGTGTGAGATTAGCCGGTACCAGCTCTTCGGTTATTTTTGGATAGGTCCTGGCTATATTGTCCAGCAGCTTCTGTGTCTCATTCCGTGTCAAGAGCTCCCATGCATGATTCCGTATCAGTTCGGTCAGGTGTGTCCCGATAACTGTTGCCGGGTCAACAACCATGTATCCCGAAATCTGGGCCTTTTCAACCTCGTTCTCTTCAATCCAGAAGGCTGGCAAACCAAAGGCAGGCTCTTTCGTTGGAACACCGTCAATCTGTGCTGCCTCTCCTGATGCTACAGCCAGCCAGTTCCCCATCATCACCTCTCCCCGCGCCACCTCAACACCACGAATGAGGAAAGAATACTCATGCGGTCTCAACTGGAGGTTATCCTTTACATGAATCGGCGATACGACAAACCCCAGTTCTGATGCAACCTGTCTCCTCATTGCCTTGATCTTACCGAGCAGTTCAGCCCCGGGTTCATCAACAAGTGGAATCAGGCCATAGCCAATCTCAAGGCTGAGGGGATCCAGTTCAAGAAAGGACTCGATCCGTGGTTCCTCATCAACAGGCTCTGCAGGAGCCTCATCGACAGTATCCTCTTTTTGTTTCCTGGTTAGGTAATATGCCATTGCACCGGCTATGAGTGCTACAATAAAAAATGGTGTATGGGGGAGTCCTGGCACAATTCCAAGAACCATCAGCACACCTGCAACGGTAACAAGAGATCTGGGGTTCATCAGAACCTGTTTTGAGATATCCCTGCCAATGTTGCTATCCGTGCCTGCCCTACTTACAACCAGACCGGCTGCAGTTGAAATGATAAGAGCAGGAACCTGTGATACAAGTCCATCTCCTATGGTTAAAATGGTGTATGTTGCAGCAGCCTCCGATACCGGGATTCCCTGCTGAAAGACGCCAATGAGAAGACCTCCTATAATATTAATGGCAGTAATAACGAGCCCGGCAATTGCATCACCTCTGACAAATTTACTGGCACCGTCCATTGCTCCATAGAAGTCAGCCTCTTTTGAAATCGTAGCCCTTCTTGCCCTTGCCTCATCTTCATCGATCAGACCTGTGTTGAGATCAGCATCGATTGCCATCTGTTTGCCAGGCATTGCATCAAGGGTAAACCGTGCTGCAACTTCCGCGATCCTGCCTGCACCCTTTGTAATGACCATGAAATTTACGAGTACCAGAATCAGGAAAATCACGATCCCGACGGCATAGTTCCCTCCGACAACAAAACTGCCGAATGATCTTATGACCTGCCCTGCTGCCTCAACACCCTCACTCCCTCTCAGGAGAATCAGCCTCGTTGTTGCAACGTTCAAAGCCAGCCTGTAAAGCGTCGCTATGAGGAGAATGGTCGGTAATACGGAAAACTCAAGCGGTCTCCTTACATAGACGGAAGTAATAAGAATCGTCACGCCGAGGGATATTGATATGGAAAGCATAAGGTCCAGCAGGAATGGAGGCATAGGCAGAATCATGACTCCGATAATCATGACGAGCGCTGCCGCAACCATTACGTCCTCTTTCTTTTGCATCATGGTCAGTATCTTCATGCCCTGCCTTTCAATTTAAATATCTGTGCCAGTATCTTTGCTACAGCTATGTAGAGCTCCTCAGGAACAAAAGTATTCAGTTCAAATTTAAAGAGAGCCCTCGCAACCGGTTTGTCTTCAACAACAGGAACCCTGTGCTTTCGAGCAATCTCCTTGATTTTCTCAGCAACTTTTCCGGCACCCTTGGCAACAATCTTGGGAGCAAACATTTTCTGATCATCATACTTGAGAGCAACGGCAAGGTGAGT
>Ga0209536_100004721_pt1 | contig 21468 bp, 20 predicted proteins | sample DeeMarSeWOR28_12_FD_187461 | JGI IMG/M metagenome (GOLD analysis project Ga0209536, IMG submission 187461) | Marine sediment microbial communities from White Oak River estuary, North Carolina - WOR-2-8_12 (SPAdes) (version 2) | ecosystem: Environmental > Aquatic > Marine > Intertidal zone >... | reverse complement strand
GCTTTCGTTGCTTATCTCCAGGGCGATATGTCGCAGGCGGAACAAGGTCGCATTACGCTGAATCCATTTCGGCACATCGCCTGGTTTGGAGCTCTGACGTTCGTCCTCTTCGGTTTCGGCTGGGCACGACCAGTTCGGGTAAACCCCAGACCCTTCAAACGTCGCTATCTCGGAATGTTTCTGGTCGCCATTGCAGGCGCAGCCGCCAATCTGTTGCTGGCCGGATTGATCTTTTTGCTTACCCTTGTGCTAGTCGGCCTGGTGGCTATCTTCAGTCAGCAGAGCCCGTCAGAAATCATGAGTCTCCTCATCAACGCTGAGTCTGCCGCCACCGCTGACATTGTCACTTGGACGGCTGCTTTTACCACCTACGCGATATATGCCAACCTGGCCCTTGCTTTTTTTAACCTGCTTCCATTCCCCACCTTGGATGGCTTCACCGCCCTGGCCAGCCTGGTTGGTATGCTGCGGGAGCACACCGATCAACACAAACCAGTCACCTCTGCCCAGGAACCGGCGCCCATGGAACCGCACGCACCCTCCAAGTCACCTGTCCAGCGTCAGCCCGCTGATATCCACTTCGATCTGGGCGCTGAATATCATGCCGAGGGTAGCTACGAAGACGCCATCGCGCGCTATCGCCAGGCAATTGCCAGCAACCGGGGCTATGGTCCCGCCTATGTGAATATGGGTCTGGCCTACCTGGCTATCGACCAACGCAAGCGCGCGATTCAAGCCTTTCGGGGTGCGACTCAGTACGCCACCGACGAGAAGTCAAAGCGTGAGGCCTGGGCGCAATTACACAAATTGAGCGAACTCTCCCCACTGAACGACGAGCACACATCATCCCACACCACGGCCGAAGCCTCTCAGACGCCGTTGCCCGAGCCCGGCCCGTGGACTGGCAGTAGCACCAGGTCCTCCCCAAACTGGCTGGCTTTTGGGTTGAGCAGCCTGCTGACAATTGCGGGCCTGGGATGCCTATACATCTATCTGATAATTGAGATGATCCGTTACATGTCACGCTAAGCGTACACGACTGGCTTTCTTGAACTCTCCAACCAGAATCCACGGGAATAGCCATTTTGAACCACACTTTAAACAGAATCTGAAACTAAGCGGAGGAGACGAACACTATGGATCTTGAGGCCAAAAAGGCTGCGCTGCGTATGATTTCCCATGGTCTGTACTTGCTGTCCGTCCAGCACGAGGGCCGTCTTAATGCCAGCACCATTAGCTGGCTCAGTCAGGCTAGCTTCGCCCCGCCTCTGGTGATGGTGGGTGTCAAGGTCGATACGCTCACCCACGCTATGGTTGAGGAGAGCCGCCAATTCGCCGTCAACCTGCTGGACGTAAGTCAAACTCAGATGGCCCAGGCCTTCTTCAAACATGGCCAACTGGAGGGAAACAGGCTGAATGGGTATCAGTTTGAACCCGGTCCGGTCACCGGGGCTCCCCTCTTCCTGGATGCACCAGCCTGGTTCGAGTGTCAAATCACCGACGTAGTGAAACGTGGTGATCACACCGTAGTAGTGGCACAGGTGGTCGAGGCTGGCGTGCGCGACCCGGATGCGAAACCAATGGCCTTGCGTGACACCTCGTGGCACTATGGGGGCTAGCTCCCTATCACACACAGTATGCCTGCGAGTCCCTGTGAGGGAAGATATGGAGGATCGTGTCCCCGAGAGCCGAATGCAGCCTATCGAAATCACTGTGACCGGGAACCAGCATGTGTTTGAGAGACCATGAGCCCTGATCCAGCTCACCGCATCTACAACGCCTTATGGCACCTCTACCACCGCCCGCAACCCCCTCCCCCGCCCCACGGTGCGGCCAACTTCCCCTGGGACGACGCCAACTTCAGCGAACGCATGTTGCGCGAGCACCTGGACCAGTCACACGGCGCTGCCAGCCGCCCCAGGATGGAGATCGTGCGTCTGGTGGACTGGCTGTGGGATAAGCTATCACTACACGAAGAGAGCCGGGTCCTCGACGTTACCTGCGGCCCAGGCCTATACGCCGTAGAATTGGCCCGGCGTGGCTGCACGGTACACGGTCTCGATTTCAGCCCGGCTGCTATCCACTACGCCCAGCAGCTGGCCGCTGACGAGGGGGTAACCCAGCGCTGCTCGTTCGAGTTGCGCGACGTCCTGACCATGGGCATGCCTCCGGCTCGCTTCGACGCCGTCCTCTTCCTCTACGGCGAGCTGGCCACCTTCACCCCTGACGAAGCGGCCGGCCTGCTCCGTCGCTGCGCGGCCACCTTGCGCCCATCATCGGAGAGCCGGGCAGGACGTCTGATTGTCGAATTGCTGGACTTCGACCACGTCGACAAGACGAACAGCACCTGGTGGTTTGCCGATGACTCCGGACTATGGGGCGACTCACCTTTCTTGCACCTGGGTGAGCGTCACTGGTACGCCGGGCAGAATCTTTCTCTCGAGCAGTTCCATATCATCAATCTGGAGACGGGCGAGCTACAAGAGTACACACTCAGTGACCAGGCTTATGACACCCAGACGATGACCTCCATGATCCGCGCGGCGGGCTTCGGACATGTCGAGATGTACCCGGCCTGGGGCGGCGTCGAGCTGCACGACGCCGAAGAGTGGGTGGTCTACTTGGCTGAAAAGGCGGCTCAACCCCCTTGACACCCTTGTTTTCTGTGATAAACTGAGATTGTGGACAACCTCCTGCACCACAAGATGCCATTTTACTGGCCGCGACGGGGAACACTCGAAATCAAAATCTCAGATTCCCCAGCCGCGGCAGGAAGAAGTAAACGCGCTGATCCAAGCCCAAAGCTGGGCACCTATAGCCAAAGAAGGAGAAATGCAATGGCTGCTAAGAAGATCCTGATGCTCGTCGGCGACTTCGTGGAGGATTACGAGGTTATGGTTCCCTTCCAGGCACTGCAAATGGTGGGACACCAGGTTGATGCTGTCTGCCCCGATAAGAAAGCAGGCGACAAAGTCCGCACGGCTATCCATGACTTCGAAGGGGACCAGACCTACAGCGAGAAGCCCGGACATAACTTCACCCTCAACGCCACCTTCGACGAGGTGAAGGCTGAGGACTACGACGGACTGGTTATCCCCGGCGGTCGCGCCCCAGAATACATCCGTCTGAATGCGACAGTGCTGGAAATGGTCAAGCACTTCGCTGAGGCGGATAAGCCCATCGCTGCCATCTGCCATGGCCCGCAAGTGTTGGCGGCTGCCGGCGTTTTGGGCGGCAGAACGAGCTCGGCCTATCCTGCCGTCGGTCCTGACGTCAACAGCGCTGGCGGCACCTGGGTGGACGTGGGTTACGACAAGGCCTACGTCGATGGCAAGTTGGTCAGCGCCGCAGCTTGGCCGGCCCATCCTGACTGGCTCGCTAAGTTCCTGGCGGTGCTGGGAACACAGATTGAGCCCTAGCGCGTCCAGCTAGCACCCCATCACACTGCATTATGCCTCCTGGTCCCTATGCGGGGCACGTCCCCATGAGGGAAATTGAAAAGGATCGTGCCCCTAGGGGCCGAATGCGGCTTATCGGTATCGCTGTGACGGGGCATTAGTCAATAGACCTCGCCTGGTTCCTGGGATGCCCCGGCCCGCGTGGCGGGCCATGCAGCCGGGACGGCCCACGAGACATGGCGGGGTTTTTTGTTCGCTGACCTGGTGGTATAATCGCCGTGAAAATGGAAACAGTCGAAAGGAGAACTACCCCATGCACGCCGACTCTGCAAAGACGAGCCAACTAACCGGCATCGCCCGTGAGCTGGGCGCCGAAATCTTGGAGGGCAAACTGCGCTTCCCCTCAAGGACTGGCGGCTGGCAAGTGGGTGACGTCGATTTGGGCAACTACCTGGCTCGCTACCGCGATCAAGGAGTAGTGATCGTTCTGGTGCCGCTAGCAACGGACGAAACGCAACCAGTCACGTGCGATGTGTGTGGGTACGTGATGGATGCCACAGACGACGAATGCCCTCGCTGCAAACTTATCGAGGAGTATACGACGGACGTTGAGAGGCGCATCCGGGAACGCGAGCAGCTGTTTGAAGACGTTGAGTAGATCCCTGGACATTGGAAGTCGCAGAGACACCATATCTCAAGGAGGCACTCGGTGGCAGCCACCAAACGCGTACTAGTTACGGGCGCGACCGGCAAGGTTGGGCAGGCATTTCTACGACGTCTGTTTGACGACTCAAGATTCGACACTTTTGCGGCACGCGCCCTATTACACAACCGCAACGTGGAGCCCCACGACCGGCTGGAGGTCATCCGCGGCTCGATCCAGGATGTACAAACAGTGAATCAGGCTATGGACAGCATCACTCACGTGCTGCACCTGGCCACCTGCAAGGAAACCCCCTCTCAGATCATGGATGTGACCGTCAAAGGTCTGTTCTGGTTGCTGGAAGCCTGCCGGACTAGCCCCACATTTGAGCAATTCATCTTGATCGGCGGCGATGCGGCGCTGGGCCATTTCTTCTACCCACATCCCGTTCCAGTGACGGAAACGCAGAGGCATACCGCCTATCCGGGCTGCTATGCTCTATCTAAAGTCCTAGAAGAGGTCATACTCGAGCAGTACTACATTCAGTATGATCTGACTGGCTGCTGTCTGCGAGCGCCCTGGATCATGGAGAAGGATGATTTCAAATACCATCTGTCGTTTGGCGAGGATATCTTCGGCGGTCCGCGCTGGCGCGACTTGGTGGGACCGAAAAAGGCCGACGAGTATGTCAAGGCCGGCACAATCCCCGTGATGCTGGACCCCGACGGAGCACCGGTGAAACGAAATTTCGTCCACGTCGAGGACCTGGTCAGCGCCATCCTCTTGGCTATTGATGCGCCGACTGCGCGTCAGGAGACGTTCAACATCTGCATGGACGAACCGGTCGACTACCGCGCTATGGCTGACTATCTGTCACAGACGCGTGGGCTGCCCAGCGTGGATATCCCCACCCCCTATTATTCAACCTGGCTCCACAACAGCAAGGCCAAATTCCTGCTGGGCTGGCGACCGGAGTACGAGTTGCCAGAGTTGATCGACGCGGCCTGGGAATACCAACGCGCCGAGGACGATCCGCGCATAGTGTGGTATCCGGGGTAATCGCCACAGCACCCCCCCCATTTTCCTATTGAAGTTTTGCCCAAATCAGCTTACAATAGGCGTTGAAAATCCCTTTACGAAGAAACAGCGTTGTAGTGATTCTCGCTCTTAACCGAATATCGAAGCTGGGGTAGAGCTAACTGCTCCCGCAGTCCTTTGAGGTCATGATCCTCTAAGGAGCACGACGGAGTACATGGTGAGGCCCGACGTCCCATCTGAAGATGGGAGACGGGCCTTTTTTGTTCTCAGGTGCCTTGCGCCTGAAAAATGCGAGGTGTGCAAATGAAATCCCTGCGAGTCTTGGTATGTGGAGGGGACAGCCAGGCTCTCCAGACGATGGCGCACAAGTTATCTGATGAAGGCGTCAAAGTCAAAACCAGTACCCATATTACCGATCAACTGTGCTGTCCCGATCAGGAATGGGATCTCCTACTTGTGGATCTGGATGCGCTGACCAGCTTTCTGCGCGGCTTGCTGCCAGCCATCCGTCGCCAGTTCCCCAATCTGAGCATTATCGGCATCGTGAATGGCTACCCTGTAGACATCAGCTATCTATCCTACGATTTCGAATTGGATGGTTACACGTTTGGCCCGCCCAGACCCGAAGATATCATCGTCCGTCTTCCGCGCCTGGCGGCGACCTACCTGTACGATACCAAACCAGTCCGTGCCGTAAGCAACCAGTCGCTAGTCGCCTGAATGGCACGACCCCAAGCCGCCGCTTTTCCTCAGCTTGATTATTCCATGCGCCAAGCCAGGCTGCCGTCGGCTCGCATGCCCATGCTACCCCAGAAGGTGCGTGGATAATAGGTTTGCTCGTGTATTAGTATCCCCGCCCCACACCCCGATAGATGAAGCCTAAACGGTTCAGCTCGTCTAGGTCATAAAGATTGCGCCCGTCGACCATGAACGCCTGACGCATCGATTTCTTGACGCGGGTCATATCCAGGTGTTTAAACTCATTCCAGTCAGTGCAGACCACCAACGCATCACAACCTACGGCCAGGTCGTAGGGATCCTCAGCCAGTTCCATATCAGGCAGTATCTTGGCTGCGTTAGGCATCGCCACCGGGTCATACGCCTTGACCCGTGCCCCCTCCTGCAACAACAGGCGTGCAATCTCGGTCCCCGGCGCATCGCGGATGTCATCCGTATTCGGCTTGAAGGCCAACCCCAGCAGCCCTATCACCTTGCCCCGCAATTTGCTGCCCAGCACCTCGCGTAGCTTCAGAACGGTCTGCCGCCGTTGGTACTGATTGATATCCATCACTGCCTTGAGCAATTGGGGGTGTGTGCCATGGATAGACGCCATGTGTGCCAACGCCTTTACATCCTTGGGGAAGCAGCTACCTCCGTATCCAATGCCGGCGTCCAGGAAGTAGCGGCCGATGCGCTTATCGTAGCCCATGCCAGCAGCAACCTCCTTCACGTCGGCACCCAGCCGCTCGCAAATGTTGGCAATCTCGTTGATGAAAGATATGCGCGTTGCCAGGAAGGCATTAGAGGCATACTTGATCATCTCAGCGGTACGCAAGTCAGTGATCACAATGGGTGCCCGCAGACTCAGATAGAGCTGGGCAACGCGACCGGCTGCCTCGCGATTTAGCGAGCCGAGCACGATGCGATCAGGGTTCATGAAGTCCAGGATCGCCGAGCCCTCACGCAGAAACTCTGGGTTGGATACCACAGCGAACTCAACAGGCTGTGGCTGGTTGGCACTGACGATATCGGCGACCCAGTCACCAGTGCCAACCGGCACGGTGCTCTTGTTCACGATAACCAGCGGCTGGACCATCGTCTTGGCGACAGACTCGGCGGCGGCTTGTACATACTTCAAGTCCGCCTCGCCATCCACCCCCTCTGGCGTTCCGACGGCAATGAAGGCGAATTCCGCCTCAGCCAGCGCTTCGGCATAGTCTGTGGTGAAGGTGAGGCGACCTGCGCTCACGTTACGCCGCACCATCTCCTCCAAGCCTGGCTCGTAAATAGGCATCCCGCCCTCATTCAATGTCTCGATTTTAGCCTCGTCCACGTCCAGGCAGCAAACCCTGTTGCCCAGATCGGCGAAGCAGGTGCCGGTTACCAGACCGACGTAGCCGACACCGACAACGGTGATATCACGCAAAATAGAAGCCCTCCTGTAGCTGCAATATGAAGTAACGAAACTGCTTGTCGGGCACGAATGATGTGACGCCCCGAAACCCCATCACACGCTTGTGATATGACGAGGGTCGTGGCTATCAGAGCCGAATGCAGCTTGTCGGTATCACTGCGAGGGGCACTGGTTTTGCCGTGCAAGCCACATTTCGCATCCCTGATCACCCATTATCGGTCATAACCCGCCGGGCCACCTCCTGTCCAATCTCCACCGCGTAGTTCGTCCCCCGATCCCATGGATAGACCTGGCTCATGCTAGCCCAATACAACCCGGTGATGGGCGTGGCCAAAGGGGGAATGTTGCGCGAGTGATTCACCGGCGGTACCGGCTGGGCATACTTCTCGCGGAAGAGCCAACTCTTCCGGATCCAGTCGGGCTTGAAGTCAGGGTTAAAGCGAGCCAAAGTTGGTATGAAGCGCTCTAACAACTCCTCCTGCGACAAATCGAAATACTCGTGATCGGGTTTCAGGTAATCACCGCAGTAGACCAGGTGGTCGCCGCCGTAATGTTTAGGGTCAATGTAATTGGTGTGCTCCACCAAGGCCAGGAACGGAAACCCCTCGCCTTTGGGTAGATTGATCCAATAGTGACCATCAGTGAGCTGATGCTTCAGGGCCAGGATCAGCACCACAGCCCCCATCGACTTGAGTTTTCTCAATCCCTCCAGATAGTCAGGTGCCAGCCCGGGAGCTAGTCGACCCAACAGGCCCGGAGACACAGTAGCGATGACACGATCGAAGACCTCATCGCCTGCCGCGGCGCGCACCACAAGCCCCCCAGCAGCCAGCTCTATGCCGCGGATGGGCGTGCCAAGCCGGACGTCGCTGCCCTGAGCCCGAGCCCGGTGGGTCAGCGCGTCGGCAAAAGCCTGAAAACCACCGACGAAATACCCCAGTCGGGGCGTGCGCTTATGAAGACGCGCCCACATCCAGGCCATGTTAACTTCCTGGTAGTACTCTCCGAACTTGCCAACTAGTAGCGGCTCCCATAAAACCTGATAATTGCGCTGGCCCAGCCAGCGGATAAGCCAGTCATGTGCCGTGTGCTTTTCCAGACTCTGCCAGTTGCCGGTGAGGCGCAGATACACGGCCACCGGTCCAGCGCGCACCTTGTCGATCAAGGCGAGATGGGGGAACAGTGCCGCCCGCAGGTAGCTATCGAATGGGTAAGCCTTGTCCCTATGCCAGATGGAGGTTATAGGACGCGGGAAAAAGAGATTTTCTTGCTGGCCGATCTCCTCGATCAGATTGATGATGGCATCGTCGGACGCGAACCAGTGGTGGTAGAATCGCTCCAACGCCCATTCCCAACGCTCATCTCTGAAGCCGGAAGCCAACCCCCCGGTCTTGTCCGCCGCCTCAAAAACAACAACCCGGTGACCGTGTTTGGTCAATTCGTAAGCCGCCGTAAGACCAGCAATACCTGCACCAACGATTGCGATATTCAAACTAGTTCCCTTTCCCTTTGACCTGCGTTCAAAAGAAGCGCGAGACCGGGTGCATTATAACGCATGCTAATATACCTCGACAAATAGCCAATGAGTCAACACCTGCCGGCCGCTCAAAATACTATACGCCTGATAGCCAGGGCTCTGACATCGGCCGAGTAGATTCTCCCAAAAGGTGTGCCAGAGTGACCATCATGTGGTATAATGGAGAAAGCCAAGCTGAGGAGGCAAGCTATGGGGAAAAAGACACAGATAGGCGGCATCATGCACAGCGACGGACTGGCAATGATTGGGGTCTTGGCGATGCCCTCACGCCCCGGTCTGGCTGGAAAAATTCTGTCGGCGATGGGGGAAAATAACATCAACGTTCAGTTCATCGTGCAGTTGGTGGACAGAGATGGCCACGACCACGTCGTTTTTTGTGTAGACCGCAAAGACCTGGACACGGCGCTTGGCATGCTTGCCGGCATCAGGGAAGAAGTGTCCGCCCAGAGCGTTACCCACGACGCCTCGGTGGGATTGGTCAGCATCTTTGGGCCTGACTTTCGCCAGCGTCCTGGCATCGCTGGCGAGATGTTTGCTGCATTAGGTCGGGCTGACATCAACATCCAGGCAATAAGTACTTCCATTTCCACCATTTCGTGCGTCATCCAAGCTGCCCAGGTACCAAAAGCGGTCAAGACACTGCAAGACACCTTTGAGATGCCGTGAGCAAGAACACACAGCCCGTTTCTGCTACCCTCTACCGTTAAAGTCTCAATTCATCGCGCACTGTCTGGTACAGCGCCTCAGCTTTCAGCTGACGCAGGGTGTAGCAGGGACCATCCAGTTCGTCGGCCAACGCCTTCGCCAAACCCCGGTCGAACGAGGAATGCTCCATATTGATGACCACTGATCGGATGCCAGCAGCCCGAATGACGGCCGCCACCCGGTGCGCCTCTTCCTGGGCCGGCAGATCGGTGATAGACACGTTGCCCGCGCCGTCGGTCAGCAGTATCATCAGCGGCATCACCTCGGGGTTGAGGCGCATGTGCTGGGTCATAACCCGGTGCGCCAGCAACAGGCCAGCCGACAGGGGAGTTTTGCCGCCCACCGGCACATCGGCCAGGGCCTGTTTAGCAAGCTCCACGCTTGAGGTCGGCAGCAACACCAGACGTGCCTCTTCTCTTTGGAATACCACCAGCCCCACCTGGTCGCGGCGCTGATAAGCGTCCATCAGCAACGACATTATTGCACCTTTGGTCGCCTCCATGCGCTCTGCGGCGGCCATACTCCAACTGGCATCCACCACAAACAGGATGAGATTCGCCGCGCGGCGCACGCGCACCTTCTTTTGCAGGTCGCCCATCTGGATAGCAAAGGCGGTGTCATTGCTCTCACGTTGAAGTTGGAACGGGGCTGCGGCGCGGATGGTGGCATCAAAGGCGATGTCACGGGTCTTGCCGTGGGCTGGTCGGGCCTGGACATAGCGCCCCCGCTTACGCTCGGTGCGCGTAGAACTTCGCTTGCCAGCCTGGCTGCGCGTCAGCTTATCAAGGGGGGTTTGCAGCCGCCTTGGGCGGAAATCGGCTCCAATTGATACCGGGCTCTCCGGCACCTGTTTATCGTCCTCAGAAGCCTTTTGACTATTATCCTGAGGAGGTGATCCCAGCGGCGGCGGAGTCGCGGACTTCGTCTGCTCTATCTGGTCACTCTCGTTTTTTTTTCCTTCGGCGCGGAAGGCACATCACCAGATGCCTGCTGCATCTCAGCTGACTGCTCGTCCGCTTCTTCACGCACCTGGTCCAACCGTTCGGCAAGTTCCTGAAATTGAACTTCTGTGTCCTGGAAAGGATGGCGTTTGAGGCGGTGCGGCAACGCCAGCTCGGCCGCCACCAAAATATCCTCGTCGGTGACGTACGTTCGCCCATCGTAGGCTGCGTGGGCGATAGCGGCTTTGAGGATAACAATATCCGCCCGGTGACCGTCTACCTGCATCTCGCTGGTAAGTCCAGCGATGGTATACAGGTCACGCTGAGTATATGTTACCTCTTCCAGCAGTTTGCGCGCGCGTGCAATATCCTCCGACAACTCACCCTCTTGGGGCTTCCAACCACCGTAGAAGCCGTCCGGATCGCGCTCAAACTGAACGGTGCGTTCCAAAATCTTCACCCGGGCACCGGGATCGTGGATGCCCCGGATGTCAACACAAAGCGCAAAGCGGTCCAGCAACTGAGGACGCAAGTCCCCCTCCTCGGGGTTCATCGTACCAACCAAAATGAAGCGGGCCGGATGTGAGAAGGAGATACCCTCACGCTCAACCACATTGACTCCCATCGCCGCCGAGTCCAACAGCAGATCCACAACGTGGTCATCCAGCAAATTGACCTCGTCAACGTAGAGCAAGCCTCGATTGGCCGCAGCCAACACACCCGGCTCAAAATGGCGCTCGCCTTTCTTGATCGCCACCTCGATATCGAGCGTGCCGACCACACGATCCTCGGTAGCGCTGACCGGTAGGTCCACAAAACGTGTGCGGTGCCGGGTGACAGGCAGTTCCTCCCCCCGCTCGACTCGCTCCCGACAGTTGTCACACTGCCGGTCCGGACGATGTGGATGACAGCCAAATGGGCAGTCAGCTACCACCTCAATTTCAGGTAACAAGGCAGCCAAAGCACGGGCTGCGGTGCTCTTGGCAGTACCTCGCTCTCCGCGAATCAGTACACCGCCGATCTGCGGGCTAATTGCATTCAGAATCAAGGCCATTCTCATCCGATCTTGGCCTACGATAGCGGTGAAGGGAAAAATGGAAGGCATCCTTATCTCCAACACGATCTTTTCAATCTGGTAGGTGATATTATACCTATGCCCATCGAAAAAGCAAGGTCTCTAGCCACTATCAACCCTGCCCGAGCGCACAAAACGCCGCAACCGCTCAAGTTGATATAACCGGTTGCGCAAAACGAACCACAGAGCCGCAACAATCCCACCTACCTCCCATCCCCACAACTCAGGACGCCGCGTGAAAGCGTGCCAGTAGGCCTGCTTGATATCTTCCTGCTCACTGCCCGCTTTCTGCCAGGTGTGAAAACGCCAGCCGCGCAAAGGCCAATAAAAGGTATCCTGGAAATGCCAGAGGCGGTCAAGCAAAACGTGACCATTCAGGGCCAGGGCATACGGCCACCAACCCGGGCGCTTCCACAGGATCGCAGCCGTCACCGTCGTGTGAAACACCAGGGTATGCGTAAAAAGCACCGCCGCCTTGAAGCGCCGATAGAAATACAGGGCCGCGAGCGGCTTGTCCATCAAGTCGGATCCCAGCGCAGCAAGGGCGATCAGCCGGTAGTCAACATTTCTCAGCCTGGGCACCCACTTCTTCGCCAGGTCAAAAGCAGCCAGCGTATAGGTTATGTGACTCTGTGGAAGCATTGTCGACTCGATACTCTGGGTTCTGTCCCTGGCTCCAGACCGGTTTATCCCCTGCTGCGATCTACCGGCCAGCATCACTGTGACGGGACGCTAGCGCAATATAGGATCTCCGCTTCTGCCGGGTAACAAGCGGCGAGAGCATCAGCCGCTTGAATTGCCAAGTCGCGCACTGGTCCCGTGGATCGATGTCTTGAGCAAAGCATAGGCCCGGCTGGAATCAAGGGTGCAATCCAGAGGACGATTTAGCCCACTTTTGGCGCTGAGGGCAGGTGTGATCAGAGATGCGTCGAGGCCGTAATAGTCGGCCAATGCCAGACCAAGGGCATAGCGATGGGTTATCTCTGGCCCAGCGATGTGGAGCAAGCCTCGATAGTCCAGCGTTGCCAGTTCCAGCACAGCCGCAGCCAACTCATCACTCCAGATCGGACAACGCAGCTCGTCGGTGAACAGATCACGCCCCTCGCCCCGGAGCAAGCCGTCCACGATCCAGGCAACGTGCCTGCCCATCGGCTCCATGGTGAGGATCAGCGAAGTACGAACAATCGCCACGTCTGTTTCCATCGCTAGCAGCGCGCGTTCCATTTCGGCTTTGAACTGCCCATATGCCATACTGGGGTTAGGCGTATCTTCCTCCGTGTAGTTCCCTTGCCTGCCATCAAATACCAAATCGGTGGAAAGAACTACACAACGCGCACCAACCTCGGCCGCAGCCTCGGCCACGTGACAACTACCATCTACGATACCAGCCCGAAAGTCAACATCCGAGAAGAAATTTGCCCGGTCGCGATCGCTGACGGCGGTGTGAATGACAACGTCGGGGCGAAGTTGCCACACCAGGCGATGGACAGCTTGGCGTTCAGTCACATCCAGCCGGTGCCAGGCTGCTCCCGAGACGCGGGCAGGACGTGTCAAGTAAGTGGCGTCCACGACCCACTCCCCGGCTGCAATTGCCACTTGTTGACCCAATTCACCGCTACCCCCGATGACCAGCACACGACGCTCACGACTCATCGGGCACCGCTTCTCCAAGCACTTCCTGCTCCAAGCGCGTCAAGGCTGCCCTAGCTGCGGCCTGGGCAGCCACCTGCTTACTGTGTCCCACACCCAACCCGTAAGTCTCTCTGCCAACCATCGCCGCAACCGTGAACTCTTTGGCATGATCGGGACCCCGTTCGCTGATGGTACGATAGGTAGGGGTGATCCTGCGATATTTCTGACTCAACTCTTGCAGTAAGCTCTTGGCATCTTTGTCGGCCTCCCCCTCCAGAATACGTGGTACGGCCAATCGGATAACCCGAACCACGAAGCTCTTGGTCGCTTCCAGACCTTGATCCAGGTAGAGTGCACCAACCAAGGCCTCGTAACAATCACATAAGATCGCCAGGCGCGTCCGACCGCCGTTCTCCTCCTCTCCCCGCCCAAGGAAAACGTGTTGACCAAGTCCAATTTCTGAAGCAAAACTGGCCAGAGTCTCCGTCCGCACCAGTGCAGCTCGCAGGCTGGTGAGTTGCCCCTCACTCATTTCAGGGAAACGGTGATAAAGATATTCAGCGGTTACAAAATCAAGCACTGCATCGCCCAGGAACTCCAACCGCTCATTGTCTTCCAAAGGAAAATCTGCATTCTCATTAATATACGAACGGTGGGTAAGAGCACGTTGTAGCAGAGTTTTATCGCGGAAGGTCAGGCCCAGGCCAGCCTCAGCAGCGGACAGTTCGCCCATCGGGACACCTCATCATAACTCCAAACATCCGGTTGGCGAACTGAGGGGGCCGAAGGAATCGAGTAACGCTCAATCCCTTCGGCGCCATCAGTTCATTCGCAAAAGATGTTACGGATTTTACCCTATGCTGCCGACGTGCGCAAGTGGGGCTTTGCTGCAGCAGACCAGCCAGCTTGGGAAACAACTCCAGCTATGTGCCGTTCTTAGTCCGGTGTGGAGTTTGCGCCCAGATTGTGTATAATGCTGCTTACCACTTTGCACTTGCCATGTACTGAGATCCGACAGGAGGGTGACGTGAAATTCGGCGCACATAGCTATATCTTCACGGACCAGTGGGCAGATGATAAGCTGGATCTTCTGGACACGATCAAGGAACTCGGTCTGGACTGCCTTGAGATCGCCGTCGGTGACGACGTCTCATTCACACCACAGCTCACACGGCGAAGGGCGGAGGCACTAGGACTGGAGATGTTTATCGGTCCGGGAGGAGCATGGCCGACGGAATGCGATGTGTCTGCCGATTCTCCAGCAGATCGCAAACGCGGGTTGGCCTGGCACAAGAAGCAGGTAGACCTGGCCAGCAGACTGGGGGCAACAGCCTACTGTGGCGCACTCTACGGTCACCCTGGCGTGGTTAAACGTCGCAGACCACCCGTCAATGAGCTTGAATACACCGCAGAGTGCCTGCATCACCTAGCCGAACATGGCCAAAGGAAAGGCGTGAAAATCGCACTAGAGCCGATGAGTCACTTCCGGACGCATGTGGCTAATACACCTGAGCAGGTTACTACCCTTATCTCCAAAGCTGACCATCCCAATCTCTTCGTGCTGCTGGATACCTATCACCTGGTGACAGAAATCCGAGATTATGCTCAAGCCATTCAAACGGTTCACCAGAGCCTATTGGTTATCCACGCATGCGAAAACGATCGCGGTGTACCTGGAAGCGGCCTGGTACCCTGGGATGCGGTCTTCCAAACACTCAACGAAATTGATTTCCAAGGCTATGTTCTCTTTGAGTCATACAACTCCAGTATTGGAGATTTTGCTGTCCAGCGGGGTATGTTCCACAACGTTTGCCCAGACGGTACGGCTTTCGTGCAAGAAGCCCTGGCGTACGTTCGAAACGGTCTCGCATTGCACAGGCAGAAGCCAAAATAGAGCGGACCGGGCCCAAGTCTAAGGGCATCTGGGAATGGTTGCCCCTCAAGGCAGCGCCGTGGTATAATCAACTTACATCTTCGCCGCTTGCGTCTAACGCCCCACGGGCTCTCATTATGGACCGGGCCCCATGGATAACTTCAAGCAGCCGCGTGCGGGGGTGTGTCACTGAAGGAGAGATGTGATGCCTCAATTGACGGTGGAATTAACCTGGCGTGAGTGGGAATACCTGGAAGCGGTGGCCGAATCTGAGGAGATTTCCCCGGAGGAAGTGGTGCGCCGGGCGCTGGATGCATACCTGGCCCAGGAGCACATCCAAAGAATGCAACCGGGAGACGATTCAGTGGCAGCCACTCGAGACCACCTGGTAGGTCCCGACGAGGTGATGAGCCTGGATCTGTAGCCCGCCATTTATTTCGAAACGTAGAGAAGGGTATCCCTATGCCCCACTGGTGGCGGGTTTTATGGACCTTGCTGTGGCAGAGGGGCAGTCACGCTTCGCGGGCACAAAGCCCCTTTAGAAGCGGAAATGAGGGTTCAGTCATCCACGGTTGGGGTATACTTACCCTCCACCCATTCCTCACCAGTCGGGCCGACCTCCTTCTTCCAGATAGGCACAATTTCCTTGAGCCGGTCGATGGCATAGCGACACGCCTCGAAGCAACCCTCATCGCGGTGCCCGCTCGACACAGCGATCGCCACCGCTTTGTCACCCACCTCCAGATGTCCGATGCGTTGCACGATGGCAATATCCACGATCTCGGGCCAGCGGGCACGCGCCTCATCGGCGACCTGCCTCATTTTGGCGATAGCCATCTCTTCATAGGCCTCGTACTCCAGGTAAGCCACCTGTTTGCCCCCCGACACGTTGCGCACCACGCCTGCAAAGGTCGCCACCGCACCAGCGTGAGGCTGGACGACGCCATCTGCTACTTCGTCCAGAGTGATGGGGGCAAAAGTGACCCGGAAAAAACCGGACCCGCCGCTTACCGGTGGAAAGACGGCTACCTCGTCTCCATCGCTCAAAACATGATCGAGAGTGGCAAACTCCTGGTTCACCGAGATGATGGTACGCGACGGCAAATTAGCCAGACCCGGAAACTCAGCCTGAAGGGTGTTTACCATGTCCCCAACCGTCGCCCCATCGCTCAGCTCGCGTTCCAGCTTTCCCGCACCGACAATCTCTCTTAACCTGGCAAATAGCTTTATAGTTACCTTCATAACCCCCGCTCTACCTGCAGCCCTGCAACACGCAGTAAGCGCCACCACCTATGTCCCACTCCACTCCCCGCTCTTGCCACCGCTCTTGCGCACCAAGCGCACCCCTTCCAGCCTCATCCCGCGATCCACCCCCTTGCACATATCGTAAATCGTCAGGCCGGCAATAGCCACCGCGGTGAGTGCCTCCATCTCCACCCCCGTCTTACCGGCCGTGCGCACCGTACCAGTGATCTCGATAGAAGCGATATCTTCCTCACCTTCTGGCCCGTGAGGCACAAACTCCACACCAATGTGCGTCAACAGCAGCGGATGGCACATGGGGATGAGTTCGTGGGTCCGCTTGGCAGCCATTACCCCCGCCACCTGCGCCACGGCCAGGACGTCACCTTTGGGCAGTTCCTGGCCCTGGATGAGCGCCAGCGTTTGGGTTTGCATCAGCACACGCCCCTTGGCAACGGCTTCGCGCTGGGTATCCGGCTTGTGGCCTACGTCTACCATGCGAGCGCGACCTTGATCGTCCAAATGGCTCAGTTTCATTTTTCTTCACCCAGGCAGCGATTATAGCATGCTCAACACATTACCTCAAAAAGGAGACTATTCTTGAAAATCACCCACTGTAACCAAATTGTAACCGCAAATACCAAAGACATGTGCTATAGTAATGTACGACGGCTGAGGTTTGCCACAAAGCTGGCCGGTCAGTATAATTTCCCTTTCCGTCCTTAACACCAACCACCACCTGAAATACAATCGTGCTCAGCGAGGTTGACGTTTGCCAACGCAGCATCAACCTCGTTTTGTTTGGAAGGCCCTTGGTCGTAACCTTTGTGCTAGTGTGTCATCTTAGAAGAGCGGCTAGGCTTACCCATGGTGACAAACCAATAGTGCAAAAGTGAACCGGCGCAGCAAATGGCCGGGAAATACGAGGGATGTCCTCTCGCTTCTCCACTCACCCAGATGTTGGGGCGCAAGCCCATAAGTGAGTCGAAGCTTGCGAGAAATCTCAGTCAATACACGGAGGGAACAAAATTGAAAAAGTCTTTTGCCTTCTGGCTTCTGGTCTGGGTCATCGTAGCGCTGGTAACCCTTATGGTTGCTCGTGCACCAGCTCTGTACGCCCAGGAGCCCAACGACCAAGCGGGCGCCGACGTTAGCATTCAGAACGAAGCCTTCGAGTTGGAGGTGATTCGCCTCGTTAACCAGGAGCGCATCTCGCGCGGGCTGCATCCTCTGCGCCGCAACAGCAGCCTGACCAACGCCGCGCGCGCCCACAACCAGGACATGATCAACAACAATTTCTTTGATCACACCGGTTCCGACGGCTCGACGCCAGCGGAGCGCGCCTGCGACCGCGGCTACGCACCTTACGGCTGGGGAGACTGCTACGTGGGTGAGAATATCGCTGCCGGTCAATCTACCCCGGCCAGCGTCTTCAATAGTTGGATGGGAAGCTCAGGCCACAGAGACAATATGCTGAAGCCTGAGTACCGGGAAATCGGCGTGGGGCACACCACTGGAGGAACCTGGGGCAATTACTGGACCATGGACCTGGGGTCACAGCCCAAAGTGTTGCCGGTTTTTATCAACAACGACGCCGAGGAGACTAGCTCACGCCAGGTAACGATCACCCTGACCAGGGAGGACGTCTCCAGTTCGGGGAGCATTGGTGACATCACTGGGGTGCAAATCAGCGAGAATGCCTGGTTCGATGGTGCCACATGGCAGCCCTGGTCAAAGACAATCCCCTTTACACTGTCCCCCACCTACGGAAATAAGACCGTCTACGTGAGATTCACAGACAGCTCCATCCAGGTTGTCAGCCTTGATCAGATCATCCTCAGCCAGTCCGTTCCTAGCCTGTCGCTATCTACCAATAGCCTCTCTTTTCTGGCTGAGGTGGGCAGTGGGCAGGTCACGCCGGCCACCGCCAAGTTCACAATAAACAACGACGGCGGTGATGTTCTGCACTGGAAGGCCAGTGACAACGCCGCCTGGTTAGTCCTGGGAAGCACCGGCGGCGATGCGCCTGACAGCGTGGATGTCTGGGTGGACAAGACGAGCGGCGTGCTTGACTCACTGGGCAAGAAGACGGCGACCATCACCGTGACCGCCACCAACTCCGACGCCGTCAATACTCCCCAAACCATCTCGGTGGTGCTGAACGTCGTTGAGGAGATCCACTCCAACCATGTGCCCATTATTCTGAGATAGCAGGCACGCCCGGTTACTTGGCCTTCAAGGCCATCAGCGATCACCGGTGACCAGGAGAGGCACCGCGTCGTCCACCAGACGGGTCCCATCCGGTGCGAAAGCAGGCAGCCGTTCTCCGTTCGCCGCGTCATATAAGCCGACCAGGTAATGGTCACCTGGCGGGACCGGGCGGCTGTCCTGCACCATCTCCCCTGGTCCCCAGGTCGTGGTCGGATAGTGGTTCGCCACCGGCGGGCCGTCGGCCTGGCCGACCAGATCCCCCTTGGCGTTGAGGCTGTGAACGAAGACCGTGTAATCGGTGTCCAGCGGGGCTGTCGTCTGCCAGTAGAGGGTCAGTCTGGGTTCGGCCGTCCCAGCCCCCCAATCCTCGGCTTGGTAGAAGTAGGCCAGCAGCCCTACCTCAGCGCCAGAGTCAGGCACCTGGAAGCGCGCGTTGACCGGTCTCGGCGCGTGGGCCGACCAGTACGGATCGGTCACAGCCGCCGGATTGATGATCAGTTCGTCGCCGTAGGGGTTGATCAGATACAGGTCGTCCGGGCCGAAACCCCCGACGGGCACCAGGCTCGTCCCGCGCTCGACCTCCCAGCGCTCGGTCGTCTCCCAGTCGGCTCGGTCCAAAGGCGCTTCATCAGCGTGAACGACCAGATAGCGAACGCCGTCCGCACCCAGTCGCCGCAGAGCGCCCTGCGACGTCTCGTCCGGGAATCCGGCCAGCACCTGGCCCAGGGCTGTCTGGCGTGCCGGCGTGAAACCGCTATAGCCGTTGACCAACCCCCACCAGCCCAGGGTGCTGGCATACATACGCTTCGTCTCCGGAAACTCAGGGGCAGGCGCCGCGTGCATGGGAATCTCGACGACAGCCCACTCGGCCGGCTGGCTCAACTTCTCCTCGCGTAGGGCGTGATACACAGGTGACAGGCCCCCCCTGTCCCCCACCCACGCGAGGGGTATCGGCGCGGCATAGGATTCTATGAACAGCAGCACGCCAGCGACGAGCAGCAAAGCCTGCCGCCACGGTTGGAAGACAGGATACTGCGAACCACGCGACGCCTTCTCCCGATTCCCCAATCCCGCAACCCCGAGACCGGCCAAGGCAGCGATCGCAAACGTGGCCGGGATGATCCAGCGCGGTGGCACACGCACCACGGTCAGTGCTGGCAGCAAGCGTGTAAGCGCTAAATATGGCCCGGCAAAAGTTAGCACCAGCGAGACAATCAGAATCGCGACCAGGGTGACAGACCGCCAGCGAGGGCGGCCAACTACCAGCCCGGCCAGGGCCAGCAGCGGCGCGACGACCCCCAGGAACAGCGCGTTCTCCTCAGTGAAGCCAGGGCGCTCCGCCAGCGTCCGGCTTAGCGGACCGGCCACCCGCAGATAGGGCGGGGCGGTCAGGAAATCAGTGGGCCGTGCCCCAAATGACGCAGCCAGCCATGCCGGGCGTGCCGCCTGCAACTGGGGCAACACGTCCAAATAGGGTAACGCAAATGGAAGCGCTAATACGACCACACACAGTGCGGCGAAAGCCACCCTGCCCAGGGCCGCGAGGACTCTCTCCCCATCTCCCCGCCTCAACCTCATTATGCACCAACCCACCATATACAGTCCCAAAACCAACGCCGTGAAGACGGCCAGGTACCAACTGGCCAAGGCCTGCAGCGTGGTGAAGATGACAAATTGCGCAGCATAAACTGACGACGAACGCCTGCGCCTTACCCCGTACCCCTCCCCAGGCGGGACCTGGTCGAGCAAGCGATCCAAGGCCAACAAGCTGAAGGGCAGCCATTGGACCGTCACCAATTGCAAGTGAGCGATGGCGGTCAGCCGATAGGGGGCGAAGGCGTAGGCCAGCCCGGCCAGAAAGGCGGCCCCACGTCGATGCGTCCAGCCCAGGAGCAGCAGATACATCCCCAGTCCGGCCAGCGGGAAGCTGAACAGCAGACTCAGGTTGTAGGCGACCAGCGGTTGGTTGCTGGCCAGCCCCAGCGGCAGCGCCAGTGCCGCGGTCGAGAATAGGTGCTCTGAATAGGCCAATGTGTTGGGCAGTGGGTAGAAGATATTGGCATTAAAAAGCCCCAGGGGCTTGACCAGGGCCGCGTGGGCATCCCAGGCCACGATCCAGGTGTTGAGCAACGGGTCGCCGATGTCGCCCGGCGCCGAATCGGCCAGGTGCAGCCACAGGGGGTGGGTGGTGATCAGCGCCAACAGAGCGTACAGCAGGAATACCAGGGACGGAGAGAGGAATCCATCCGCTCGCGGGAACGGCCCTGCCGCCGGTCGCCCTTTGTCCTTCTCAATATCCCCTCTGCTGCCAGCCATCAGCTACCTCTCACCTGCTACTTGCTACTTGCTACCTGCTACCTGCTACCTGTAACCTGTAACCTGACCGCATCATCTGCGATTCGTTCCCCGCTCTCGTTCCCAACTGGCAAGCGCGCTAGGCTGGCGGGATCGTACAGGCCGACAGCCAGGCCCTGCGCCGACTCGGGGATCGCCACGGCGTGTGCGTCGGCGATGATCTGGCCTGGCAGCCAAGCGTCGGTAGGGTACAGGCCGCCCAGCGGCGGCGCATCGAATTGAGCGACCACCTCGCCGTCCGCGTCCAGGGCGTGGATGAAGACCGTGTAAGCACTTTCCACCGGGGCTTCGGCGCGCCAGTAAAGCGTCAGCATAGCCGGATCGCTCGCCACCAGTTCGTAGCCCAGCAGCGTGATCTGGTCGCCCAGGCGATAATCGAGCCGTCCAGGTATGTCTCTCTCATCCGGCGCCATCGGAGAGGAGACCCACACCTGAGCCAGCGGCAAGGCATCCCCCTCCACCGGGCAGCCCTGGCAGCCGGTCAGTGGCAGGCGCGCACCGCTATCAGAATCGTAGAGACCCGCCGTCAGGGTGTAACGGATGGGGGGCAGATCGGCGGGCAAAATCAGTGTCAGCGGGTTGCGCACGTAGAGGGCAGGCGGCCAACGAGAAGTGGGGATGTCGGCCGGGTTCAATTCATCAGCACTGGCGTAGGTCGTCCCGTCCGGCGCATCGAGGTGCACA